>Ga0209755_10005843_pt1 | contig 13822 bp, 11 predicted proteins | sample TergutCo191P1_FD_187301 | JGI IMG/M metagenome (GOLD analysis project Ga0209755, IMG submission 187301) | Cornitermes sp. P1 segment gut microbial communities from Petit-Saut dam, French Guiana - Co191P1 (SPAdes) (version 2) | ecosystem: Host-associated > Arthropoda: Insects > Digestive system... | reverse complement strand
AGTAATAAAAGAAGGATTTAAAATGAAAAACGGAGCTGTCGCTACTGCCAGTGAAAGCGCAAGAAAATAAAATTGCTTTGTCTTTATTGTTTCTGTAACAACATATTGTTTTTTTGCGAGTAACGCCGCTACTGCCGGGTTTGTCTGCGATGCCGCGTCCGCAGTGTTTTCTTCCGGCAGGCGTATAAACCGGAACAGTGATATTGTCGCGATAAAAAAGACTCCCGCAAGAATCAAAAATGTATTTCTTAATTCAAACCTTCCTATCAGCGCGTTAATCAGCGGAGCGAAAATTACGGTTGAACATCCAAACGCGCAAACAACTATGCCTGTCGCCAGTCCCCGTTTATGCGGAAACCATTTCTGCGCCGCGCAAATAATCGCGTTATAAGCCGAACCTACGCCGAACCCGCCGAAGATGCCGTAAGAGACGTACATGAGCCATGCGGCGCTTGACGGCAGAAAACCGGTAGCAAGTATGCCGATAGAAAGCAAAAGTCCTCCGCATAGAACGACCTTTTCAGAGCCGATTTTTAAAACAAGTTTGCCTCCTGTCAATATCCCGACAACAAAGAAACAGAGCATAAATGACGATGTTAATTTTACACTGTTTATTTCCCAGCCAAAGACTTCGCTGACCGGTTTTACGAAAACGCTCCATACATAGAGGATTCCCAGGAACATCTGCATGACGCTGCCGGTGATGAGAATTTTTACCCCTTGAACCATAGATTTGCTTTTCTTTTCTGTAACAGTTGACATATTGACTCCTTATTTTAAAGGATACAAAAAAAACGCAAGTATGAAAACGGGGGCTTTTGCGATTCTTGACAACCGCTTCATACCGTCTTATGCTAAGATATGACAACCTTACATGATCTTAGTATTCGAAGTGGCGGCACAACTGACTGGCTCAATATAACAAATGAAGTGCAAAAAGCCGTCTCCGCTTCCGGCATCCGCGAAGGAATCTGCGTGGTCTTTGTGCCGCATACAACCGCCGCGGTAACTGTTAACGAAAACGCGGATCCCGACGTGCCGCGCGATGTTAACCTTGCCCTGAACATTATTTCTCCCGATCGCCGTGAATTCCGGCACAGCAGGGAAACTCCGCCGCTCATACAAAGACGAGTCTTGTCGGCCCTTCGCTTACGCTGATTGTGACAGATGGCAGACTCCTTTTAGGCACATGGCAGGGTATCTGGTTCAACGAATACGACGGCCCCCGCGCGCGAAAAGTGTATGTGCGCGTAATGGGTGATTAAATCTCATGATTCCTGAATTAATCCTGTTCGATCTTGACGACACCTTAATGGCTTTCGATCTTGTAACGGATAAAGCATGGGATATGGCGGCTGATAAGTTCATTAATGAAAATAATTTAAAAATTGATAAGTCTTTCCTGTTGGAAAAAATAAATGAAACAAAAAAATGGTATTGGGGCGATCCTGAAAGACACAAAATAGGAAGAAAAAATTTAGTCAACGCAAGAAGGGAAGTTGTTAAACTTGCCTTAAAACATATTATTGATATCGGAGACAGCGCGCTGCTATGTAATACAAAGCTTGAAAGGTTTGCCGATAACTACACTCAGATTCATGAAACTTTATGGTATTTGTTTGAAGGCGCGGAAGAAACCCTTCAAAAGATAAAAGAAAAAAATATAAAATTGGGAATCGTCTCTAACGGAACCTCCGAAGGCCAGCGCGGAAAACTAAAACGTTTTGATATAGAAAAATATTTTGATTATTTCTACATTGAAGGCGAACTGGGTTTTGGAAAACCGGACGCTCGGGTTTTTGAATACATGTTACAAGAGACAAAAATCGACAGTAAAAAGATCATTATGATTGGCGACAATCCTGATTGGGACATAGAACCGCCCCAAAAACTGGGTATTTTTTCGATTTTATTTAATTCCAGAGGCTTAAATTTAAGTAAAAATACCATAAAACCAGATGGAATTATTTACAAAATATGTGATATTATAGATTATATACGAAATTAATTTAGTATTGAGGTGGAAATTATTTATGAAAAAATTTAATAAGGCTTGTTTGTTTTTAATTATTTTATTTGTTATCAGTTACTCGTATGGCGCGGTTATTTGGTATGTTACCAAAAAAGCTCAGGCTCAGCTAGCATTTACCATAATGGCCGCAATATATATGTTTGTTCCTTTTATTTCGGCGCTTATTGTAAAAGCTATCCATAAAGAGCCGTTAATGCAGGATTTTTTAATCTCTTTTAAAATTAACAGATGGTTTTTTGTTTCATGGTTAATTATTCCTGTAATTGTATTCTGCTCGCTTGGTATCAGCCTGCTGTTTCCCGGCATAACCTATAATCCTGAGTTGACAGGACTTTTTGACAGGATGGAAGAACCAATACCGCCTGAACAGCTTGAAGCATTTAAGAATCAGATAAACGCTCTTCCGGTTCATTATTTCCTGATTGTATTGGTTCAAGGTTTGATTGCAGGGGTTACAATAAACGCGCTCGCTGCATTCGGAGAAGAGACTGGCTGGAGAGGGTTCTTATTAAAGCAATTCAGAGAAATGCGTTTTTTTAAAGCCGCGCTAATTATCGGAGCCATTTGGGGAGTATGGCACGCGCCTCTTATTTTAATGGGACATAATTATCCGCAGCATCCTGTAATCGGCGTTTTTATGATGATAATTTTTTGTATTCTGTTGACGCCGATATTTCAATATCTTACAATTAAATCAAAATCTGTAATTGCCGCGGCTGTTGCGCACGGTACGTTGAACGCTGTCGCCGCTGTTTCGATAATGGCAGTCAGCGGAGGGAATGATTTAACGGATGGAATTACCGGAATACCAGGATTTATTACATTACTACTTTTTATAGCGGGATTTTTTATTTACGATTATTTTATCAGTAAGGAAAAAATAATGGTGAATAAAATAAATAAATTTATTTTTATAGGAGAATGATTATGAAAAAAATCGCTCTTTTAATGATTTTGCCGTTTTTGGCAATGTCTGTCTTCGCGGATGAAATAATCGGCGCTGAAACAACAAGCGAGGTTTATTTGCAGCTTTCAACCTTACCGGAAGCGAAATTGGGTTTTACTCAAACCTTTAAATTTCCATTCCTCAGCCTCGACAATCCTTTGATGAGCGGCAATAATATCAAGTTTTCTTTAACGGGAGAAATAACGCCGGTTTCGATGAATGGATCTTTTAAAACCGTTTTAACTCCGATAGCGTTTCTTGAGTTTTCTACCGGCGGTTTGATCGGAGGAGGCTGGCCTTTAGAACTTGGAGGCTGGCTTTACGGCACCGGACTCAATCTTCCTAAATTTAATGTTTCCGATAATGGATTTTATGAAGAATACAAAGGCGGAGCTTTAGACGCTATTCATCTAAAATTTTTCGCAGGCGGAACATTCCAGTTTGATTTTGCAGCTATATTCCCCGGTGATTGGAATCATGTTGTAATGCTGAGTTATCACGAAATCAATTATTTTCATAATACAAGCGCGCTGGCAGGACAAGGCTGGTACTATGAAGCCGATGACGGCGAAAACCGCAACGGATGGAACTACTACGGTAATATTGTTCTTGGATACCAAATGCCCAAAAAGCCAATCTTTTTACAAATGGTTGCTTTTATGGCGGAAATGGAAAACTATCTTACTGATATTGAAGGAGTCGACCGCGGCATCTGGGGAGATGATTTAATACGATGGAAATTCGCTAACATTCTAAATTTTCAATTCACCGATCAATTCAGCGTCGCTTTAATCACTCAATTCAGAACCAGAAGAAACTTTACAAACTTTGATGAACATAAAGATAATGAATCGATTCTGCATTACCAAAGCCGGATTCTTGATAAAGATGATCCGCTGCGTCTTGAATTTTACCGGGTAGCAGGGATTATATCGTTCACATTCTAGTGAGACATAGCGATGTATTGACGTAAATCCTTATCTGGTATAGAATTAGAGCAATTAAGCATACTACAGAGTAAGCAAAAATATGTGTTCCAAAACTAACCGAGTTGTTGAAAATTGCTCATATCATATCTTGAATCTTCGTAAAAAACACACCATAATTCTATATATATGAACAAGTTTATTTTCGTCTCAGGCGGCGTTTGTTCCAGTTTGGGAAAGGGAGTTGCGGCTTCTTCAATAGGAGCGCTATTGGAAAGCAGGGGGCTTAATGTCCGCATGGTAAAATGCGATCCTTATATCAATGTTGACGCCGGAACAATGAGCCCTTATCAGCACGGTGAGGTCTATGTAACTGATGACGGAGCTGAAACCGATCTTGACCTGGGCAATTATGTGCGTTTTACAAGCGGACGGTTACAACAGGCAAATTCAATAACAACGGGACAGGTTTACGATTCTGTTATCCGAAAAGAGCGCGAGGGAAAATATCTTGGAAAATGCGTACAGGTAATTCCTCACATCACAGATGAAATAAAGAGCCGTATTCTTGCGGTCGCGAAAGAAGACACCGACACCGATGTAGTGATTATCGAAATCGGCGGAACGGTCGGAGACATCGAGTCCATCCCATTCCTGGAAGCCGCGCGTCAGATGATCCATGATCAGGGAAAGAAAAACGCAATCTCGGTGCATTTGACACTGATACCGGAAGTCGCGGGCGGCGAATTAAAAACCAAACCAACTCAACATTCCGTAAAAACAATGCAGGAAACGGGAATTCAACCTGACATATTGATCTGCCGCTCCCCTGTCATGCTTGACGAGGCAACCTGCAGAAAAATAGCGCAGTTCACAAACGTCGATTTGGACGCGGTATTTACTTCACCCAACATCAATACGACAATTTATCAGATACCGCTCATCTTTTTCGATCAAAAACTTGATGAAGTAATCCTCAGAAAAATGGGCATAGAAAGCCGTCATGCCGACATGCGCCCCTGGCATTCCGTTATGGAACGATATTCGGCAAGGAAGGGTAAAGTGCGCATCGGCATAGTCGGGAAATACATGGATATTCACGACACATACACATCGATGTACGAAGCGTTATTCCACGCAAGCCTTGAATGCGGCGTGGAAGTAGAATTTGAAAAAATCGATTCATCCCGCCTTGAAACGGAAAATGTTGAAACAATTCTCGGTCAAAATGGTTATAATATTGACGGTATTCTGGTTCCCGGCGGATTCGGCCAGCGCGGAATCAACGGAATGGTAAAAGCCGCGGAATGGGCAAGAAAAAATAAAAAGCCGTATTTCGGCATTTGTCTTGGTATGCAGGTTATGACAATTGAATGGGCGCGGAATGTCCTTAATTGGGCTGATGCCGATTCGACGGAATTTACGCCTGATACGAAACATCCGGTTGTAAGCCTTCTTGAAGAGCAGGAAAAGGTAAAGAATTACGGCGGAACAATGCGGCTTGGCGCAAGCGAAACAATAAACGAAGAAGGCTCTCATATTATGGCAGCCTACGGAGAAAAACGGATATCGGAGAGGCATCGGCACCGGTATGAATTCTCGAATCAATACAGGGACGAAATGACAAATTCAGGACTGATTCTTGCGGCTTTTAATTCTGACGGTTCTCTGGTTGAATGTACTGAGTGGCCGCATTCCGGAGAAGCGAACAAACAGGATTTGCAGCATCCATGGGGCGTAGCCGTTCAATTTCACCCTGAATATAAGTCAAAACCAATGTCTGCAGCCCCTTTGTTCAGGGATTTTATTGCCGCCGTAAAAAAAGAAAAGAAGTGAAGAAAAAATGAAAAAAACCGTAATTATTTTACTGCAAATTATATTTATTTCTCTTATTACATCATGCACTTTTGATTACGGTGAAAGCGGGGCTGCGGAAAGAGAAACCCCCGATTTAGTAATGCAGAATGTAGAATATGTGCGCATAAGATCCTCGGATCCAATAGCGCGCTTTCAGGCTGAACGCGCGGAGCGTTACGATAAACAGGGCGTAATGAAACTGCATAATTTTTCTTTTGAACAATACGGAGAAAGAGGAGAAGAAATAAACGCAATCGGAAAAGCAGGTTATGCTTCGGTAGAGATCGAGTCGGGAGATGTCTACATGGATAACGGCGTCAGCATTGAAGTTGAATCGGAAGATATTATAATGGAAACCAAACAGCTTGAATGGAAGGATGAACCGCGAACGCTAGCCTCCGGTGCCGCAAATGAAGTTAATATTTATCAGAAGAACGGTACTCATTTTGTCGGCATTGGCCTTTTGGTAGACACGCGCAACCGTATGTTGGAGTTTTCAGGTCACGTACACGGCACGTTCATTTCCGATGATGAAGAAGACGGCGAAACAGACCCCCGTCCAAGACCGGCAAGCACCGCAACCGCTAGCGCAACCGCAAGCGTCGAGCCGGGCGCTCCGGGTAGAACACCAAGCACGCCAAAAACGCCGGGTACGATAAGTACGCCGAGCACGCCAGGAACACCGAGTACGCCAAGTAGTGCGCCAGGCATAGAGCAAAAACCCGCTACCAAAGGACAGCCTGAGGGTGAACCGATTGAAGATGACGAAGAGGAGGAAAAAATTGCTAAATAAGAATATTACGCGGTTATTTTACACTTTAGTTATCCTGTGCGGTTGTTTTAATTTTGCGTCAGCGGCGGATATTTTTACAATTAAATCCGATCGCTCCTCAACATCAAGCGCGCTTGGCAGAGAGGTAACGATATTAATAGGAAATGCCGAAGTCAGATCGGACAATTTGCTTTTGCGCGCCGATAGAATCGAAATCCACGGAGAGGATAAACAATTCGTAGAATGTATAGGCAATGTCTGGGGACATGAAGAAGACAAGGATATTTTATTTTATACCGACAGGCTTAGATATGATCGGAGAAAAAAGGTCGCGCGGCTGGAAGGCAATGCCTCGCTTGAAGACAGGGAAAATGAAGTAGTAGCAAGAGGGCGTTTTATCGAATATGATGATCAAAATGAACTTGCCGTCTTTCAAATTGCCGTTCGTTTATTCAAGGATGATATGGTCTGCCGTTCCGAATACGCGATTTACCGCCGTAAGGAAAAATTGCTGGACTTATCCGGTTTCCCGGTTGTTTACAAAAAAGACGATATATTCCGCGCCGACAGAATTCGCGTCGATTTAGATACCGACGATGTCATAATGGAAGGTTCCGTTTCAGGAACAATAATAAATTAAGCTCAATTTATTGAGTAATTCGGGATTGTCGATGGAAGAAGACCTGTATCCGGAACAAACGCCGGAAAACACCTTAGATAGCGCCTCAACAACATTCGATACATTCGAAACGGCCTCAAAAGAGCAGCTGCCTGACGCGCCGGCTATTCCAGAGCCAGAAATCATTGTCGAAACAGCTACCCCTTCGGCCCCGTTAAAACAAATAAATCTTCCGGACGCGCATACTCTCGGCGTGGCGGAATTACACAAAAAATTCGGTAAAAAAGAAGTTGTCAAAGGCGTAACTTTCACAATGAAAAACGGCGAAGTAGCCGGTCTTCTGGGCCCCAACGGCGCGGGTAAAACAACAATTTTTTACATGATTGTCGGTTTTTACCAGCCCACCGAAGGTATCGTAATAATGGACGATATCGATATAACCGCTAAACCAATGTACCGCCGCGCAAGAATGGGTATTGCCTATCTCCCGCAGGAAGCGTCAATTTTCCGCAAACTGACAGTTGAGCAAAATATCTGGTCTATCCTTGAAAGCCGCGGAGACATCACCAAAGACCAAAAAAAAGAAAAACTTGAAGGCCTGCTGAGCGAATTCAGCATTGGACGCATACGTAAACAATTCGGCTACACCCTCTCAGGCGGCGAGCGCCGCCGCACCGAAATCGCCCGCGCCCTCGCGACAGAACCGAAATTCCTTCTTTTGGACGAACCTTTCGCCGGTATCGACCCAATCGCTGTCTTTGAAATAAAACAAATAATCCGCCAGCTTGCCGACAAAGGCATCGGCATCCTCATTACAGATCACAATGTCCGCGACACCCTCGAAATAACCAACGAAGCTTTTATCATCGCCGACGGACTCATCTTCGCAAGAGGCGACAAAGACGTTATCCTGAATAATCAGATGGTAAGGAAAATTTATTTAGGGAACGAATTCAGAATGTAGCTGAGAAAATAATCTCCCCCCTACTTCCTGTCAAAAACAAAAACACTTGGCAGCTCAGGATTTTTATAATGTTTTATTGCTTCACTTAAATAATGCTTAGCGCATATATCCTGAGGATCATCGGTTATTACCCTTTTAAAACGTTTTACGGCGACGGCGTAATCTTTCATGTGGTATTTGCGGACTCCGGACTCGAAGATGGCCTTTGTGGAAAGCCGCGCCTGTTTTTCTTTCGGGGGAAGCGCGTCAAGCATGTCAAACAGGCCGACTACTTCATTTACTCCCGCCGCGCGCACCATGCCGATAAATCGGTATTCGAATTCTGTCTCAAAACCGGCAAGTTGATTCAGCGTATCGCGCGTAATTAAAAGCCCGGAACCTGTTTGTTTGGTAAGACCTTCTAGCCTGGAAGCAAGATTAACGTTATCCGAAATTACAGTGCTTGAAAGCCTTTCATTTTCGCCTACAATGCCCATCATTACAGAACCTGAGTGAATTCCGACTCCGATATTAATTCCGTCTACTCCGATTTTTATTTTCGTATCATTATTCACTACAAGTGTCTGATAAAGCTCGATGCCGGCGCGAACAGCGTATATACCGTTTATAAACAGAGCCATAGCGGCGTCTCCGATAAACTTATCCACAAAACCGTTATGTTTGCGTATGATAGGTCCTGCAATCCCGAGTATTTTATTTATAAAATTAAAATTCTCACGGGCTGTCATCATTTCAGAGTTAATGGAAAAATATCGGATATCAAAGAACAGCACGCTAATCTCCCGCTGTACGTTATCACCCAGATTCATGTTGGTAATATCAGTCACTCCCAGATGTTCCATAAATTGTACCGGAACAAATCTGATAGTTGACTCGTTCAGGCGGGTAATACGATCAAACTGAGTTTGAAGTTCTTCCGCCATCCTGTTAAGTCCCTGACCTACCTTGCCAAGCTCATCCAGCGCGTTGTAACGCACGCGCTCATTCCGGTTCCCGTCCGCAATTGCGTGAAGAACGCCCGCTACGGAGGAAAGCTGCCTTACCACAATTGAAACCATTATACCCAGAGCCAGCAGTATAAAAATACATATAAATACAGTGATAAGAGCAACCTGTCTTTTTAATCTTGCGTTGCTTATCTCATGGCTTGTCATATCAAGTCCTATTTCAAACTTGCCCGCGATCTCTCCCGCGCTGTTGTATATAGGTATATTGGCAAAAGTCCATTTTCCGTTATACAGCTCTGTGGTAGCCACAATAGGCTTTCCGCTCATAAGCGTATCGTAATCTTCTCCTTCAATAGCGGCATCAGTGCGGAAAAGATTCCATTCTTCTTCGGAAATAACAACGACATACTCAAAATTATCTCCTTTATAAATTGCCGCGTAATAGGCCTGGTTCCACGGATCGGCGTTGTAACCGACAACTTCCTTTACTGTAACAGAAAGTCTCTGGTATTCATCGCTGTGGAAGTCTTTAATCGTTTTAATTTGATCGATATCATCTCCATTAATCATTCCCGAGGAAAGAATGGCAAGTCCAATCATTTCATTAAATAAACCTTCATTATGCCGTTCTGTCATAATATTGAATGTCACCGAAAAAACAATGATAAACGCGATTATCAGCAAAGGAATAATTACAACAGTTTGCTTTATAAAAAGCGATATATAACGCGCAAGTATTTTGATGAACAGAAAATAAAGCCCTGCGATAAACGCTATAATGCCAAGTACAAACGCAATTTGAATAAACGTTATACGAAAATGCTCCCCGATTGGCAGACGTAAATCGCCGTCATATATTGTAAAATCAGATCCATCATAAAGCCAGACAACATCGTCATATATACCGGCATAAGTATTTTCATGAAAACCAAAACCATTAAGCCATGGTAACTTACCCTGTTCTATCAGCGGTTCAAAATACGCCTTTGGAACAATGCGCTGTAATCCGGATTCATCGTATACAATGCCTTCGGTATTATTAATACGGAACAGAGCGTTTGATCCCATGTCAAAAAACACTAATTTATCGCCGGAATCATAAAAAATGAACCAGGGATATATGCCGCCTTCTTCTATGCTCCAGTTAAAAGAAGCGCGAAGTTCCGGAGTTCCGCCGTTAACAACCTCATAAATATCTCCGTCCCGCAGAACATAGGCGTAATTATTCATATCTTTAAGAACAAGCTGAGCGACAATGAAATTGAAGATCGTATTCCCAGGTGAATATTCGTAAATCTCCGATGTGCTAATTTCATCCCTGTAAGTGTCATACGAATAAAGTACAACTTTATCTTTTAAGGTTTGCGAAAAAGCAAGGATACCGTCATCGCATCGAAAGGAGCCAAATTGATAAAACAGGCGCGGATTACTGTATACATCATCTTCATAAGTGATACTGATAATATCCTTTACAAAATTCCCGCTATTGTCATATTTTCTGATTATGTCCCGCTTTGTAAGCAGGGCATCGTACTCAGATTCGATTGCGTACACATAAAGATTCCCCGCGTCATCAATCGCGCCGTCAACAATGCGCGTATATTCTTTGAATTTATCTATTGCGATGGTGTAATGTACTTTCCTGTCAGGAGACATACAGACAAGCCGGAATGAACCGCTGTCTATTACATATAAATTTCCGTCTTTTTCAAATTTTGCCGATGCCGGCGCGTCAAATGATGTAGCATTCTGAAAAGGCCTCTTTTTTAATACATCGGTATTAAAAAAGAACAGAAGCGCACACAGGGCAAAAACCGCCGCAGAAATATAAAACATTAACCACATTGTGGTCTTTTTCATAACTTAGTATAAAATTAAATAACGTTTGATGTCAATTACTCATATTAGATACCGTGATACTATACCAAAACAGCGTTTCCTGTAATAATCAAAGCTATCTATGAAAGCAAGCAAGTCCATTGCAACATACCGCCGTATGCGGACACAGCCCTTATGGCGTTTGCTTGCTTCTGCTAACGGTCCTATCGTCATTGGTCTTTTGCAATCACATCTCTATGAAAGCGAGCGGAGCCTGCCGGCATCAATAATGCACGAGCGCGTTGCGCGTGATCTGGAGACGCTCCGGTCGCAAGGCGAGGATTTGCCGCAAACTGCTCAAGCATATGTAGCCAATTGGCTGGCGGACGGGTTTCTCGAAAGACGTTTTCCTCCGGGAGTTACAGAGGAAGAGTACGAACTTTCTACGGCAGCAGTCGAGGCAATTCGTTTTGTATCTAACATAGAACAGCCGCACTCGGCTGCGACGGAAAGCCGGTTGGCTCTGGTTATGCAGGCGCTTGTAAAGCTGGCTGAGGATACCGATGAAGATAAAACCCGCCGAATTGATCGCTTACTGACCGAGCAGGATCGGATAACTAAAGAAATCGATGCCATAAAAAAAGGATATATGCGCGTTCTTCCGCCTGCAAGCGCGCTGGAACGGACAAAGGAAATCATTTCACTCGCGGATGATCTAACCGGAGACTTTCGCCGCGTCCGCGATCAGTTTGAGCAGTTGAATCGTGATTTAAGAGAGCGGCTCATGGACAATGAAGGCAATAGGGGCGAAGTACTTGATTCCCTGTTTGCCGGTATCGATTTAATTTCCGAAAGCGACGCGGGCAGAACATTCTCCGCGTTTTGGCGCTTGCTTACTGACCCTGAGCAAACAACTGCGCTAGATCAGGCGCTGGAGAGCGTAATGTCGCGGGAGTACGTTGCCCAGTTGGATATCAAAGACAGGCGTTTCCTTCTGCGCATGACGCGCACTCTGCTTGAACAAGGGGGAGCTGTTCATGAAGTACTGCAAAATTTTGCGCGCAGCCTAAAGCGCTTTGTTCAAAGCCGGGAATATCTTGAACAGCGGCGGTTAAATCAGCTATTAAACGAAGCGCACCTTGCCGCTTTAGCGCTTAAGGATGAGGTGAAAGCGGCGGAGTCTCTTCGTTACACCCTTGAGTTGACCAGCAGCCGTCTTCGCTCAATGTCTCAGTGGGTACTTTACGACCCGTCTCTGCAAGCCCTGCCTGAAGGAATGCAAGCCGGAGATACGCCGTCCATCGATCTTGAGTCCATCGGAGAGCTGGTGGCTCAATCGGAGATTGACTTCCGAACTCTTAAAGCGAATATTCGGGACTTGCTTGAAACACGCGCCCATGTTTCAATCGGCGATGTACTCGAACACTATCCCGCGGATCAGGGACTTGGCAGCGTCGTAGGTTTGATCGCGCTCGGCAGCCGTCATGGATTTAAGACAGATATTCAGGAAACTGTTTCGTGGGTTGGCAATGACAATGTTCACCGCAGTGCGCGGATACAAAAATTTTTTTTTATACAGGAGCGGGTGAATGAACTTGTCTGAACATTCCGATCCGGAAAATACACATCAGACAGATGCGATGCCTGCAGACAGCGGCATGACAAACAATTTGTTCATTGGCGACACAGGTGAATTGCCATTGGATACACGCCGCGCCCTTGTGCAATTACTTTCCGGCCCTTCGCTGGACGGGCAGCGGCATACAAAACTCTGGCCTGTGCTTTTACGGGATGAAATTATCATCCGCCGAAGGCTTGCCGATTTATTCCTTGAGCTGGTAATTGACCGGGACTTGCAGGTCGCTTTCACCCGGCAGGCGGACACAGGTGATCTGGAAACGCCCGCACTGCTTAGGCGTTCCCGGCTCACCTTTGTAGATTCGGTACTGCTTCTTTTTTTGCGGCGTCAGCTGGCGCAGGCTGAGTCTCACGGCGACCGTGCTGTTGTTTCAAAAGAAGAAATCCTTGAGCATCTCAGTCTTTATGAACAAAAAGGCAATACCGATAAGGCCGGATTTACCAAACGGATTAATGCGTCGATCGAAAAAATCAAGGAGCGCAGCATCTTGCAAAAAATACGCGCCAGTGAAGATCGCTACGAAGTGTCGCCTACGTTAAAACTGCTTTTCTCGGCAGAAGAAATTATGGCGCTCACAGCGTTCTACAAAGATATGGCAGCAGGCAAATTGCCGATTAATAAAAGCCAATCAACTCCGGATGAGGAAGAAGAATGAGTTTGCAGACACAAAGCTTACTGTTTGAGAAAGAACAATTCCGCATGTACAGACTTCAGGTATTTAATTGGGGAACATTCTCCAATTTGCACAATGTACCGATTTCAGAAAAGGGCTTTCTTGTTGTTGGAAGATCCGGTACAGGCAAATCCACGCTGCTCGACGCGTTTTCGGCGCTGCTTGTTCCTCCCCGCTGGATTGAATTCAATGCTGCCGCCCGTGAAACAGATCGAGGCGGCCGGGATCGCAACCTCGTCAGTTACATACGCGGCGCCTGGGCGGAACAGAAGGACGGCGAGTCGGGAGAATTTGTTACCCGTTACCTTAGACAGGGAACAACATGGTCTGCGCTTGCTTTGTCGTATCGAAATTTTCTTGGACGAGCGGTAACCCTTGTTCAGGTTTTTTGCCTTCGGGGCAATGCCAATGGCAATACCGATGTAAAGCGTCATTACATGATTTTTGAAAAAGAATTTGAGCTGCGCGATTTAGAGGAGTTCGGAAAGTCTGATCTGGACATCAGAAAACTGAAACAAAAATTCCCCGATATATCCGTCCGCAGCGAGTTCCGTCCTTATTGCGAACACTTTATGAGGCTGCTCGGTATTGGAAGCGATCTGGCGCTCAGACTGCTGCATAAAACTCAG
>Ga0209755_10005842_pt1 | contig 13822 bp, 14 predicted proteins | sample TergutCo191P1_FD_187301 | JGI IMG/M metagenome (GOLD analysis project Ga0209755, IMG submission 187301) | Cornitermes sp. P1 segment gut microbial communities from Petit-Saut dam, French Guiana - Co191P1 (SPAdes) (version 2) | ecosystem: Host-associated > Arthropoda: Insects > Digestive system... | reverse complement strand
AATTTTCCCCCCCCCCCCCCCCATGCAAGCGTAATAAAAACATTTTCATTCGGAAGCAAAAAACTTTTGTAGGCAACCAAGCCGGCGCGCAGGGCAAACACGCAAATCGTTTTCGGTTCATTCCCCCTTCCCATCTTTTTAAGGAAACGCCCCATGTGCATTCGCCCGTCGCGGACGCTGGGGCTTTGCAAACACACAACCAAGGAGGTTTTTCGACGTGAAAAACACAATGACACTACTCGGCGTTGTCGCCGTTATCGGGCTAATCGGGTTTGTCGCGGTATCCTGCGGCAACAATACCGCGCCGAACGGCACAGTTCCGGGCGGCACCGTGCCGAGTGGCTCCGCCATGCGCACGGTAACCTTTGATACCGCCGGGGGATCCGCCATTGCCCCGGTGCGGGTACCGGACGGGCAGGCGGTGGCAAGGCCCGGGCAAGACCCGACAAGGGGCAGCTATGTCTTTGCCGGCTGGTATACGGCGGCCGCCGGCGGGACGGCGTTTTACTTTGGCACGCCAATTACCGCGAATACGACCATACACGCAAGGTGGGCCGCGCCGGCCCCGACCATGGAAGTGAAGATTGCCGCCGGCATTACTATGGAGATGAACTGGATACCCGCCGGTAATTTCACGATGGGGCAGAACGACGGCTTGCCCGATTGGTCGCCCGCGACGGAGCATCAGGTGACACTAACCCGAGGCTTTTACATGGGCATACACGCGGTGACGCGGGAGCAGTTCCTGGCTGTGATGGGCACGGATCCCAGTGGCTCCACCCTGGCCGATGGGGAAGTGCAGGGAAGGCGGCCCGTGGAAATGGTGAATTGGTACCACGCGATAGCGTTCGCCAACAGGCTAAGCATACAGCAGGGGCTTACTCCCGTGTACACCATCGCCGGCATGAGCAACACCGATGCCGACGCGTGGCTGTTTGGAAACGTGCCTACAAGCTTGGACGCGACTTGGAATGCCGTAACCGCAAACTGGAACGCCAACGGCTTCCGTTTGGCGACCGAGGCCGAGTGGGAGTACGCTGCCCGCGCCGGAACGACGACGCAGTGGAGTTTTGGTGACACGGATGACGACAGTGATAATTACGCATGGACAAACATGAACGCCGGCGGAAGGACACACGCGGTTGGGCAGCTAAATTCGAACCTCTGGGGCCTATATGATATGCACGGAAACGTTTGGGAGTGGGTATGGGACTGGTTTGAGGAACTCGATGCGTCCGCCGCGAGCGATCCCACGGGTGCGGTTTCCGGCGACGGCCGCGTGTTACGCGGCGGGAGTTGGGACGAGCCGCCCGTGATCGCTCGGTCGGCGTTTCGTGGTCACAACTCTCCCGATAGGCGGTTCACCTCTGTTGGTTTCCGGGTTGTCCGCCCCTGAGTTCTGGGCTCAGTGCGGGCAACGTAGCGCCGCCGCTCGCCCCTGGCGGGCGGGGGGAGCGCGGAGTGCCGGCACTTCGTTCGGGGGGCTGCCTGTCATTGGGGATGGAAAGGAGGATAATGCGCGGGAGGGAAACCCGAGTCCTCAGATGGGCTAATCCTCGTAATGGCTCCTGCATGTCGCGATTTCAATTTGTCCGTTTGCGATGCGGTACACCAAGCGATCGACCTCGTTTATACGCCGGCTCCAATAGCCTTGTAGATCGTGCTTAAGCGGTTCTGGTTTGCCCTTGCCAGTAAACGGATTCCGTTCAATATCCTTAACCGGCTCGTTTATACGCTTCAGCTTCTTTCTATTCTGCGTATGCCAATACGGGTAGTCCCGCCAGCCGATCGCACCGTCAACCTCGATCAATTCATGCCCAACACCCAAGCCCGCTTCCGGTTGATCCACGGCCTGCCTAAGCCTGGCCTGGTTTCTTTCGCAGTAGAAGGAGCCAACGTTTCCAATGATATCAAACGGTATGCGCTTTTCACGAATAACCGCGTGGACAAACGGGCTTACCGCAACCAGGGAATTCCCCCTTTGGTTAAAGTTCTGTTAGATTTTTGTTTCGGCGGCGCGAACGCTTTACAGGATTTCCCCGAGCGTCTATACTGTATGGCGAAAGAGGGTATGACATGAACACGCGAATGGCATTGTTGGAGGAACTAAACCGGCTGCGGCACGATATTCTTGCCATGGCCACGCGGGTGGAGGAGGATCTGGGCAAGGCCCTAAGCGCCTTTCGCACGAACGACACCGAGCTGGCGCGCGAGGTAAAGGCCGGCGACGCGGTGGTAAACGCCCTGCAGCTAAAAATCGAGGACGAGGCGGCGATCGTGCTTGCCACGCAACAGCCGGTGGCAAGGGATCTTCGCGAGCTTGTCACCATATTCAAGATTACCAGCAACCTGGAAAGGGCCGGGGATCACGCCGTGCACCTGGCCAAGGCCGCCCTAAAGCTCGCCGGCGAGCCGCCCTTCCGTTCAATGGAACGCCTGGAACGCATGGCGGAAACCGGGCAGGAGATGATTCGCGCCACGATCTCGGCGTTTCTTTCGCAGGACGCGGACGCGGCAAGAAAGGCGTCCGCGCTCGACGACGCGATCGACGGGGAGCACAAGGCCCTTATCGAGGAGGTTCTGTCCCTGATGAAGGAACACCCCAAGCTGGTCAAGAAGGCGTACCGGCTTATAAACACATCCGGCCACCTGGAAAGGCTGGGCGACCATATTACCAACATCTGCGAGGGAATAATCTATATGGTCGAGGGCCAACACGAAGAACTTAATCTGTAATGGAATCCAGGGCGACCGTACTCATAATAGAAGACGATCCTGAAATCCAGGAGCTTCTTGCGTTCTCGATGGCCAGGGAAAACTGGAACCTGGTTCAGGCGAAAAGCGGCGAGGAAGGCCTGGACTACCTAAAAAAGCACCGGGCGGACTGCATTCTTCTGGACATAATGCTGCCCGGCATCGACGGGTTCAGGGTCATAAAAAAGATACGGGAAACCGAGAACGGCCAGGGCGTGCCCATCATCATGGCCACCGCCAGGGGGGAGGAGACCGACATAATAACCGGGCTCGAGCTTGGGGCGGACGATTACGTGGTAAAGCCCTACAGCCCCAAGGTGCTTGTCGCCAGGGTTCGGGCGGGCCTTAGGCGGCTGGAGGAGGCGACCGCCTTCGCCGACGCGGGGGCGGAACGGAAGGCCAATGTCTGGCGGCAGGGCAAGCTTAGGCTGGACGCGGATCGCCACGAGGTTTTTTACGACGAGGCTCCCCTGGATCTTCTTCCCACGGAATTCGCCCTTCTTCAGCACTTTCTTTCCAACCCCGAAATCGTCTTTACCAGGGGGCAGCTGATCTCCGCGATCAAGGGGCCGGATTACCCTGTGACGGACCGGTCGATTGACGTGCAGATACTTGGCCTTCGGAAAAAACTGGCCGACGCGGGCGCGATGATAGAAACCGTCAGGGGCATAGGCTACCGGTTCAGGACGGCGGGGTGACCGGCTTTCGCGGGCGTTTTTTTGTTCCCGTCTTTGTGGTCCTGGGGCTTTCCGCCATTCTCGTGGTCGCGGCGACGACCGCCGGCCTGCCGCCGCCGGCCAGGCTTCTTTTGGTGCTTGCCGCTTTTTTGGTTGCCGCAGCCTTTTGCATGGCTCTGCTGTTTTTGCGCCGGTTTTCGCTTTCGGTGCGGAGGATCCTGGAAAACGTTTCGGGCGGCGACGGCCTCTCGCGGGAATCCCCGTTTCTTCCGGAGGCCGCGCTGCAGGCCCTGGATGGGGCTCTGCGGGACATGGCCGCTGGGCTTGGCCGCCGCGCGGAGGAGGCGGAGGCGGAAGGCCGGCAGTACCTGGCCATACTGAACGGCATGTCCGAGGCGGTTCTTGCCATGGATCGCGACCTGATCCTGAACCTGGCGAACCGCCGGGCCTGTTCCCTTTTCGCCCTGGACGAATGGCGCGGTTTTTCCCTGCTAAAGGCCACGCGATCGACAGTGCTGGAAAAGGTCGCCACAAAGGTTCTGGACGATGGGCGTCCCAGGGAAACCGAGTTCAAGCTGCGAAAGGCCTACGAAAGGCCGCGCAGATCGGAGCAGGTGTTCCGCGTTTCCGCCGTGCCCCTTTCCGCGCCGGGCGGGGTCGAGGGCGTGCTCATCGTCATGGAGGACATAACCCGCCTTTCCAGGCTGGAGCAGGTACGCAAGGACTTCGTCGCCAACGTCTCCCACGAGCTGCGTACCCCGATTCAGCTTGTCAAGGGGTTTTCCGAGACGCTTCTGGACGATCCGGCGTTTTACGATTCGCCGCCGGATCGCCTTAGGCGCTTTATCGAGATAATCCGCCGGAACGCCGAGACCATGGAAAACCTGACCAACGATCTTCTGGATATCGCGAGCCTGGAAAACAAGGACAGGAGCCTTGGCGAAAGGACAAGGCAGCCGCTTGCCCCGCTGTTTGACGAGGCGGTTCTGTCGGTCGGGCCCCAGGCGGAACAAAAGGGGATTAGGCTTAGCGTTGACTGTCCCGGGGATCTAGAGGCGGCCGTCCACGGCTCGCTTGTCATCCAGGCCCTGATTAACCTTTTGAACAACGCGATAAAGTACTCGCCCAAAAGGTCGCGGGTGCGCGCCCTGGCCTTCAGGAAAGGCGGAAAGGCCGTGCTGGAGGTCAGGGACGAGGGGATGGGGATCCCCTCCGAGCACCTGGGTCGAATCTTCGAAAGGTTCTACAGGGTTGACCGCGCCCAGGCCGGGGGAACCGGCCTTGGGCTTTCGATAGTGCGCCACATAGCCCGCCTGCACAAGGGCAGGGCGGAGGTCGAAAGCCATGCGGGCGAGGGCTCCGTGTTCCGGATCGTTTTCCCCGGCTAGTCCCAGAAAGGGTCGTCGTCGTCGATTATGCCGAGAAGCTCTATCGTAAAGACCAGCGTCGCGAAGGGGGGGATTACCTGCCCCGCGCCGCGCGCCCCGTAGGCCAGGCCGGAAGGGATGTAGAGGCGGATCCTGCCCCCCACGTTCATAAGCTGGATGCCCTCCGTCCAGCCGGGGATCACCATTTCCAGGGGGATTACCTCCGGGGAACCGCGCAGGATGGAACTGTCGAACACGGTGCCGTCGGTAAGCATCCCCTCGTAGTGGACGATCACCGTGTCGGTTGCCGAGGGCCTTTCGCCGTCGCCCTGCTCAAGCACCACGTACTGCAGGCCGCTCTCGGTTTGCCGTACCCCGGGGAGGGCGGTGTTCGCCGCCAGGAACAGTTCCTCCTGTATCCGCAGCTCCTCGCCCTGCCTTTCCATGGCGCGTTCGAAGGCGACCTGCACGAGTTCCAGGGCCTCGCCAGGATCCATCATCAGGCCGTCCTCGCCCCGCTCCATCGCGGCCATAAGGCCCTCCAGAAAGGCGGCGTAGTCGAGTTCCAGCCCGGCCTGTCTTAGGTCCAGCCCGACGGTCATTCCAAAGGCGTAGCTTGTCCGGGCCCTTTCCCCGACCATGTCGATGTCGTCGCGTATCCCGCGCGCCTGGGCCTGGAGACCCACGAGAAAAAGGCAAAGCAAAAGCGCAAGGTGTTTCATGGTGTCTTCTCCTATATTTGTTTTTTATTCGTCGGCAACTATGGCAAGAAGCTCGACCTCGAAGACGAGCGTCGAGTATGGGGGAATCTGCGGCCCCGCGCCGTGCGATCCGTAGCCGAGCTCCGAGGGTATGAAGAACCGGTAGACGCTGCCCACGGCCATAAGCTGCAGGCCCTCGGTCCAGCCGGGGATAACCCCGTGAAGGGGGAATTCCGCCGGTATGCCGCGAAAGTGCGAGCTGTCGAAGACCGTGCCGTCGATCAGCGTTCCCTCGTAGTGCACCCGCACCGTGTCGAAGGCGCCCGGTCTTGGGCCGTCGCCCTCGACGATTACCTCGTACTGGAGCCCGCTCGCGGTGACGACGACGCCCGGCCTTCCCGCGTTTTCGGCAAGAAATTCGGCCTCCTGTAGCCTGCTTGCCTCGTTCCGCCTTTCGGCGGCGGCGGTGTACGCGCTATGGAAAAGTTCCGCGGCCTCCTCCATCGTGTAGCGGGTTTCCCCCCTAAGGGCGTCCTGCATTCCCCTGGCGAACTCATCCATGTCGGGGAATATCCCGCTCATTCTGAAGTTAGTCCCTATGTTCATTCCCAGGGCGTAACTTCCGCTGCCGTCGAAGACGGTTTCCCCTTCCGGCGCGAAGGATCCCGTCCCGGCTCTTCCGCATCCGTAGAAGCCGGAAAGGAGCGCGACAGTGGCGATTAAGAAGATGGTGTGTTTCATGCCCTAAAGCATACCCCTTAATCCTGGTTGTGGGAACCCACGTTTGGTGGGAACCCTTGACTCCGGGGGGCAAAACAGGCGAAGCTGGTATATGCTTTTGATTGCAAAAACCTTGCTTTTGGAAATAGACGTGCAAAACGACTTTTGCCCCGCGTACTCCGCCTCCGGCAGGCAGTACCCCGACGGCGCGCTGGCCGTGAGGGACGGCTGCGCGGTCGTGGCTCCGCTGAACGCGCTTGCCGCCGCCTTCGCCGCGCGAGGCGGGCGGGTCGCCGCCACCCAGGACTGGCACCCCGCCGGACATACTTCCTTCGCCTCGTCCCACAGGGATCCGGGGCCGGGACAGGTTCTCTGGCCGGACCACTGCGTCCAGGGGGAGCCTGGCTCGGACTTTCACGCCGGGCTTGACCTTGCGCCGGTAAGCCTTATCGTTCGCAAGGGGTTTCGCCAGGGGTTGGATTCCTACTCGGCTTTTTTCGAAAACGACCGCAGGACCCCCACCGGGCTGGAAGGCTGGATCCGCGGGCTTGGCATGGACACGGTTATTATCGGGGGGCTTGCCACGGATTACTGCGTGTTTTACAGCGTGATGGATTCCAAAAGGCTTGGCTTTACAACGATAATCGCCGAGGACGCGGTGCGCGGGGTCGGCTACCCGGAGGGTTCCGTGGAAAGGGCCATTTCCGAGATGCGGGCCGCCGGCGTGGTTTTTTCCGATTCGAGCAGGCTGCTGGGGGAGCTTTTCTGATGTCCAGGACAGTTGGCGATTCACCGCACCCCGGCTTGGCGTATTTTGGCAACTCGGCGGCGGGATCGGGGCTGTTCGCCGATTTCTATTCCCTTATAATGGCGCAGGGCCATTGGAAACGGGGCCGGAACCGCAGGGCGTCCTTCGAGTTTTTCTTTCGCAGGCAGCCCTTCGGCGGCGGCTACACGGTCTTCGCCGGGCTTGGGACCCTGCTGGGAAACCTGTCCGGCTTTTCCTTTTCCGACGGCGACGTCGAGTACCTGCGGAGCCTGGGGCTTTTCGAGGACGGCTTTATCGAGTACCTGGAAAATTTCCGCTTTTCCTGTTCCCTTTGGGCGGTTGACGAGGGAACCCTGGTCTTTCCCCACGAGCCCATCATCAGGGTCGAGGGCAGCATCGTAGAGTGCCAGCTTATCGAGGGGGTGCTCCTTAACGCCGCCAATTTCCAGAGCCTTATCGCCACCAAGACGCGCCGGGTATGGTTCGCGTCGGGGAAGGGCTCGGTCATGGAATTCGGGATGCGCCGGGCGCAGGGGCCGGACGGGGCGATGTCCGCGTCCAGGGCGGCGTACATAGGCGGGGCGGAGGGGACCTCCAACACCCTGGCGGGAAAGGTTTTCCGCATCCCGGTGGTGGGAACCATGGCCCACTCGTGGGTGATGTCCTTTGCCGAGGAAAAGGACGCCTTCGGCGCCTACGCGGACATGTACCCGGACCACTGCGTCTTTCTAATCGACACCTACAACACGCTGAAGAACGGAATCTGGAACGCGATAGAGGTGGGGAAAAAGCTCAAAAAGCAGGGGAAGACTTTCGGGGTGCGCCTGGACTCGGGCGACATCCAGCACCTTTCCGTCGAGGTAAGAAGAAGGCTGGACGCGGCGGGGCTTAACAGGGCGACGATAGCCGTGTCCGGCGATCTGGACGAGTCGATAGTCCAGACCCTGGCGAACTCGGGCGCGCCGGTCGACGTCTGGGGGGTCGGGACCCAAATGGTTACCGGGGGCAACGATCCGGCCTTTTCTGGTGTGTACAAGATGACCGCCTGCGAGGACGCGGAAGGGCGCATGACGCAGGTGATGAAGTTTTCCGACAACCCGGAGAAGACCACGAACCCTGGAATCAAGCAGGTCTGGCGGATAAAGGACGTCCGGGGAACCCCGCTTGCCGACGTGCTGGCCCTTGACGCCGAGGACGGCTCGGGCGAGCGCTTCGAGGTGGGCAACCGCTACAGGTTCTGGCATCCGGCGGCGGACTACCGCCATTTCTACCATGCCATCGAAAGGCCGCCGGAGCCGCTTCTTCGGAAACGCCTGGACGAGGGCAGGCTCTGCGGCGAGCTTCCGTCGCTGGCCGAAATCCGCGCCAAGTCCCTGGCCGACTTCGACGCCTTCGACCCCACGCACAAACGCCACATCGCCCCCCCCGAGTACAAGGTCTCGATCTCCGAGAAGCTGTGCGAGGCCAAGCTGACCCTGATAAAAAAACATTTCGGCGACCTGAACCGGGAAACCGCCTGGAGCCCTGGTTTTTAGGGGCTGCCTCCCCTGGGTTTCCGCCTGGGGCGGCGACGGCGCGGCTTGGCTTCCCCCGGTTTTCCGCCGTCCTCCTTGGCCGGGGGCTTGCCGCCTGCCCTTTCCGAGAACTGCGACTTTCTTACGTGTACGCCCTTGGACGAAAAGAAGCGGCGCACCGCCTGTTCTAGCTCGAAGCGGGGGGGGTTCATGGGCAGCACGAAGTTCCTGGCCGCCGAGTAGATCGCCTTGTAGTTTTCGCTGGTGCCAAGCCCCGGATCCGTCGTTTCCTCCATGTAGTCGTTTATCAGCGCCCCAAGCGTCTCCCCCGGGCGGTTCTTGAAGCCCTCGCCGTTCAGCGCGGCCAGGCTCCGCAGGTAGCGCCCCCGGAAAACGGCGTTCGTCCTCATAAGCCTGGAGGCGTCGGGCTGTAGGTAGGCGTAGAGCCCCAGATCGTCCAGGGCCTCGACTATGCGGCCGGCGTAGGGCGAGTTGATGATCTTGAAGATCTCCTCGGTAAGGCGGGACGGCGAGACCGAGGACAGTAGCGGGGACTGCCCCTTTATTTTCCACTTTAGGGAAAGGGGCAGGGCGAAGCCGGTGGCGGCGGCGTACTTTACCGCGCGAATCATCCGCACCGGGTCGTCCTTGAAGATGGTCGCCAGGGGAATAATCGCCTTGACGCGCCTTGCCCGGATGTCCTTCATGCCCCCCACGTAGTCGACGACTATCTGCTGCCCGGGATCGTAGAACAGCGCGTTCATAGTAAAGTCCCGGCGCAGCACGTCCTCCTCGATTGTCCCGAAGGTGTTTCCGGTAAGGCCGTCCCTAAGCGACCGGAAGGTCGAGACCTCGTAGATGCGCGGGCCGAAGTACACGTGGACCAGCTTGAAGCGCCTGCCGATGATGCGGGAATTGCGAAAGATTCTCCTGATTTGTACGGGGCTGGCCTCGCTTACTATGTCAAAGTCCTTGGGTTTCTTCCCTAGGATTAGATCCCTAACCGCGCCCCCGACGACGTAGGTCTCGTGGCCCATTTCCTTAAGCCGATGTATTACGCCGACCGCCTCGCCGTCCACGTCGCCCGGGTTTATCCCGTGTTCTTCGCGGGTGTAGACCAGGGCCTTCTTTACGAGCCTGCCGTCCTCGCCCGTTGAGTATCTGTACCGCACTAGTCCCCCGTTTCCCGGCCGGCCTGCGCGGGCGTGTGCCTTTGAATCCAGGAAAGCAGGTTCGCGGCCACTTCCTCGCGGTTGGTCTCGTTCAGGGGCTCGTGCCGCGCCCCGGGGTACAGGACGAATTCCATGTCCCTGATGCCCAGGGAACGGTAGGCGTTGACCAGGGCGGTGGGGCTCGCGCCCATGTCCCCGACCGGATCGGCGCTTCCGCAGAAAATATAGACCGGCAAATCCCTCCGGATGTTTTCCATGCTTTCCGGCCGGTGTATCTGGTGCAGCCCCCTGGCTAGGTCGCGGTAGAAACCCGTCGAGCACAGCCCGCCGCAGAGCGGATCGGCGCAGTACGAGTCAACCGCCGCCTCGTCGCGTGACAGCCAGTCGAAGTCCGTGCGGTTGGGACGAAATGCCTTGTTGTACGGGCCGTCCGCCGCAGCGCGCGCCAGGGGCGATCCCCTGCGCCGGCCTTTAAGGGCGGCCAGCGCCCTCATGAAGGGAATCCCAGCTCTTACCTTGAACCCGCCGGGCCCCCTGGTGCCGGACAGAACGCACCCGTCCAGTATGTCGCGCTTCTGTCCCATGTAGTTTTGGGCTATGAACGAACCCCAGGAATGTCCCAGCAGGATCAGGGGAACGCCCGGGCGGGTTTTGCGTATTTCCAGGCTGATCTCGTGCACGTCCCTGGTAACCCTTTCGAAGGTGTCCGCGTCGCAGCAGTGCCCCAAAAGGCCGCCCTTTCCCGGGGCGTTTACGCCCGCGTCCGCCGTTTTTCCGTGCCCGCGCTGGTCGGCCGCCCAGACCTCTATCCCCGCCCCGCAGAGTTTTTCCGCAAGCCACCCGTAGCGCCCGGAATGTTCCGCCATGCCGTGCGCTATGTTAAGCACGGCCTTGGGGCGGTCGGTTCGGGGTTGCCAACGTCTTGTAAATAGTTTGGTTCCATCGGTGCATTCGAACCAAGCGTCATCTTGAACCATAGGGGATTATACCACATGAGCGGCGTGGCGTAAATCCTTGGGATCGATTAAACAGGGGGAGCCTTTCCCGGCGGCGCAAGGGTGACAGTCACGAATCTTTAATCCCCGCGCAGGGTGACCGGCACAATATGCGTTAACATGGATTGATGACTGACACCTAGCGTCGTTAGGGGCATATCTATAGGCGAGGCCAGGGGCGAGAACAAGATCCTGGGGCTGTTCAGGCAGGGGTATACGGTGGAGGAAGTGGAAAAGATGCTTTTGTCGGCAGGGAAAACGGCGAGCATCTCCCGGGTGGACAAAGGCAAGTGCCCCGATAAACCTCCCCTTGGGCTATTCGGGTGATGGTTTCCGGATCCCTGGACGGGTCAAGGAGCCGGCATTACGGTTTCGCTAGCCCGCATTGCGGACGAACTCTCCGCCGTTGCCCCAGGCCCATTTCCCGCCGCCCGCGCCAAGCTCGAAGTGTAGCTTCGCGATTCCAAAGTCCAGGCCCAAAAGGTTGGGGGCAAGCTTTGCCAAACCCGGAGATCCGGTTTTAACCGACGCGGTAACCTTGCCGGCTTTGTGGGAAAACACGACCGGTTGCCTGTTCATCGCCGACGGTGCTTTTTCCACGGCCTTCATCCCCCGCGCGAACCAGTCGGGGAAGGGATCGTCGCCTTCGGACATTTCGCGGGCGGTTTTGGTTTTGCGGTGCGCGATTCCCCGAATAAGCCTTTCCTTAAAGCTGTCCCTTTCGTCCGTGTTGCCAAGGATAATCGTGCAGGCCAGCGTTTCGCCGTCGGATACCCGGAAGGGCATGTCGAAGCGATCCCCGCCCGCGCCCACCCAGCAAGAGCCCAGCCCCATTGCCGTGGCGTGCAAAACCAGCAACTCGCCGTAGTAGCCAATTCTTTCCATGGCGGTGCCGTCGCCCGGATCGGCGATCAGGCCGATGTAATCGTTCACGCCGGAAAACATGCCGTAGCTTTTGCGAAAACCCCTGAAAGCCTCGCCGTTGTTGACGACAAGTTCCATGCGGACGCTTCCGGCTTTGCGGTATTCCGCGATAAGCTCCAGCAGCCCGGAAACAACGCCGGGGTCAATCGGCGTTCCAAGGTATTTGCGCCGGGAACGGCGCGCTTCGATTGCCTCGGTAACGGTCATTGTTCGCTCCTTGGTGATAAGGTTCCCAAAAGCCGGGGATCAGACACAGCCGTGCCGCGACCCGTCCGGCGGGGTCTTGAATTATACCTTATCCGGGTTGAAAACGCCATTCCGGCGCGTTCACTCCCCCGGTCCGATACCGTGGATCAGTGCCGGGGCCGGGGTTGTGCCAAAAAAGTGTCAGTCACCCACGCGAAAAACTTCCCGCCGCTTGAATTCCCGCGCCAAATGCCTTAAACTGCCCGCATGGGCGCAAACGACAAGCACAAAAACAGCATGTTCTCGCTCCTCTTCAGCGACCCGAGCGTCCTGCGCGAGCTGTACTCCGCAATTGAGGGCGTCGAATTGCCTCCTGACGTGCCAATCGACGTCAACACGCTTTCGAACGCCCTTTTCATGAGCCAGATAAACGACGTGTCCTTCAGCGTCGGCGGTCGCCTAATCGTGCTGATAGAGCACCAAAGCACCATCAACCAAAACATGCCCCTGCGCCTGCTGATGTACGCCGCGCGGCTGTACGAAAAAATAGTAGACCGCATGAAGCTGTACCAAACCACCCTCGAGAAAATCCCCGAGCCGGTCTTCATCGTCCTTTACAACGGCAAGGCCCCGTACCCCGAGCGCGCAAGCTTTCCGACGCGTTCAAGGACGCCGCCGATCTGCGGGCGAAAAACCACGGCAACCCCGCGCTTGAGCTAACCGTGCAAGTGTACAACATAAACCAAGGCTTCAACGCCGCGATGCTGGAAAAATGCGAAGCGCTGGGCGGGTATAGCGCCTTCGTGTCCAAGGTATGGGAATACCGCCAGACCATGGCGCTGGAAGACGCAATGAAGGCGGCGATAAGATACTGTATCGAGAACGGCATCCTGAGGCCGTTTCTGGAAACTCACAGTTCGGAGGTACAAAACATGCTGATAACCGAGTGGAACCTGGAAGAAGCCCAGCAAGCCTGGCTCGCCCAAGGCAGGGACGAGGGTCGGAGCGAAGGTCGGAACGAAGGCAGGAGTGAGGGTCGGAACGAGGGTCGGAGCGAAGGCAAGGAGCAGGCAAGAAAGGAAATGCTGGACTTTATCGCCAAGGGCTATACCCTGGAAGACATCCGGAGGGAGCTCTCCGCCGCAGTCCGGAAATAACGAGCTTGCTGATAACCGAGTGGAACCTGGAAGAAGCCCAGCAGGTCTGGCTCGCCCAAGGCAGGGACGAAGGTCGGAACGAAGGCAGGGACGAGGGTCGGAACGAAGGCAGAAGCGAGGGCGAAAGCAATATACAACTGCCCCGCCCAAGGTTCCAAAAAAGTGTCAGTCACCGTTGCCGATCGACACTACCACGCCACGAGCGCCGTAATCTGCAAGGACAATCTCGTAGTTGGCAGTCCCGCCACTGACGAAGGGGCGATTGGTACCTTCCGCGCCGCCTAAAAAGTACACTGCAAGAATGTTGTCCAAGTCATTGTCGTTCAGGGTGCGGCCGCCTGCGGGTTGCAGTACCCCAGTGGTAGTGTTTATCCAATCACTAACAACGTTACCAATGGCTACATTCCTCCTCAAATCGAGTCTGGAAATGTTTCCCGTCCAGTTGGGGCCAACTCTAATAAAAGCATTGTTGTTACCTCCGGAATGGTTAAGGGAAAGGCGGTGGATTGAGGCATCCCCTGATATTGTGAAAGGGTTTCCCTGGCTGGCAAAGGCCATAACATCGGCGGGCACTACATTAGCCCCGGTTCCACGATAATTTCCGTCGATGCTCCCTCTGGTCATGATGAAAACAGTAAAATTGTCCAGTAAAACACCGCCCGCTATATTGGTTCCGGGATTAGGGGCCGTATTCCCGAATATCCTTCCGCCGCTCATGGTAAACCTACTGCTATTGCTTACGTGTACCGCAGCGCCATTAGACCTGTTCTGAAATCAACACGAGAGCTCATAGTTGCAAATCCCTGCGACAAGATTAAACCTCATCCCGAACCTGCGGCGCCTGCCCCTGTATCTTTCCGAAACTATCCTGAAGCGCTTGACAAAA
>Ga0209755_10005841_pt1 | contig 13828 bp, 6 predicted proteins | sample TergutCo191P1_FD_187301 | JGI IMG/M metagenome (GOLD analysis project Ga0209755, IMG submission 187301) | Cornitermes sp. P1 segment gut microbial communities from Petit-Saut dam, French Guiana - Co191P1 (SPAdes) (version 2) | ecosystem: Host-associated > Arthropoda: Insects > Digestive system >... | reverse complement strand
GGGGGGGGGGGGGGGATTTCCTCCCCGGTCGACGGTCGGGCTACGAATCGTCCGTCTGTCGTCCAGCCCGTCGCCTTGCGCAGAACCTCACGAGCGCCGCGAAACACTAGTCACGAATACCCGTCAAGATTGGAACCCAATACTCAAGAAAGTGGTCAGCTTGAACTACACGCACAGTTTCGAAAAACTGTGGTTAACAGTTTCTGTGGACAAAGACGGATTCACCTGCTTCTTTCACGCCTAACAACATGGGGACGAATTTATGACTACCGGAGATGCTGCTGTGCAACACTCTTTGTGAATGTACGTGAAACAAACTCACCGAGATGAGGCCAGTAACTACTTGAAGGTGAAGACGGTACATATTCTTCGGATTCCACTATATCCAAAACACAGTGACTAACGCACCGCGGTGAAGAGTACCCACTACGCCCCTCATCACCACCTTGCCGTGTCGTGACCGGCATGGCACTGACCCTCGAGTCTTTCTCCGCAGCACGTTTGCCACGACACTGCGACTGGCTGGCTGCATACAGCTCTCTGAGTACCTACTGATCAACTATCCCAGAACACACTTCCCTTCCGCACCTACTTATGCAAGGTAGATAACATCACGCAGATAACGCGCTACGTTGCATTCGTCATACGCACAGACAACCAAAGGGGCATGCAGAGGTCAACAGGCGAGGATCTTCCTCGGCCTGACAGTCCTGTTTGCAAGTTAATGTGGCATTACGTCCTTAACAAACTCATACCCGGGGCATAAACGTTCAGAATAACTTCCTTAAAATGTCTGAGCTCGTAAGTTTACTAAACTATTACGAAATATTTACTATCACAATAAATACATAACTGACGGTCTGCATACAGCATGCTCAACATGTTTAAAAAAAAATGCTGGTCACCTTCAGGAACTTCTCGCTTTGGCTCAAGCTATTACCATAGTTGTAACAAGATACACATTTGATCACAAAACACCTACTTTGTTTAATTACACAATTATCCCCATATACCGAGGGAGAAAGCCTCATCAAAGTTTATGACATCCAGAAAAAAATTCTTATACAATCCTCTAAGTGTCGCAATAGAAGGCAGCAAATATAGGAATTTTATTTTGAAATATGTACCGTGTATCTTGTACAGTTTATTATATATATATATCTATTAATAATATTTTATTTTATATATTGTAAGTACTCCTACATGTTTTGATGCACCCGCATCATCTTCAGGTAACTTTGGTTTCGTTTTTTTACAGATGTTCTACATTCTTGCTTTTTTTATCTCAACTACAATTACAACTTCCATGTACTGTATTTATAACACTAATTATAATTATACTCATTACTGAGCAAGATCATACTCATTTTAACAGCCCTGAACACAGCTTAAAATTCAGGGAATCTATTCATAAACAGCATAAGAAAATACTGCTGGTTTTATACTTACTCAATTATCCTATAAAATTTATTAATGCCCTCCAACTAGAACACTGTCTGTATAGAAAATAATGTTCAGCACTTTTCAACAGTCCTTTACTACAACAGTAGTGCTGAACACAGCAAATACAATGTTAAGCAGAATAAAAAGAGAAGTTAACTTAACACAGAGGACAGTGAACTTTGCAAGTGCTACGAATGGAATGTCATGAACTAGATCCTAAAAAAGCCCAGTCATGGGGTGAATGGGTCCAAAAATGCTTGCAAGCAGCCAGCATTTATGTGCTTAAACACAGTTTAGCCTGTACACCATAGTGCAAGAACAGTTTTAACACACTGACCATTTCCTAAAGCTGAGCTGAGCAATTTCAAAATAGATGAAACAAAGGTACTGTTGTGTGTGAATAATTAAGGGACAAGATGAAGGTTTCTGTCAGTCTAAGCATCATGACAAAAAGACACACTGGTGGCATGGAGATAAAGGTCCACTACATGAAAGTGAGTGGGTCACATTCCAGCCATATGGAAAGAAACCCAAGTATTCAGTGACCACACAGCTGAGTGGGTTCCATGGCTAACTTGGACATGTGGCAAAGAGAGATATACCTGTACCTGGGATGAACTGAGTCCTGATATCCAGCTTGTCACTTACTGTCTGTGCTAGTGCACTACACTGTGTAACATGCTTATTAAATTAAACTCTGTTTCAGGATATGAACTTTATTCCAGGGTTAAACCAATGTTTGGGTGGTCTACATTTCCACTGTGATAGACTGATAAATTGTAGTTTATTTAATCCTTCCATATTAACGAGATGTTATGTAGGCATCACATGAGAAAATGATTGCCCTAAGCCAGCCTGAAAGACTATAGGAAGGGAATGTGGCCTATGTAGAGATAAGGGAGACTCTCAGAAACACCCTGCTATGATAGCATTCTGACCGAGATTTGAACCGGGCACCTCCCAAACAAAGGTCAGTGTTACTTTTCAAGTGAGACATCCCCGTTGTATTGAATATAAGCTAAAATATAATATAAAATAAATACAATACAGTCAGACACAACTTTGTGGTTTATTAGATTATAATTCTAGCAACAGGTTTCAGTCCAATTTGTAGGGCCATCTTCAGGATGATCTTTGAACTGGTGGAGTGTACAACTGAAATGCTTTCAATTTACAAGATCTCGTATTACAGGAATTGGTTAAAGTAATTGGGTATGTTATATAAAAAACTTAAGATTAAAATTTTTGGTACTTTATACAATGAGTCTTAGAAAACATATAAAGTAGAATTGACGGGGTGGTTATGGGGCGTATACAGTGGTTGGGTGGAAGAAACTTCATTAAAAGGTACAATGAACACAAACACGCCTTCCAGAATAATAGTCACGTTTTCTGATTCGCACAACACTTAAATGAACATACACACTCCTTTGGCTCCATAGACAAAATTATGAAAATCCTGCATCATCAGAAGAAAGGTCCACACTTTAAATACATTAGAATGGTTTTACACCCACGAAGAAACTGCTTCTGGTAATCACCTCAATGATAACCAAACAACATTTCTTAATAGAATCTTTGATGCCATTCTAAAAATCCAGCAATCATAATTACCTTTAGTTTTCATTACACACCCCCCTCCCTCTTCCAAGCCTTGAACCGATCAATACACTGCCAGTTTATGTAACAGAGCACACGAGAAAAGATCGACAGGCATTCCAGTACACACAGTCATTCTCAACTTGAATGCATCACAAGAAATTCACGTTGTTACTCCTGTACAAATATCAAGTAAAACAGGTCATTAACATGGAAATTACTATAAGAAGCACCCCAGCATGATCATCTATACTATGATAAGACGCACTGGCCAAGCAACATTCTGATATGTAAGTACGAAATTTCATGTATTGCACACTAAATAAACTTATACAGGTAAACTCATTTAACAATAGAACATCTCCAAAACAGGTGCTGCCCACTACAGTCAGAATACTTACACCCCCATGCACTCATTATACCCCACAAGAAGAATTTTGCCTTCACCTAGATGCAACAAAAAAGTGATGTTCTGTATGAATACAGCACATTAACTTCCTACAAGAACATTAATGTAAGTACCACAGTTCACTTACAAAAAACAAAAACATGAAATAACCTTATTAACCAATTTGTTAACCTTAAATATGATATCTATTATACAGGCACAGACACATATAACTACAAACTACTACTCATCGAATGGCACTACTACAGCACACCAGTGTTGATCATACAGAAGATACTTCATCTTTCAAGAGAAACTTTGCCACATTTTAATAAGAAAGAATCCCAACCACTGCATACCCCGATAACCACCCCATGAATTCTACTATGTGTTTTCTAAGACTTATTGCATAAAGCACCACATTTAAATTTTAATCTTAATTTTTTTTATATAACATACCCAATTACTTTAATCAGTTCTTATAATACAAGTTCTCGTAAATTGAAAGCATTTTAATTGTACGCTCCACCTATTCAAAGATCAGCCTGAAGATGGCCCTACAAATTGGGCCAAAACATGTTGCTGGAATTATAATCTAATATAATCCAATAACATACAAAGTTGTGTCTGAATGTATTATGTACATTTTATATTACATTTTAGTCAGTTCTACTGTGTGACTTGGTGTTCTACAGGTTTCTACACTGATGTACACAACTTGTAATATTCACATCCACTGTGCACACTGCAGCTGTCAGTGACTGCACAGTGTATCAGTTACTTCACGTTAATGACAGAATACCATTTTCAAAAGAATCTGAACATTCAAAGGCTAAGACCTATTCACATTTTGATGCTAAAACTATAGCACTGTTAAATAAATCATAAATAAATAATCATGCCAGGTTCCTTGCCCTGCATAAGCCTTACATATACCAAAAATGAGAGATGTATAAACCTATGAAGGTAAAGTTGTGGGCATGCACATTACAAAGGCAGGCAGGTGAAGCAGAAGTACAAATCCACCCATTCTTAAACTCGGCATTAAATAAAGGTAAATGTTTAACTTCCAATCCTGGCCACCTTATCACCTCATGGGCAGAACCCCATGGTGTTGCATAAGTAAATAAACAATAAAAAAGCTTACAAAAAATTTATTTGTAATGACATGTCTACTGTACTTTTGATATGTGTTTGCAGTATAATTAGTCAAAGATTCCTTTCTTCTGGGGCCGCTCACTGATACAATATCACCCAAGAACGGAATTCTCAGGTACACCACTGCAAAAACCTCAGAACTTTCAGAAGTAGTCAAGTTACAACAATTTGTTTTAGAATTACTGATCTTATATAGAGGTTGCCAAAAATCAATACCCTGCAATTCTTTTCTCAGTAAGTAACAGAGCTAGAAAGCTGTTATTTCAGGCAGTACACATTTGAGATTCCCTCATTCTATGTACAAATTTGTAGAGGATTCTGAGGCAAGACACCTCTGCTGCAGCTCTTCAAATAGGAGTCTACCAGTGACAGCTGTTACAAGCAATGTGCTGTGATAACAGTTCCTTTTTTCAGTGAAAGAAACAGTGCGAAACACCCATAAACGGCTCTGCAATGTTCATGGAACTGAAGAAGTTGATAGGAGCACTGTAGGTCGCTGGAAAAAAAGAGCGAGGGACTGAGAAGTAGAAAAAGCGCAGCTCCTTGATGTTCTTCATCAGCCAGAAACATGATGGTCATGGTGTTCTGGGACTGTGCGGGAGTGATTCTCCTTGATGTGGTGCAGTGAGGAATGACATTTAACTCAGATACGTATATCAGCACACTGAACAAAATGAGGAAGCGTTTCCAGTGTTCGGCCTGACAAGAACCAGCGTGAAATGTTGTTTCAACATGATAATGCAAGGCCTCACACCAGCATCAAGGATTGGGAAGCCATCACACAACGTGCTGGATGGTGTTACTGCATCCACCCTACAGCCCTTGCTCAGCACCTTTAGATTTCACCTCTTCAGACCCATAAAAGATTCTGTCCGCAGAAGAAAGTTTGAGTCAGATGATGATGTGGTTAGTGCCGTCAGAACTTGGTTGCGTCAATAGGACATGGACTGGTACTGGTCAGGCATACAAGCCCTCACTCCAAGCTGACGCAAAGCTACAGAATTGCATAGGGAGTTCGTAGAAAATTAGGATACATAAAAGAAGGGTCAATCAACATTGTGCATTATTTTCAAGATTCTTGAATAAACACTTGGTGAAATAAAATGTGGGGCATTACCTTTTGAGCACCCCTTATATAAAACCCCAATTCTGGGTCAGGCCAGTGGGATAGAGGACGTAAGAATGGAATGTTACTCTACAAAGTGTACAGAAATGTTAAACTGGGCAACAGATATATGTGGTCATCATACTAGAAAGTAGTTACGCACTTTTTCATGACTGTGGTTTTAAATACTTCTTGATTTATTTAACATCACACATAAATTGTAAACGATGCATCACAAGAAATGAGTGACAAGTGAATTGAAAAGTCAAGTGAAAAAAGTGAATGGCGCCTACTTTTCCTGAAAAAAACACTAAACATGTCAGGATATTCTGATGTTCTTACAGTCCGGGTTCTGACACCATTTACAATTGTAAACAGATATCAGCAATGCATACAAAATTCTCTACCTTCAGTACCTTGAATACGAAAACAGTAGGCTGACCCTGCAGATTATTCCAAAACACCTGTCTCCACCTACAAGACCACATGGCCTCTCCACTAACAAGGCAGTGATAAAATTGTCACTGCCATAACAACCATAAAATCTCATAATGTAATCAAGACAGAAGGTCTCCCAGCTGAGATTTTAACCAAGGACTTTCAATATACAAAACAGTTCTCATGCAACTTTATACATTACATTAAATGTTGTCATCATTAAATACTATATCCCATCTGCCTCGCTGCTGATAATCATATTCATACGTTTTGAAGATATCTGTTTTATGCAATATGATGCAAGGTAGGCTTGTGAACAGGAACAGTCTCCACCTTCTGGTAGTCCAAAAGACAATCGTGTTATGATGCAGTTTGTGGTATCCTAAGAACAAAGTTTGTGGTATCCTAAGAACAATCACGTTACGATGCAGTTTGCAATATCCTGAGAAGTATTGGTACATATTTAACCTTCTGCACAGTGCCATATCCCAGAATACGGAGATCTTTATCAGCACGGCTGTAAGAACCTCAAATCCCACATTAAAATTTCCGGGCGAAAACTCATGAAACCTGTGGTACAGAAAACCAATCAGGGTGGAGGGACACCAAAAATTTTTTTACAGAAGTTACTCTCAGATCTCATAACGGGTATCCCGAGCAATGCGTTCTGTCAGAGGAACGGAATCCGGTGCGGAAGTGTCCACAACTGTTAGTATTCTATGCGGGTGGGGGCTACACTGGTTCACGGGGCGCCCGCGTCGTGGAGTCTGAGATGGCTGTATCTGTGCCACTGCATGGGATATTATTTTCTGATTGTACGTTAACACAACACATGAAGTAGACACAAAATGGTCTATTCCGACACTACAATTTCATAACAAGGGGCGGTAACCATCTATTAAAAGCAGCACTACAATTTCAAACTAAGGGTAGTAGCTGTCACGTTCTACTACATAGTATGGAAAGTCCAGAATAATTAAAATGGAAAATGCACTGTATATGTCGAGCCTACAAAAAGACATGTAATAATTCAAGCTTAAAAGCACTGTGCACAACAACGAAGACTTACCGTAACCAAAAGTGTCATCGGTGTGTGACAAATCGGGAAGGAACATCCCGGATATGTCCATTAATAAGTCTTGATTTTGTTCTGTAATCAGCATTGTACGTTACAAGTAAATTGGCCAGCAAGGGAAGTGGTAAACTGAAAATATCAACTATTAGCACTGTAATTCACACACAAACTCATTTGATAACCTTTATCCACGGATAGCTCTACATTAATACCATAACCCACAGTTCATATCACAGATTATCTAGTGTTCATATATATATATAACTCACTGATATAGGATGGCCAACAGAGATTGTTCTGCCATCTATTCGAATACACGTATTAAAACAACCATGGATCAGAAAACAGCGATGTCGCGACAATGCGCATCCTACGTCAAACTTATGTACTAGCTCTTGCGACGAAAGTAGCGGTAGATCGGTCGTTTGTGCAGCGAACTACTCATTACACTTACGTAATGAAATCAAGAAATGTATGTGTATAAAATATGCTTCATCACGTTCTTAATTACTAACATGTTTCCATCGCTTTTGCGATCATCATCGGGGTAGCTTTACATGAGTACAAAGAATACAATAATCTGCCACATAGAGTATCAGGAACCACTTAATATTATAATAAATGTCTCAAACATTGTGTATTTCAGCCTACACACTTTTCCTACCTCTTTTAATGCTACCCTGATGGTGATGACAAAAGTGATCGACACGTTAAAACACTTTATTATACAACAGATGCACAAATATATAATTCATAGATACAATTAGAATTATTATTAAATATTTATAATTGTTCAAACATGTTTCGGATCACAAGGGATCCAACATCATGGAGCTTTCTACAGTGCTTGGCTAAAATTACAGCAATGGTTCTATCGTGTCCGTTGATATGGACGTAGTCGGTGTTATGGTAGCATATTTGCCCATGGTGCGTGTGTGTACTGCACTGTCTAGAGAGGCTCTCTACACTGCAGTACAAACACGCACCACGGGCAAATATGCTGCCATAACACTGACTACGTCTATATCAACGGATGAGATAGAACCATTACTGTAATTTTGGCCAAGCACTGTATAGAGTTCCCTGACGATGGATCCTTTGTGATCCGAGACATGTTGAAGCAATTTTAAATATATTATAATAATTCTAATTGCATCTACAAATTATATATTTGTGCATCTGTTGGATAATAAAGTGTTTTAATCGTCATTGAGACACAGTACAAACATCAAGATTGATTGATACATGTTGGTAATTAATAGCATGCAATGAAACATTTCATACGTATGCATTTGTTGATTTCATTACATGAGTTTAAATATTTTCTAATACATGGATATGGAACATATTAAGCCAAGTACTATGTCAACCTTTCACGGTATGTTGTATTCACCCCCTCACTTTTGTCATTATGCACATTTTGATGCTAACTAAATGTGGTAAATAAGCGTCCATGTAAACAAAGATTTCATTAACAATGACTGAAAAACCCCTTACCAAAACATATTTGCCAGTGTGAAATACATGCCATGGAAACAAATGTGATATTCATACTGAGTAATTGGAGGTATGACAGGCAAATCTTTTACATCATTTTCTTCGATCACAGGCATTTGTATTCATATTTGAAAATGTACATATAACCATACATGTGTTACTGCTTTAAACACTAAACAATTCATCAACACAGTAAATGGACTGTACTTTGAACTGTCATTTCAGTGCTGCTGAAAGCGAGGTTTATCAGAAATCCACACACTGTCACAATGTCACTAATCATTCCTCCATAAGCAGACATTGTATAATGCAAGGGAATACACTGCACAGTACTGGTTACTGGTTGGTTAGGCAGTATAATTGTCTATTTAATGTTTGCCATCCCGAAGTGTTTAACACATATATAAATATATAATGATGAAACAGTCAAACACAATGAAATTTTATTATGTTTGCTATTGTATTAGGGCAACATGTTTTGATTCTTATAAAATCATCTTCAGGCCCTTCTAAGATACAGATCCTTACTTAGCAAAGTTTAAAATGCACTGTAGGATCCAAAACCCTTACATTCTAAACAATACAATAATAAGCATAATAAAATTTTGTTGGGTTTGACTGTTACATCATTGTATATTTATATAACTGTCTGCAAACAACACATTGCGATATGCCTCAAACCACAGTAGGTCAACACCATTTCACAGTGTTATCACAGGTTCATAACATGTAACTTCGAAACATACTTGCTATAAACACACATTAGTCACTAAAGATGGCACAGGTACATAACTGAAATCATATATTTACATATACACAATTGCTGATATCACTTGCTGAAGTTCAAACCTGAACAGTACACCAGCTAGTTGAAAGCAATGTCACTTTATTTCCAACCACACATGTGAGTGTAGTGTAGTACTGTTCATGAAATGATGTGTACTAGAGTTTTGTGCCTAGTGTGAGACACAAAGTGTACTGGTTCTCTTGATCAGTGAAACAGAACACGTGGAAGGGGTGGCAGGGCAGGAAGGTTACTGTTCGAAGGACTGACTGCTGTGGTTTGTGGGTTGGAAAGGGTAGGTAACAAGGGCGGAGAAAACTGTGGGATGGAATGTGAAGCCGAGTCCAAGCCGCATAGAACTGCCAATCTGTTCAGGCATATCCCTCCAGGTGTCACAAAGTCCGTCAGAAAGAAGTGACCTCGGCATAGGAATTTGTTTCTCAGGAACTCAGCTTCCTCCACTGGGCAGTCTGCCGACTTTCTCGGCCCACAATTTTGCACTATAAATAAATAAATAAATAAATAATTATTATATTACAGTTACAACATACTGTACCCAGACGATATCTTTTTTGATTTATTTAATATTACAGACATGCTGCTGCATAACTACGTGCAACACGAAATATGTTTACCTTCAGTAACTAAAAACTATGAACTATATTACTCCCTGAAGATGGTCGACTAGGACCGAAACATGTCGGAGTTCTTTAAATATTGGTTTTAACCAAAGTGTTTGTTTTTAAAGTTTTAAGGTGTTAAAAACTTTAAAACACAGTGAAAAAGTGCAAATAGTTGGTTATATAAACATAAATAAAGATCACTTGCGTGGCTAAAAATGAAATTCAAACTGGTTGTGACTGCAGTGAGGAATTGCATAAATACTGACACTGCGATTAGCTGGTTTCTGGGCATGAGATTTCGACCTTGAATCTCCAGTATGGAATGGGATAGAAATTCCATGTTTTTGCAGATTAAATACCTAATGCAAGGAAAGGCGCAGTTTTTTAACTGATGCATATCCACATTCTAGGCTGAATGGAAAATTAGCTATCATCATCATGATCATTTGAAAATGACTGTTTTCAGGTGAAATCCATTGATTTCCCTTTTGTGTATGAATTCCTTACACTGCAGAAGATCTGAAATGTGACAGTAAAGCAGCACTGAATTGGTAACAGCATCAGAGGTTGAAACAGGAGTCTTGTTTCTATGCAGGTCAGTGCAGCAGAGGGTTTGCCTGCACAAGTAGGTAGTCTGGGTGCCAAACCGGTCAATCCTTGTTACTTATTTCAACTGTAGGTGAAGAAGATTGATATGTTGTTTATGGATTGTGTTAGCAGTCATTCTGAAGACGATGAATGTATAAAGTGTCAGGTATAAACATTGCAATGTTTGGCCTTTATTTGTGTGTGTGGAACATGATGTTTAGTTGCTAGTGGCATTGTTGATCTGCTTGGTGTAGAAGTACCTGCTGAAAAAACTGAGTGTTTGTTAACAGAACAGAATGCAGCACAAACTGAGTGCATGTTAGTATGTCGCAGGCAGAATCACAACATAAATATAGCCAGTAAATTGTCTGATAACGTCAAAATTCAAACATTTGGAGAAACACTAACACATGAAAATTGCATGCTTGTAGAATTTAAGAGCAAATTAAATCTGAGGGCTGCCTGCTGCCATTCAGTTCAGATTCATTTGTATTTCTGTTCCCCATGTGCATTGTGGCACATAATAAGTAAAAATGCGATATTAAAGTGCTCTAGACCAGATTTGAAGGGTGCTGTTGGAGAGGGGCGATATTTAACGCTTCCAAGGGCAACAGTGTCCGCAAAATTTGGGGGATAAAACCCAAAATTTGAAAGCTTTGTTTTTGGTGTTCATCAAATTTTATATTACTGATCCTAACAAAAATAAATTAAACCATTTTTTTTCCAACTCGTAATTTCTGTCCGGTTTGCAGGTTTTTTATTATTCACATTACCGCAGCTACACTGGTTTTACGATAAAGTAATTATTCAATCATACTGATATTTCCTATTGTAAACCTAATTTTAGTATGTTGTAATGATGTATGCTGAGCAGAATGGAATTGGGGACATGATGCATTGTGACCACCACAAACAATAAGAGTGTGTAAGGAAATTACGATGACTGTAGGTGGTGTTTTCTGGTGGTCACCCATCTATGTAACAAATAAATTGTTCCTTAACCAATAAAATATGCAGTGAACCGGTGCTCTAAAACTGTTGTACCGGTATGAATGTTCTGCTGCCGCTCGGAAATATTTCTCCGATTGTGCTGTCTTGCATGTAGTCTAGTCTCAGATTTGCATGCGTTTATGCAGCAGAACCAGACTCCTTCTTCCTCTTGCAAACCCACCTCACCCCCCATCCTTCTACACTGTACTTATTAATTACAGAAATCTTCATAGTATTAATATACACAATTTGGATGCAGTGCGCGTGTGAGACAAAAATAATATGATTTTATCATGGCTGTCATTTTATCTGACAACTCTTGCTGGTCACTTCTCATTGCTGCTCCACCATACATGTAGGAAATCAGTTGAGTGGGTTGTAATAAACATAATATTTACATGTCCTGGTATGATGCAGGTTTAAAATTTAACTGCACAAAGCATATTAACAACTGTGCACACATAAATAAGTGTACTAACTTTTATATAGCTGATGGTACAGGTTATTCTGAGATTTAGAAGTAATGCATCAAATATTTGTTTATTATACAAATTATCCAACACAGTATTCAAATCACTTAATTTATTAATTTCCTTAAAGAAGTATGTAACTAAAAGAATAAACAATTTATTGCCATATTTGAATTATGTGAACAGGCTCTCAGTTACATTATGCTTGGAGAGGTACACTCAGTAGAAGTCCTGTGGTGACAATGCTCTCCTGTGTGGCACAAAGGGCTCTGAAGCCAACCCACCGTTTGTCTGCACACAGCACTTGCAGAAAGCTACATGTGTGATTCAACTCCACACAGCCAAGAGTGTTAAAAAGCCTCCTATTTGTAGTCTGTTGCTGCAGCTCAGCAGTTCGGTGTGTCATGAAAGTTCCAGCAGCTTGGTAGGTAGCCAGCTCATGTCATGTTGTGTTCAGTGAGTGCATCCTAGTTAATGTCCAGTGCAGACTGCACAATTTTACTGCTGCCACAGATGATGTAAAACAAGCTGCAAACACGTATTTAGCACAAGCTGTCATAATCCTAAAGGTGTAAGAAATCTAGATCTTGGTGCTATTGTGGTTTTGTGGTCATAAAGGGTGTAGCCTGCCTGAGGTCTCAGTAACTTCATTTCTGCCACTTCAATTCTTCGTCTTTGTAAGGCTGTTACAGTCCAATTTTCTGACCCATATAAAAAACTAGGAAGGAGATCATAACACAAATTTTACATTCAACAACTTTTTTTTTAAAATCGAGCTGTTTATGAGATATTGTTGAAAACTATGGTAGAACCTGCAGGCCGCAGATGTAGCTACAAATACACACTCAGAATTGCTTTTCAACTGCACCAATTGTTGCACAAACACACCTCAATGTTATGTTACACAAACACTGCTTGTCTTGTTACTTATTGTCTCCAGGACCATAGCCATATTGGTACACATTACACCCATATTTGCTTAATTATCTCACAACTACATGGATGAACTAACAGTCTTGCCTACAATCCGAACAGTCAACAGTTATCTGTATGGGGGACTGATAAATGAAATAGAAAACAAACAAAAATGGCAAAGAGTGGAATGAATGTACCAAGGTAACTATAACAAAGCAATTCTTTCCAAATGTACAGGACAGACATAAAATGAAAATAAACATAACTCTGAAATTTGTGACGATGGTGACAGGACATGGCAAAACCAGGGCCTACTTCCTTTGCTTCAAGATAATGGAACAAGCAACATGTCCTTGTAACAGTGGAGATCAAACAATAGACCATTTGCTTTATCAATACACTTTACTTCATTCACCAAGAGAACTTCTAAGGAATAAAGTTTTAAAGATCGGGAACTGGCCCGCAAGCAAACGAGAGTTAACAACAAAACACTTGAAAGCATTTCTCACATATACAAATTCAATAGATTTTGAATGGTTGTGAGCATTACTATTTACATGTAACTCTGAAGTGTGCCATCCCTGTTGTGTGTTTAAACTATAAGGTGAGGTAAATTCAGTTAAAAATACAACTATAAATATGTGGCTAAATGATGGTGTTTATTAGCAATGGAAAGAACTACATGTTTCGACCTATAGCAGCCATCTTCAGGTTTTGACAACTTTCTTGCTAAAAGAGTTTTATATAATATGCCT
>Ga0209755_10005840_pt1 | contig 13829 bp, 8 predicted proteins | sample TergutCo191P1_FD_187301 | JGI IMG/M metagenome (GOLD analysis project Ga0209755, IMG submission 187301) | Cornitermes sp. P1 segment gut microbial communities from Petit-Saut dam, French Guiana - Co191P1 (SPAdes) (version 2) | ecosystem: Host-associated > Arthropoda: Insects > Digestive system >... | reverse complement strand
AGTCCTTAGCCCGACAAGGAAGGAAACAAGCTAACGTTTCTGTCAGAATGGCGTGAATTTCCTTCGGCGCCTTGCCTTGCAGGAAAAAAAAAACTTGATGATAGCTCGCGTCTCGATGTTGTTGAAATTGTGCGCGTCCCTGACATGCTTCCGGGCTTGTTTCCTTCCTGGTCGGGCTAAGGACTTATCAGCACCCCGGTATCTATTAATCTCTTAGTTATTCGTTAATGACTGTGCAACTCTGCTTTTGCTCAGAGCGCTGTTCTTTATTCCACTCCATTTTAATGGCGAAACTAACTTACCTCAACTTGTACCATGTTACGTCATCCCATTCACCTTGATGGATGAACAGCACACAGCTATTTGCAAGTGTATTTATGTTCACTGCTACACCTTCTCAACGTTACGATCTGTTTTCATTTTGCAAGTGGACGAATTTTAAGTTTCTCTAACAACTGGAAATGCAACATACCACAAAACACAATAATCTGACATTCTGTAATGAGCCCACGCCGTAAGTTTTAACAAAATACACAGTTCAGAACAAAATCAGTGTCTATCACTCTTGCACGTACGAACATGACTGACTTCTGTCTCTTGCTTCTGGCATTCGAAAAAGTACCAGTTCAATTAGGTAATTTCCGTACACCGCTTAACCAAGCTTGCAACACGGACGACTGATAAGACAAGGTAGGACTGCTGTACAAGTACCTTTCATATTAACGCTGGACAATCACTGTCAAAAGCGGCAGTTTTTGGAAAGTAAAGCAGAATTGTACCTGTGTACGTCATGGAAGGCATACAGACGGCGTAGGCACTACATGGAAGACAGTAGTCAGCATCACGCCGCGACCGCTTTATCCCTGAGGGAAACAGACCCCGGTACCCACTGAATAAGAGGCTGGGTGTTTTGAAGGAGAACAAATCTCTGTACCGGAAATAGCATCATGATTTCTGACTTATCGCGCAGAAAACCTAACTGCTATACCAACTGAGCTAAATGCTGCCCAAGAATCAAGATTCCGAAGCTGTTCTCGAAGGAAGTACACAAATTTTCGAGAAGTGCTCTCCGCAGTTCTGCATATCCCGCCTCGATCTTCATTCATTTCAAACTAAAATCCACTTTTACATTGCTAATGGCTACAAACATCTCTCTGTAATTCAGAGCCGGGGCGAAGCGGATTCAGAGCGTGCGGCCGAACCCGGGCCTTCTACTTTCGATGGCCCCTTGCCACTAATTGTAGGAATTGTTTCTGTACCGCGATAGTCAACGTCAACCCCGGGAAGAAAGGGACGACCGATTGGCGACGTAAGGTACCCTCGTTACATTGATGACGGCAAAGCCATCGTTTTGAAAAGTGAAACTATTTTCCATCGACGATTAGTTGGGATCGTTTTTCTGTCTTATCAATGTCATTAATCGAAAGAAAAATTATGGCAAAAATAACAACGTATTCTGTGAACCTGCTTTCGGAGGAGCCAGGGAATTTCTGCAAAATCGTATTTAAACACGCATTCAAACACTTTTTGTATGTCCCACATTTTTTGTAATGTACCTACAGTATTAATTTTGTACGAACTGTAAATATACTTCCCGTTTTCACCTCTTTACTCTTCGTTACCGTGTTTGCGTCCCGGCTGTGTATAATATTTTGCACCCGGCCCCGCAAATATTCATGCCGGTACTGCAGAAAGTAACGCTCGATTTTTTCTTTTGTTCAGTTGCTATGGATATACTAAGCTCGGGTCCTCGAAGTCTAACATCTGTTGAAACCTTGTGAACAAATTTATGTTTTCGCCGAATCCCTGTAAAGAAAAAAATGTATTTTCTCGTGCAAAAACTAGCAAACAATTTTAAAAACATAACATATTATGTAAATTAATCCTTTGGCCCTGGAGCTGGACATTTAAAGTTTAGCACACCGTTTATATAAAATGTGAATATTTTATGAACCAAGAAGGGTAACATTAGGAAATACATGACATTTTGTGGAGTAATAAACGAAGATGGTAAGAGAAATTCTAAAAAAAAATAATTAAATATATTTGTTGACTAAATATATAAAAAGAGTACTCTGGGGAGCAGCGGTACGTCTGTCCTATATATAGGATGCATGGAGCCTAAAGGTTAATACAATATATACGCGAGTTTGCGAAAGTCAGAATTTCATTTTTGGTAATGTACAGCAAGAGTACACCCGGAACCGATGATGCAAAAAGATGGGTAGGAAAATAAAAATGCAATTCCAAATAACGAAACAAATTTACCGATTTCATTACTAAAGAAATGTGCTTGCAGAATCCGTGGAAATTTCCCGCAGAAGACCGGGGTTCTGTGATAGTTTTAACACCACTGTATAGGGCACTGCTTTCCCACTATTTCATTAACTGCCTGTTAATGTTGTATTGTTGGTGGATGTTGTTGCTGTCTGGATGATAGATTTTTTTTTCTGCAGGATTGTGGTATGTACTCTATGTCAGTTGTACGCCTTATTCCATCGTGCCTTTCTGTAACTCACACCATTTGTTTATACTTTTATTTCTTAGTATGTAGACCAGGCATGGGAGGAAGATAGTTTCCTCCTATTTCTTTTCGTTTACATGTGGTCGCGCTAAACGTTTATCGTGAGAGCAGAGTGTGGGTTGACGTATGTAGTAGTAGCTGCCTTGTGCTCCAGTAGGTTGTCTAAAGTTTATCTCGAACGGTGATGGGCAGCTTTGTATGAAGCTGGACGATCAGTGGGTGTTAATGTTCATGAAAGGATCCAAGATTCCGAGAGCTGAACTCAACACAGTTCACTTGTAACAGCATTATTCACTGCCTATGCACAATAAACTCCAGTACACTGGACGTGGGGATTATTGCGAGTCTGTGCAGCCTGCCCTACTCCCCGTCTTAACCTGAGGTTCGAGCTCCGTCCCTCCTGGAACAACATCAACGATACGTTCCCAACCGGGACCGCGCAGGGTACAACATTAAATTATTCGAACAGTATCAAACACAAATGTGATAATTGTTTGAGACACTGACTGCAAACATAAAATAAAACCTGACAAAATATCAAAGCATATTATTGATTCAAATGTGCTGTACAAGTGGTCTACGCAAACGTATGTCCAGAGAGAAGACTGACTTTTGAACAGAAATCACTAGTAATGGAAAGAGGGAAATAAAAGGTGTAACGCTCAGACCTTTCCTAGGTTCAATATTATTTGACACACTGACTGTAAACACAACACGAAAGGTAAAACACAACATGAATGCACAGTGGAAGACTACAAACGATAAACGGAAATTAAAAAGGCGCAATGCCCAAACCTTTTTTCAGTTTCATTATTTAAATATATGTATAAAAGAGCATTAAAATATTCTTAGAGGAAGACAAAAATTAATAAACAAGCCAGTAAAAATTACCTAACATACGATGACGAAGCACCAACAATAACTCTTTGAAGCTTGACAACGATATTATTAATCGATTATCATGTGTTTTTCGGGTTTAAGAAAGTGCAGATTCAGTATTTTCCGATCATCCACAACATACTATGTTCACTATCCACCACAGTTTCTACATGCACAGAATATCGGGAACCGGGCCTCAAGAATTGCAACTGAAAGTGGGAACCATACATTGCCTGGGAATTTGAATAAAAAAATAACAAAGGATTATGAAACGCAGCAACATTAACGAATTCTTCCAAGAATCGGCGTAACTCCCAGTAAAACGCAACTACCTTGCGTTCTAGAAAGCAAACACCACCAGTACCAGCATTTGCCATTACCATAAATAAATAACAGGGGCAACATTCTGAAATGGGATTTCAGTTGAAAAACTCTTTTTCTCACAGACAATTGCAGGATGCCACATCATGTGCCAGAATACAGTAATAAATCCAAAAAGTTAATCAAACCAGCAGCACGACCAGGACCAGTTTTATATAACCGCAAGGTTTTATCCCGGAATACTGTTTATACCGAAAATGTTCACGATAAATAATACACTCTCAATTAAAAGTCTCTGTCAATCCATGATTGGTTAATGTTTCATTTCATTAGCAATAAAAAATAGTTTATTATCCTTTACTTGTCAATCCGTCATTTTTCACGGGTAAACGTACTAGTGTTCAAATTCTGAGAAGCATCTGTATTTAACGACACGTACACGTTTTACGATGAGCCGCTGTCGACAAATTTGTTTTATGGAAAGTATGGATTATACGAAACACACCGATGACAAGCAGCACAGTACATTCTTCAGGAATTCTTAGTGCAGCCCCCTCCAAGCAAGAAATTCAATCGAAATCCTTTCGGCAGTGTACACACCAGAGTATGAATGGACAGGCAGACTCTACGCATCCATTATACGCAAACTGTTTTTCATTTCTCGCCTACAAACAGCGCAAAACAGTAGACATAAGGACCAGAATATTGGAACGTAAAATCGAAGAGACACACGAATCAGTCCCGCCATCTGCACGCTTTCCTTCCTCACAGGAAGAAAATACGCTTTTGAAACACCATTCTCAGCGCGCACGCGTGCGTATGTGCCGGCTCCCCCACACTCTCCAGTTTCATTTCAGCTTCTAAAAACTATTTGACGGTTTTAATGGAATCATCCAATGTCAAATCTTCCCAATGCCGTTAGTTTTAATTCCCTGTAATCAATAACAACGACATGGAGGACGGCCGAACTTTTGAAACGGAAACGATACGAGAAAATTCACTCTAGGACCCTGACGATAACACCCATGAAAGCTGCGAGATAATGTCTATAGAATGTAAAATAACAAGACAATCGTGCGAATGTTTTATTTACGGTTTGATGAGATAACGAATTAAACATTAATGTTAGCCATGTGAGAAAGATTAAGCAGATAGACCACAAACATACCTATAGGCTACGTGTAAAACGCTGTTTGCAAGTTCGCAAATATGACACGGCAACGATGCGAAAAACTGAGGTTATAAACAAGTACCTGAAACTTATTACAAGGCATGTGTTCTTAAGTACCAGCAACTCCCAAAAATAAAACGAAACAACAATAATAACAGTAACAGTTCTGCCGGACTAGAAGTATATGCAGTAACGAAAGCACGTCACGAGGAGCTGCTCGGACCCTGCTCATTGCACGACAGTACGCCCCACGATTTGAGAAGAAGCAACGTACTGCAATAGAGAAGGCCACTTATCACCCGCAGGCGTGATGTGACATCTCAGAACAGCCTCTGGCACCACGAGGTAACAATAATTCCTTTCATATGATTCAAAATTGCAGCCTCAGACAGAAAGATAGGCAGGATCCGTAAATAAAAAAATATTATAAATACTTTAAGCTTTCCTATGCACCGCAGAATGTTCTGGTTAACGACATGCAACATGCCGATTAACAACTGCTAACATAAAAGATATCATGTTAGCAAAGCCTACGCTACGGATTAGACAACCGAGGGTTTGTGGTCCGATTCCCAGCAGGGTTTTTGTTTTTCTTGTCTAGAGTCCAGACCGGCTCCGTGCATCACCAATTATTATTATTATTATTATTATTATTATTATTATTATTATTATTATTGACATTCAGCATGCTCCATTATACAGTAATACTACATGCTTTAGAGTTAAATATTCACAATATGGTTACATATATTTACCACTTATGTACAATATCTTCTATTTTCTATAGATACAGCAGGTTTACTTTCGGTTTTCTATTGTAGTACTTACAGCTTTTTGATCTTCCATCTACTGCATTATTAACTAATTAACTTATTGGTTAAATAAACTGAGGTACAATATGTATATATTCAATGAATGACTTATAATAAGCTAAAATCTATTGATCTTACAAAATTCGTGAACGTCTTGTTTCTTGTGCGTTGTTCAAACGGAGGGGGCCAGGTGTCACCTGTTCGGACTATGGCATTTCGTAGGATCCACAGTCCGAACAGATGACACCAATTTCCTGTTCAATGGACACAGAAAGCGGGTGGGGTGGGAAGATCTTTACCCGGTGGTAAAGAAGTCAGGACAGGAAGCAGACATTTCACCTCCCTCCAGTGCCAAGGTTAAGAATGCTTAGTGCTATATCTCCACTCCCGTCTATGGGTTTGCATGACACAAACCTTACTGTCTTTTACGTGTCGTCTGCATAGGTTACCGGCACAGGCCATGCACAACAACCATACACACATCATGCTCAGAACGTGAGTGCATAAACCGTCCGACACTACCTGCCCGTCCCCTTCATCATAAACTATGAAACAGGGCTTCCTCCGAAATGTCAGTGTCACTGGTTCGACACAGGGCGACACGTCCTCTAAAATTAATTGTAACAGAAATGTTTGTCCCAGCCCCAACGTACTAGTTTACTGGGCGGAAATATAAACGTCACAAACAACAATACAGAAAACCTATGGGGAACTAAAAAACGTTCCGTCTAGAAGCTGGTAAAGTCGTCCCTGTGCACACTATGAAGATATCCGAACAGTGGAATTCTAACTCGATTCATTCTAATCTGCGGAATCAGTTGGGAAGGAGCAGTCTCTTTCACGCCCCGCTGCTTTACCCTCTCATATACACTGAACAGAAAAGTAGGTAGGCCCCAGAACCGGTAGGAAAGTTTCGGAGAACAGATAAATATCTAACCCATGCCAGGAATCAAACCACTATTATTCATTGACACGTCCAGTCCGTTGCCTAGCGACTATACCCAATACACTACCTCGGATCACGTACCCTACATCAGACGTCATTGGAGATCACATGAAGGAAGGTGTGGGTCGACATTTAGTAGGAACGGATGAAATTGTAAATATATAAAGAAGTTTTGGCAGGAAAATCTGAAGAAAGACACTACTGGCAGTACTAAGAGCTGATAAGAGGACAATATTAAAATTAATTTTACGGTACATGCGTAAAACTGACGACTGCAGACACCTGCCTCGAGATAGAGTCTAGTAGCGGGCTCTTTTGGAAAGGGAAACGAACCTTCGGGTTCCGTAACAAACAGAGAATTTCAGTAGCTACGCGGTTATCAATTCGTCAAAGATGACTGCTCCTGGGAGGTAAAGGGTTCGTTGTTCAGTTAGTTAGCTTCTTTGTTTGATTTTGTTTGTTTCTTTGTTTCTTTGCCAGGCCGAATGCAAGTGGTACGAGACATCGAATGTTTGCATGTTTATCGTAGAGAATGTAATGATTTTCTTATACTAAAAAGCAGATATAAGACAAATTAAACCACTATGCAAATTTTGCTTCTGATAGCACTAAATTCCCATTAAGCATGTCAAATAATCACAATGACTTGCTGCATCAGTGGATATCTTGTTATACATATTATATGGAGATACACATAAGGAATCCTGTTATACACTTTATAAAGCCGTATAATCAAAATCATGTTATGGGCTGCTTAACATTAAGCTGCACATGGGGGAAACTAGTTACGTGTGCTACGAAAATGCACACAGTAAATCTCGTTTATGCATTAATTACGTTAGGACACCAACTTTCTCATGTCAACCAACTCGTATAATTAATAGTGAACCTGCAGAAATCCTGTTAATATCATGCATTGTTAAACAACCCAGGTGCTGCGTCAGCGGCTATTAGGACGATTACTTCAAGAAACTGTGTATCACACATGTTGAACAAGAAAGGCAATGTACGCATAAACGTACCAGTGAAGGGCGTTCGCGTAACCATTGTTGCCCTGGCAAAACAATAAGTGTTACATATTCTGAGTGTATGTGTCTGTAGCCTTAGGTATCCAGCATAGAGCGCATGCGCCGTATTATATTGTCATATAGTCCTGTCTGGCTCTACCCTGTTTTCCCGCATTATCTCATAAACGGCAAGATTTTCGGAAAAACGTTATTGAGCACAAAATACGTGTTTAGATTTCCTCTACAACTTTTGTCCGAAAAATTTCTCAAGCTAAGAAGAACTCCAGCGATATATGACCAAAATGTATATCGGTCTTCATGTAAAGTACCCGTTATTCTTGTCCGATTTTAATGAAACTTGAACTTTCTGAACAAATTGTCGAAAAACAGTCAAATATCAAATTTCACGAAAATCCGTACAGTACGAGTCGCGCTGTTCCTTGCGGACGGAAAGACAGACAGACATGACAAATCTCATAGACGCTTTTCGCAATTTTGCGAACGACCCTAAACACAATTCATGAAATTACTGATGCTCTCCAGCAGCAGTGCCCAAACTTCGCCAGTCCACGGAGCACCTCCTCTCCGCGAAACACCATGAAATTTTTATTTTTATGTCATCACTCGGGCTAGGAAAATGTCACATTACGTTATGGACCTGGCTGGACGGACAATTTTCTTGTTAACAGACTGAGAGGAAAACGTGAAATCCAGAAAACTCTACTCATTGATCAACTCGATCTTGTTCGAGAACTGGGAAGAGAACGCCATTACTCGATTTCTGTGGCTGTACACCTCGGTCGAGCCTATGAAATGTAACTGTACCGCGGGCCACAGTCTGGTAACCACTGTTCAACAGCAGCTTGGCAACGTACCACGTTCGTTAGTCAACTTGGTTCAAGTTGTGCGGGTTTTGATCAACAGTGGGAGGTGCTCAGTTCAAATCTCGGTCGGTACAATAACGGCTCTTCGTCCCATCCAGCGTGGGCATAGGTAGATATGTAGGTGGATAGGTTGTGTGTTGGTAAGTAGCTGTGCATCTACGTAAGGATGTGGGTAGGGAGGTAGGGAGCAAGGGAGGGAGGAATGGAGGTGGGTAAGTTGGTATATAGGTAGGTGGTGGGTAGTGGGTAGTTGGGTAGGCGGATAGGCAGATACGGAGGTGAGTGGTACGTAGATAGGTAGGTACGTATAAGCATTTGCATATAGGTATGCAGCTAATAAAACCCAAGAAATGCCAAATGTCCAAAATTTCGAAACCATGCAGACGCCTGTGCTAACCGAATAGAAATTAGCTAAATTTGGACATACAGCAGAGTGCCGCACCTGTTTTGTCAGTCGCAGTACATGCACCGATACCCCACATGTATATACTTCATCCTATCACATAAGAGTAGTTCCTTGTCACAGGCTTACGCAGTTTATTTCACGATTCCATCGTAATTTTGGGCACAGAAGTAAACAGCCGTGACCTAATTTAAGGAATTATTCAAGCGTCAGGGGCGAACAAAACCCACGAAATCTTCGGTCACAGTAGTCGTTTGTCCCGGCCCAGGTTCGAGCGTGCATTTCCCGAACACATATCAGAGGCTAAAACACCAACGTGTGTATTGGCGTTCAGAAGTTTCAGTTACTCACAAGCTTAATGTTGCACTCACATAAAGCAATGGGTAAACAGTATTTTGAGCACAGGCCTATATTTTATTGTCACATAAGATCCGTGGGCTGCATTACTTTGCCTCTTAGCAATACTTTATGCCTTCATGCAGTGCGCAGAAGAAACCTTACCTTCAGTTTACAAGTTCTGTTCCCGCACTGCTGAAGGTCCGAGTAAATGAAAAGAGAAGTTCTTTCATTACAGACCAATTCACGAGATAAAGTATGACAATTTCTTAACATTCAAGTGAGTCTTCCATCGGATGCGCAAACGCGGCGGCAAGCGGATAGCGTTCCTCGTTCTAGCGAATATTCAGGAGGTACCAGGATCACACATCGGCCAGAAGACCCGCAATTCGGAGGTTTCTCGTGTTTTTCCATAGTCTCCCCACGCAAACGTCGGACACTAGCCAAAATCAGGCCACGACCGCTTCCTTCCACATCCTTTCCAATTCATTATTCATTAAAAATCAAAACACAGAGTAAAACGACCAAACTCCTCAGTCGGGACTGCTGAATCTTCAGCCGGTATTTTAAACCTCTGAAAGGGTATTCTGGAGCGACAGTAACAAACAGGACCGTTAACCGTTCGATTAATCGAAAGCACCATTACAGGATCACGGCTGACAAAATCGGCCTCTAGGTGCAGCTGGGGTTCGCTGTTAATCTGCCCTTAGAGGACAATGGAAACACAGACTGCCCAGAGTGTCCCTTTTCTGGTGCCCTTGAGTGTGACAGCTGTCAAGGAATGTCCCGGCGGATGCACGAATTCTATGGGATAACGTGATAACACGTTAACAGGGGAGCTTTACATCGCCAAGTTTCGGACAACAGAAGCTTACAGTCATTGATCTAAACAACGTAAATTTTCAGAACTCAGTCGCCAAACTTCAACGAACAAATCTCACTCTCAATATATTAACTTGCAGGGTAACATTAGCAAAACCTGTAAATGTTAATTATCTTGAAACTTAAATTATCTGTCTCAAATTTTCCAACAATGTACACAATATACGCTTATCAATTCTGAAGTTCTCACACAATCAGTCCATATTCCGACTTGTTTCGGCGGTGACCACCATATAATCAGGAAATTCAGCTTGTAAGAAAAAGACCGCTGTTAAAACTGATTGTCTTGTTATGTGCTCACAGTAAAATCCACATCGCGTCCTTTATCACGTAAACCTTTTTGGATACTGGGTGCAGAACATCCTTGGAGTTGTTACTGTGAGCGCACAACAAGACTATCAATTTTAACAGCGGTGTGTTAGCTTACAAGCCGAATTCCCTGATGATCGAGGTGGCCACCAACGGAACATGTCGGAATATGGACTGATTGTGTGAGAACTTTAGAATCATTAAGAGTGTACTGTCTATATGGTTGGAAGTCGTTAGACGAATAATTTAATAAAAATGAACGGTATAAATAATAACGTATAGATTCAATTCAAAGTTCCGAATTAATTCCTGTAAGATAAACCATTTACAGAAACTTTTGTGCGGTTTCAGCTTTGGGTAAAGTATTTCTAATAAATTCATTCAAAGTAGAATAGAATTTGCGTTACAACTCTGAGTGTACACTCCCCAGTAACAAAGGTAGCCGAAATCAGAACGACGCCATGTTCTCTCTGCCACTCTCCATTCCAATAAAAATAAATAAAACCACTTTAAAATGCACTCGAATTATTCTCATAACCTTACACACGCATTTAATAATGAATCTACAAAGAAACCAAAACAACACAAAATTCCCACTAACGAATTACCTCCACGGAGCACAGTCATTCCTGAGAAGATAATACTGCTTCAACTAGTCAAGAAAATTTCCCGCATTTAATGGAAGCCGAACGTTCATTACCGTGTACACAAAAGCATCCCACTTGTCCACATCTCGAACCACACGAATCCATTCCACGCCAACCCAACCAATTTTTTACGATCTCCCACCCACTCCCAGGTTTTCCACGTGGTCTCCTTCTTTTAGCATTACTACGCCCCTTTACATTTCATTTCTCCCCCACACGTGCCACATGCTCCGCCCATCACATTCTCCTTGAGTTCATCACCCTAATGATATTTGGTGAGCAGTACAAATCATGAAACACGACATTATGCATTTCTCTCCAGCCTCCTGTCACTTCCTCCATCCTACGCTAAAACACCCTCAGCAACCTATTCTCGAACATCATCAGCTAGTGTTCCTCCCTGAACATTATGGATAGCTGCAAACCCATACGAAATAACAGCAAAACTATAGATCTATATATCTTTATCTTTGTTTGCCAAGCCGGTCTTTACTATACTTCACATTTAAACACTTGTCAGTTAACCTGACTAGTTCCATGGGAATACAAAACTCAATAAGAGTTCTATAGAAAGAAGTTCTCCTACCTGAATCATGAGCATTCTTCAGGGCTGTATATAGCCGGTGCGCTCAGGCACTGTATTGCCGTTTCTTGTCAAGTACCCGTATTTGAAAAACTTTCAACTTTCCATTCAGCAAACAGAAAATATAAATGTTTATTACCAGTCAGTGTTTAGACTGGACGACGGGCAAAGTCAAAATACGTGATTCTGCTAAATGTGAAGTACGAGGGTCAGAAGCCTACGGAAGTGAAAAAAATAAAATAAAAATAAAAACTGGTGAGGTTTTTCGCTTTTCGTGTCACACTATTATCATTATTACAGTCACAGATCGTCAGGTCTGAGGTCACAGCTCCAGTTTGTTTTCTATTTTTAAATAACCTGAAACTAAAACTACTAAAACTGAACAGTACAGAACACAGTTTGTTACCAAAATCTACGGTAGGATAAAACTGGAGTTAATTATCATTGTATGTTTTCAACGCCTTCGGAATCAAAAGTTTAAACTGCACCCATTTGTTTCGCCAGGTCTTTCTGTTCGTCTGCCCGCAACAAACACCGCAGAACCGATGAATGCATTTTTATAAAATTTGGTGTAGTGAGATTGTGCTAAAATTTGTCGACACACAGGAGCAATGGGCGCATAATTGTGGTAAGTATGCCAACTCAGAAATACGCTGTGGGCAAAATTCAGTTTCAATAATATGAAAGTGGGTGGTTCATATAGTTACCACCGACCTTCAAAGAGTCAGGCCGTAAATATTTTCTATTTATTAAAGGTACGTCCACGCATATGTTTAATATCGCCTGAGGACCTTAAGAATTTGCTGACGAATAACCACACAGGTTTCGGTTCACCCCAAGCTCGTTACAGACAGGTCCTACAGTTTGCCTGTACTAACCATACGCAAACAATCATGACACTTCGTACAGGAAGCGCAGCCTGCCACCGACTCTCAGTTAACAAATATCCGGTGATAGCACTGTCACTCCATTCCGTCATACCCTACGCGTTTCATCTTGATAATAATTCATTCATCAATAATCATGCACGCGGGACGTTGGGGAAGAATGGCGAACACATATACAGTCCGTCCGTCATTACGTCACACTAACACGGGAGCTGACCACACAATCTAATTATTACAACTCGGCCAACTATGGGATTAGTGGTCACCTCATGATCCACCACAAATACCCGGTGAGGATCCGTAAGCCGGATTAGCTTTGGGATCAGAGTTACATACAAGAGCATTAAGTACTCAATTATGAGCAAACCAATCAGCAATTACTGACACCACAAAACTTCACTAATGAACGAATCACGTGAAAAAATCATTTACTGGTTTCAATTTAAATTAGATTGACTGATGGCTGCGTTTTCAGAGTTCGCAGTAAATCGATGTTTCTGGGGTTCCCCCGGTGTCGTAATGCTAGGACATAATGACAACTATTGCAGCATTAAAACACGTACTATTCTTTACTAGTATGAAGACTGATAATAAACACAGTTCTTTCGTACGACGTCAGGTAACACAATATAGTAAACCTTTTTACTAGACATCCCGTTGTAATACGATATAAGAAATACCGGCCCCTGATGATGGCCATGTAAGGCCGAAACATGTAGTACAGTTCGACATTAAATGTCTGTCAAGTCCAGTTGGGACTGTCTTCTTTCCCTTGCTATAGAACGATCCTGGATTCGATCAACTGTTCCTAAAACTACATAAAATAACAAAAACTAGTGGTGGCTGCGGCGGTGGCGGCGGCGGCGGTGGTGGTGGTGGTGGTAGTAGTAGTAGTAGTAGTAGTAGTAGTAGTAGTAAAGGTAGTAGTATACCGTCCGCAGGATATGAGAGAACGCATGCTTATAAATCTCTACTAATTTTCTCGAAATATAACTTAAGTATCGGAATTTTATGGATATCTAAAAGTATTAATCAGACCACATTTCTCTGACCAATTTTCAAAGATAGTAAAAATTACATATAGCAGCGAACTTCTATTTTAGACATTATTCACTGTAATAAGTTTATTCCTCCACAACGTTTCAAAAAATTGGGTATATTTATGTTTTCTGGTGGAACAGGGAGGGTCCTAATCTGGTTGGTACAGACACTAGTCAAGAGAGGGCGCCCCCCCCCCC
>Ga0209755_10005839_pt1 | contig 13830 bp, 12 predicted proteins | sample TergutCo191P1_FD_187301 | JGI IMG/M metagenome (GOLD analysis project Ga0209755, IMG submission 187301) | Cornitermes sp. P1 segment gut microbial communities from Petit-Saut dam, French Guiana - Co191P1 (SPAdes) (version 2) | ecosystem: Host-associated > Arthropoda: Insects > Digestive system... | reverse complement strand
TTCTGACAAACAAACAAATCACTCCATGACTGAAATTCTTAATGTAAATACAAAACAGAAACCCAAGAAATTCGACACAATATCCCCACATGAACAAACATACACCAACTCTCACCAGTGCTGGCAGTTGCTGCATGTAGGTAGTGGTCTCATAAAAAAATCAGTGTTGTGCTAGCAAGACATTACTGTGACTGTGTTCAACATCAGTTGTTGGATATAAACATCATCAAAATCTAGGGACAGAACTCAATAAGGTGCATGGAAAATTACATGATAAAGCAGCATAATTTCTAATCTGGAACGCGTTGCAGGTGTTTCATTTCAGTGCTAATAGTGAAAGGAATGTATCAATACAATGAGTTTAAAGTTAAATTAGCTTTGTCATTCAATTTTTTTGTTGATTTTACAGACACCTCCTTGAACAGGGCCACATCAAGGACGGGCATAAAGAGCAAAACACTTCCACTATCCAAAAATTTGAAGATAATAAAAATGTGGATGGTGTTTTGAGTGTCCCTCACACCAAAATCACTGAAGAACAATGCATTCCTCTCAGAAAGATTACTGACGATATACTTGGACAGACAGACAGGTTAGAATGTGTTATGACAAAACTTCAGCATACATATGTAGTAAGTTGTCAAACAATTAAAAAAAACAATTTTTCAGTCTATCCCTTTTTAGAGGTTTTCCCACTTAATAAGTCAGATATTTTTTTTTTTTTTTTTTTACAAGAATGTCCGAGTTGCACTGTACATATAGTAATATTAATGAAAACTGACTGAGGAAAAACTCCACTACATTTAACTCCGCAGTGAATATAAAGTTGCAGTAACCACAGCAGTAATTTTTTGTTCGACTGTGACACAACTACAATTTAGGATTATTTTTGATTGAAGGTATTAAAAGCCTGTCTCCCAGATGAACCACACATGGGGATTCTACTATATATAACAATGCAATTGCTCACATCCACACACACACACACACGCACACATATCTGTGTGACTAAGATCACTGGCTAAATTTGTTCTGACCACTCACAAATTTACAAAAAACTGAAGTTTCACTACTTATAACTCACCTTGACCAACCAGTATGAATTGTTCACTACAACAGGCAAAGCCCTTAGTATGGGTGTAGCAGACCGACTCTCTACACTTTCCAAAAGCTCAGGAAGGCAGAGACTCATCGCCAAGAGAGTCTGACGACAACACACAGAAGATTCATCTTCTAAGCCCTAAGCCAAGATGTAAAATTATGAACACAATTTCATATACAGTTAAGGGTGAAGGTCATTAAACACTACCAAGTTGCATGTTACAATGTTATTTAACTTGACAGACTGATGGCCTTCACCCCTTAGTTTGTGTATTTTCATTGCAACAAATGCCTATCCTAAAGATAATATAATTTCATATGTTTAATCACCTCATGGATTTCGGATACCACAGTAAAAATACCAGGCTTTCACACTGTCATTTCAGGGCTAAAATACCAATTTATGTTGTGTAAAATTAAGTAATATACTTCAAGCAACAAAACACTTGTATAGCATGCATGTTTTTTAAATGAAGTTGTATGTATACAGTCATGTTCAAATACACTGCCTTTAAATCAAAATGCCAATAAATAGTGAATCATGGAAAAATATCATAAACCTGCTTCACTTGCACTCTCAGCCTCTGCAGTGGAATGTATAACTTTTGAAGCACTTACTTTATTTAATAGTACAATTTAAACTACATTTGTGTCTGGTTAATAGTTATCTAGCATAAATAAGTACTGAATGGAAGACACAGAAAAAACACACAAAAATACGGACAAATTAATAGACTGGGATTTTAGAGGAGCCGCAGGTTCTTATCACTTCCACTTTGAAATTTAGAATGTTATAAGCATTTGATTTTTCATACACAGAGTGTGCACAGTACAGAGTCAAAACAATTCAGGGGGGTACAGTGACTGAACTAAGGCTGGGCAAGTACCCTTTGCCCCTTAGAAAGGGCAGTGCATGCAGAATGGCTTTGTAACTCAACCTGTCTTCTATCTGATAAACAATGTGGGTGCTATTCCAGTACATAAAGCAGACCACAAGGTACATGCAGCCAAGAACAAGCATGTGCTCTCTGTAACTCCTTGGCATGGGGCATGGTGCAATACTCAGGTGTCAAGACTGCCAAGACAATTTAACTTTCATCACTTCATGGTTACTAGTCATCTTACATGATGCACAAAATTCCTTAAGTGTCATTTAAAAAGGTGTTGGACTTACTTTAAGCAATAATTTCACTAATTCCGGGACTGAAATTTCATTTGTTCTGAAACTCCACTTGCACTCAGATTGAACCCACTTCTGAAAGTTGCCACCAGATTGTACTAAAGCTGCATGAAGTAAACACCCAATCACAGCACTTGTGATACCACGAAGTTGTGGATCTGGATGACTTGCAAACAACAACACATCACTCAAAGTCTGAACACCATTCGAGTCACACACTGAAATAAAACATAATATTGAAAGCATACACCCTTTACATGAACCCATAACAGACAATGTTTACCACTGTAACTTCTCCACACAGGAAGGGAATTTATAAAGCTCACTACAAGTACATACTACACCAATCCTTTTCATTCTAATGCAAGTACCAGAAATGCATTATTGCATCCTCCTGAAATCTCTGCCATTAGTCCATCTCCTTAAATGTGTTATGTTTCCAATCTTTTAATTTCTGTTAGCAAAATACACACTTTTTATGAGTGGGCTGTTCTATTATTATTATTATTATCAACAACAACAACAACAATATTCCCAGTATCTTGGTGGTTAAGAGAACACACAATAAGATGCTGAGATCAAGATGTAAAAAATATACTCTGAATACAAACTTCCCTTTCACACAGTGATCCCTATCTAGATGCAAATAATTATGATAATAACTAAATCTGTAATTAGCAGTAACAACATAGCCACCCTTTTCTATAAGTGAATTTGCTATTTACTCTTTCACTTATTATGGTTAAATGCCAAGAATATATTGTCATGAGTTCTCTTTGGAAAGTTTTCTGTGGTTCATGTTTGCAAGTTTTATACAGTTTCTCAGCATGTAACCCACACACATTGTGTCACAGCATGTCTCAGTCTGCACCTCAATGCCGTTATCAGCAAAATCTTGTAAAATAATCTGTTTTCCTCTATTGTCTTTTTATATTTTCTATGCAACCATGTCTCCCAAAAGAAGTAATGCCAATAATGGAGACTGAAATGTAAAATGCTATGAAGAGGGAAAGGAACAATAATAGCTTCTAGAAACAATGGAACTGTAATGTTCTCACTGCTGTTAAACTTCCAGCCATAACCTATTTACAAACACAGACAATAGCAGGTCATTCTTTTCCTGAAAGAATCAGTTTTCAGTCATGTCATATCCAAGTTACCACTCTGTCAATATGCCATTCACACTTGCCAGCTCTGTGATAGCAGTGTATGAATGAGTCAAAAGTAACACAAAAATAACAAATTTGCTCACATGTCTGTAGTTGGTAGTGGGTGGTGGTATTGAGTCAGGGGGCAGTAGTGAGGATGGGTTGATGGCAGTAATCGGGGCAAGACCACCACCTATCCTCACAAGCTAAAAACTGCTATATAACAGTGGAACAGTGAGGAAAAAAAAAAAATATACATGAATACAAATGGGTCTCAAAAATAAGATACTAAACTGGAATGAGATGATGCACACTGTACGACAGTATGTTTGTAAATCAGATTACCAGCCTGAAGTGGACAGTGTGTCAAGGAAACTCACGTTTCAGTAACAATGACACATAAATGAAAGCGATATATATGTAAATAGTGCTACTGTATATATTTTTTGCGCATTATTCTACATTCCAGACTTCATCATTTAGACAAGTGGATTACTAAACCACGTGCCAATAATTTTGTCAAATAGTGTTTTAACTTAAAATGGCAAGGAGCAACTGATCAGATGGGCAACCAAGTTACTAGACCACATGGGTTAAAACTCACTACTACAGAATAAAATATATATTTTATTACCATCTCGTATTCCATTTGGATCTTTATTCTTGTCTATGCTGAGAAATATAATATCAGGAGAGAGATGGAGGATACTGGCTATGCAGTTCAGAGCGAGGGCCTTCACACTGACTCTAACACTACTGTCAGGCATCGTGAAGCCTGCACATCCTGTCAGCAGAAAAGAAGCAGCCAAATGTCGAGAACAGTACACAAGTGGAACAGCAGCATCTGTGAATGACCCAACATCACATGCCTGAAATGGCACGTAACTTCCTTGGGAAGCTACTGGAGATGGAGATGACATAGTGCAACCTCCCTCCTCATCTCTGACATCGTCACTTTGAGATGAAAGCTGAGGTGTTACAGTGGCCAGTGGAGGATGTTTTGGAGTTGTACTTCTTGTGGGACTCTGAGAACCTGTATCTTCCTGATCTGAAATAAGAAAACAAAATGAGTGCATCCATAGGTTATTACAATATGGCTCCTTTTTGTCATAGCTGACACAATTTTATCATGGTTACACCAAGAATTACTGAGTGGTATCCATATTTCTGGAACATGATGCCCAATCAGTGCAAAACTGGTTCCCATGTTTCAAAGACAATGTAGACATTTCCACCCTTGGAACTGAGATCAATGTACTGTTAAAACACTGGGAACCAATTACCCAGTGACACAATGTCACATACTAGAATAATGGATACCTCAACTACACCACTGTAAAAACCTTAAAAACTGAGAATTTTGGAGCAAATGACACAGGTATAATATTATACAGGAATAAGTTGAATAACCTACCCAAAATTAAATTCTTATCTAGATTAGAATAGAACAGAACAGAACAGATTGGAAAACAGATGGGTGGGCAACATGGTGACCCGGGCATTTCAACTGTCATCAATCTTTTGTGCAGCCCTTATGTTCATGCATTCAGCAGCCCCACACTTCAAGCAAAGTGCAGTATCCTGTTAAATATGTCGCCCAAGTCAGCTGGTTTTATAAAATGTAGGCACAGGTGCCTAAATCTTAATGCAGCTAAAGCCTTACAGTCACAAAGGACACGTAAGGACTTTCAGACGCCCGTTTGCATATACCACATCCAGGACTGTTTGCCAGTACCTGTTCACACAAACGTCCCTTTAAATGAGTGTCCTGTTATTATTATTATTATTATTCCTAGCTGGTTGCTGATCAAGTTGAATAATTCCCCAGCTCTTTTAGCAGATGGTCTTTTAAGAAGGTCCTTAGCCTTCCTTTGTCCTCAAATGGACTGCCAATACGCTTCATGTTTCCTACTTGTCCAGCCCCTGATCACTCAAATGGCAACTTTTGCAGATAAACCAACAGCAGGCTCAGGTCCTATAACTGGAAGTGAGGAGACTTGCCTGGCTAATTTATCAGCCATTTCATTTCCATCAATGCCATATGTCCCAGCACCCACACCACTTGCACCCTGTATGTTCTGACATCTTCACCATAGACTGATGGCAGTCCCAGAATAATTTAGAATTTATCTGAATATTAACAAGGGCCTTCATGGCTGCCTGACTGTTGCAAAAAATATAATGCTCCCTGTGCAGCCCTTTCCTATATTCTCCAACGCACAAGCTTGAAAGTCATATTTCAGTCTGGAGTACCTGTGGTGTGGAAGGGGTCCAAGGCCTAAGCTATGCCCCCTCCTTCAGCCCCATCTATACACACCTAGCACCATAGCCGTCATTGGTCTTGAACCTGCCTGTTGACCAGACCAGGCCCCCTTGAATATCTGGTTTAAACCTGTTCTGCCATTCACTAGACCGTGAATAGATTGTGGTAAGTATATCTCAGAATCATCCTGTCAGTCCCCATCTGTAAGAGGTTTATGATCCATCCATGTCACAAGATTGTCTGGCATGACCGAAGTTAGTGGATTAATGTTTCCGCTGCTGGTGACATATTAGTTTGCAGATCCGTGCCTGGACCTGTGCCTCAGTCATCACATGAAGAAAAGGTAGCCCCAGAAGGACCTCCATTGCAGCTGTTGGGGTCATCTTCATCACCCCTGTTACAGCCAGATAGGCTAATTCCTGTAGCACTAAGCTGTATCCTACTGATGTTGTATCTACCCCTATGCCACCAAACTGTTAAGGCACAGATCAACATGGTATGACCTGGTGTAAATCCACTGCACTCTGGGTTTCAGACCCCAAGTTTTACTGAATGTGCCCTAAGAGGTCTAAAAAGCCCTCTAGGCCTTATTTGCCACATTTTTTTCAGCTGTGCCTTCCATGTCAATCCCTCATCCAAAACAAACCCAAGGTATTTGACTTTGATAGCTACAATGTTTATCCTGAAAGGTTTCGTTCATTTAGACCCCTTAAATCCCTCCTTCTAGTGAACAGTACTACCCCCATCTTTTATGAACTGACGGAACCAAGTTCTATCACAACAGTTGTACTACACCAAGCTCTGAGATGGTGTCAGGAATTTTCCACTTGTTCAGACAGAAATATCATCTGTTTATCCCAGTGTACAGCAGCCATTCTTGAGTCCTCTTAAGAGTTTGTCCACAATCAGGCTCCACAGCAGAGGAAACTGAATGCCCCCCTGGGCCATACAACCCTCCCATGTTTCTCCTGCAAGTATGACTGTAATTTTCCTGCCACCCGGGATGATGCCAACTCACCGATATACTGTGTGTCCAATCCCATGCCATTCAGCAGCTTTTATTGTAACTTAAAAAGAGGTATTGTCAAAGGCCCCTTCAACATTTAGAAAAGCCCCTGTGCTACTACATCTGCTATGTGTGTAACCATACTGTACAGTGCAGTTTCAGTGGACCTGCCCGGATAGTAGACAAACTGGTTTCAATGTAAGGGATATAATCTCTGTACCATGTCCCTGACATGCCTGTCCACCAGTTTCTCTATTGTCTTTAACATGAAGGATGAGACAGCAATAAGTGTGAATATGCCTTAGCCTTGATATAGTTAGCCTTCCTGGATTTAGGGATATGTGTCAACTTAACCTCTCTCCATGCTTAGGGTATACACCCTTTTGCCAGGCAGGCTCTAACTAGACAGCACAGATGAGATGCTAAGTGCTCAGTTCCTTGCTGCAGATGTGCAGGCACAATTTCATCAGCCCCTACTAACTTAAATGGTTTGAATGTATTTATCGCCAATTGTATTTTCATCGCTTGATGACCCGTACAGGTAGTTCTGGGTCCTCTGCCTTAGCTTCAAATGCCCACAGGTTTGGCTGTCCCAGCATCAGGTAGTCTAACAGATCCCAACCTGCTGGCTGAGAGACTGGCCGTGATCCTCATGAGTCTGGCTGTCAGGTACATCCTCTATCCCCATGTCCCTCCAAGAGGACCACTTGCCCTTTCTGATCTCTGTATTGTAACAAGTGAGGACTATCTTGTTGAGACTTTAAAGCCTCAACAAGCTCAATGCTTTGTTCCACCAAGGAACCGTCCCTGGTGAGTGGGCCTCCCTTGTTGGACAGTCTTGGTGATGGGATGGCCTGTTGCACCATGTTAGCAGCCAGCTGTCTATACCTCACCCAGGACACAACTCTTGGTAGGACCCTGAGATTTGTGATATGTGACCCTGGTAACTTTCCAAGTCACCCACTTGTCATGCTATGTATCTGTGGTCTGACAAAGAGATCTCATCAGATACATGCCCCTTATTCACTAGGTCCCTTATCTTAACAGTCCTTAGTGTCTAGTCTACAGTGTCCCCTAACCCATATGTCAAGGGTGGAATGTCTGAACCACAGCAAAGGTATGCTGAGATAACAACAAGTTCCCAGTTGCTCCCTTCCCTAGTGCACATCAATATCACCATCATCACATCCCTACAGCAGGGCTCGGGCAACAGAAAGGCGTGAATTGTGTTCCTGACACAAATGCAAGATCTAGGAGAAATATAGGATCCTGCAGAGAACAGTGTCCCTCTCCTACAGCACAGTCCATTTATTCCATCCCCACAGACTAAGGGTTCCTGAATAAGTGCTATATCGATCTCCTCTACAGGAAGTTTTCGACAAATAAGTGCCATCACAGCCTTGTTATGGTGCAAATTTATTTGGATAAATTGACAATCCATAGGTCTGGGACTTTTAAGACCTACTGTTTAATGGGGTGAGGTTTTGTGTCCAATTTGCACAAAACCCTGGTACCACTCTGACCTACTACAGATTTCTGAGGATTCTTCTTAACAGCCCCAGAAAACTTGGGTCTTGTTAACTGCAGACCCATCACCTCCACGGGTTTGCCATTATTGGGTCCTTGAGTCAATGTGCCAGATGAAATGAGGCTCTGAAGGGTTTCCTGTATAGGTAAGTGTCTCACAGTTGCTGTGTCCTTACCCTCTATTTTTGCACAGTTTCCCTAGGTCTGCCAGAGATGCCAGGCACCTGGGGTGGGTTGCCAGCATTGCTGGCCTTGTACTGAGCAATACTGTGCAGGTGTGTCTACAACGTAGTCAATGCACCAAGGGGTTTATTTTTATTAGACATCTCCATACGCATCCACACACTGTGGGGAAATAAGTCACCACCTGCACAGCCCCGTAGGGTTGAAGGCATACATAACAATGGAGTGTTGCCTGGTGCCCCAAGGGAATTGTTCATTACACTGCCATCACCACCCCAGAGCCATACAGTCCTTGGCACAATGCCCAAAACCTTGGCCTCAGTGGACCAATGTCCCTGTTAGCCATCTACAGACATTACCCCCCTCTGGCTGATGTAAACATCAGTGGCTGGTTCTGGTGAGGAAACTCTTGGCTAAGTGAAAATATAAAGCTGCATTACAAATTTCTTAGTAACACACTTTCTACTCCATCTTTTCATTTTAAAACTTTAGATAATTAGTGGCAGTATGAAACAGCAGATAGAGTTATACATTTAGCATGTTTTTCTTACCAAAATGATAGTATAAGTCCGACATTTCAGTTCATGATGAATCAATTTAATTTTGAACAAAGTTCTTCTCACTGCTTTGAAATATTTAAGTTTGTATTTGGAAACAGGAAGTGTCTTCTGATCAACCTCGTTTACTGTCACGATGAATGGGCATATTTATAATTGTTGATGTCATGGATTAAAATAGATTAAAATAAATAGTCAATTACCTCCCACCAATTGACTGTTTATTTATTTCAACCTATTTTTCTCAATGGCATAAACAACATACGAAATATAGCTTCATTGTAAAAATGAGATCTCCTTAAGCAAATGGAATTCTGTACCTTTTCTTTTTAACTATCTTACTAAACTTTAGCCTGATGATGACACCTTTAGGGTCAAAACATGATGCTACAATAAAAGTACCAAAATATAGTTGTGTTAATGGTTTTATTTATTAAACAAAATTCCATAATGTCTACAGATCAGTCTCTATCACCAACGACCAGCTAACAGATCCAGAAAGCCCTTGCCCCAGCTTCACGTACATGATAGGTGAGGAAGAGAAGACAAAGCAAGCATGGCTGCTACCCACCAAACTCTCTCACAAAGATGCTCTAATCGCATTGTTAGTGAATTTTGTAAACAATGAATAAAATGCGAGATTATGTGTATAAAGTATATAAAAAGAGTCTAAAACAAAGGTCAACTGACCCCAATTTTTTAAGGAAATAATTAATATAAATATCTGTTTGATAAATATGAAGGATTTTGTGGGCTTATTTGTGTGTATAGATTGCATTACATTACATTACAAGAGTAAAAAAGCAAACAAAAAAGTTTATAACACTAATATATAAAAGAATTATATATTACGTCATTACTTCACGACTGTAATTAACCTCAAAGCAGTAAGAGTGAATAGAAAAAAATCAGGTAATTCAAGACTGTGTAAGTCAAAGCAACCTTTTTGGTTTGAAAGTCTTTGAATGGATGAGGTTGTACTGCATCATAAATCTAAAGCTGCCATTTTTCAGAATCAACCTGTTTCAGGTATGTGGACCATTAACTTTTCTAAGCCCTGCTTGTAACAAACTTCCTTGTTTTCTTAGCATTCTTACCTTGAATCTTCCCAATCCTGATATTCGAATAATTAGACTGGTTCTCCTCCACAGTATTACTGCCATCATCAACATCATAATTATCACTGTCATTATCTTCATCGGCACCCAGTGCTGGACTTTGAGTCTCATCCCCACACATATTTGATTTATGTATTCCCATCTTTTCAAACAGTGGCTTCTCCAGTGACCTTGCTGTCGTTAATTTATCAGAATTCACAACAGCTTTGTTCTCACCCACCCATTTCTCTACTAATGGAAATTTCAGGTCAGGGAGTTCTGGATCAGGATCCAGTAAAGAAATTTCCTCCCCCCATGTAAAAGGCTGTGTCACACTCATCTGGCCTGCAACAAGAACACATCAAAAACAATGCTGCAACAAACTGAACAGCTTCAGTACAATGACTTCTTAGAACAGTAAGAATACATGGCAGAAAAATAAAACGCTCATTCACTGTCATATTGCTTTGTAATAAAAAAAATAAACTTTCAATACAAACTACTGCCAAACCCTCTTCTACAGAACAACTACTACTACATTAAAACAATTCTAAGTTCATCATATAATGTGTTTCGAGTACACATGATATCACTGTTTATTCACAAATGCTCAAATATTAAACAAATGAAACCATAACTTAAAAAATAATTTCACTTTAACCAAAATTTTGGTGTAGTTTCCACCCTCACACCATTTAACCATCTAATCATAAATAAGTCACCGGAATATATGTAGTGTTAAATTGACAAAACATAATTATGGCCATACAGAGAGCCATAAAAGAATTCTTTCCTCCAAATAAACGATAAGCGAAAAAATCATCACTTGCAATTTAATCTCTGTAATCAAAAAACCATACTCACTCATGCGACAGAACTGTTCTGTATACTGTGATATGATGCCACACACATTTGAATCTTCTACTTCTCCTACTCTATAACTCCCAGCTACTCGCACAGTTCTCATTTTTACCACACGCACTATAAACTTAATTTCACAACTCATGAACCTTCCACAGTGCAAAATTTATGCATGGAAAAAAGCACATATATTCCTGCTGTTATCAGAAATGAAAGGAATAAAACTTTTCAGTCACGTTTTCACACATCATATAACCTCATTTCTTCTACTAAAGATACGCACTATTGAGGAGCAACTACTCACAGATATGATCTACTAGATAGGAACTATACAATATGGCACTTACTTTCTGCTGCCAGACATCAGTCAAATTACAAACAAAATAACATCCAATAACTATTCCATATCATAGTGATCACATATCAGTTGTGATCAGAAAAAAAGGATGGGTAGCAGAAAGCTAGTACTGCAATTCTTCTCAAGAATTCACACCCAAAAGGTATCTTGACCCAGAATGTGTCTTTTCTTAGTACAGCAAAATTTACATGACATGGAAATGTAAATAGCTAGGGTACAGATATTGATGTTTCAAACTCTTAATGCATTTCATGGCATTCCTTGGTGTGACCTCAGGAGCCAGGTAAGGTGTACAGTGAGTGAACATTACATAACATGGTCTATGCTTTTTGAAGATAATGAATTCAGATGTTATGCTAAAGTGATTCTAACTTCACTCTTCAGGGAATTAATGGGAGGCTAGAAAATGTGCAGTTACTTCAAGCAAGAAACATATACAGCCCATAAATAAGGTGTCAGTGAGTGCACTAGAAGAGGCACTCAGTGAATGCTTGATAACCATCAAATTACAGCATCCTAGACAATCAGATCTGAAGCACTATGATTATTATTTGTGGATGACACTAAAACAGAGTTTATGTCAAAACTCTGCATTCTTTCTGAGAACTGGAAGATAATACCCAAAGAGAGATACCCAAACTAAAAGCCCCACTGTTTGTCCCAAAATATTTTCAGAAGAACAGTCTTCCTATGCAGCAATACTTCTAAAAGTGAAGTGCACAGGGATACAATAAAAATACTCCCTGTACTTCCAAACTACCTGCAGTGCTCAGTGCCACAATAAAATATACTTTATTCCTTGTTGTAATGACCTGTAGGATTGTGCATTGTGAATGGAGAAATGGTGTGGAAGAAGAGGGTCATGGCCTATTTTAAGATATTATCTATGCACTTTTTGGAGGTTATGAGCAAAATCAAGAGAAATCTGAGTCATAACAGCCAGTTCCTTGAGCTAGGAGGTAAACCTGAAACTTCCAAAATATAAAATGGGAATGTAGCCACTACATGCAAGAACACTGGAGAGAAACACTGACAGAGAATGAGACACGTACTGAGTGACCGTTGCGTGAGATTTTCCTGCCCCTCATTAGCTTGAATGTGGCTCCGAGTTACCCCTTGGGAGGAAAGCAGAATCGGTAAAAGATCAGGTGGTGGTGACTGCAAGAGCTGATGCAAGGTTTCCAAGGCAGCATTCACCACATTATGGTCACTGTGATTTGTGTAGTGAAGACATAGTTCATACACCTGGTAACAAACAAGAAATAGTGCAAGTCATAGTTGGCAGGAAGAACTCTAAGGGTCTGAGCCATTGTAACTGACAAGTGCTGTCCTTACTGACTCTTGTGCAGCTCTTCTACTTTAAAAGAAAATGTTTAAGGCGTGATGAGGTTTTAGAAAGCCCTTACAAAGCAAAAGAGCAAAACCTTACATGGCTGTTTCTCTCTCTGTGACCAAATGCCAGTCCCTGAAGAAACAGACAAATTTTTATTTTTCAAATGTAACCCTGGAAATTTAACCCTAAAAGTTTCTGGGCAATTCCACTTTTGAGAAGTACAGATCCACAATAATACCCAGTCTACATAAGGCCTTAAATGTGCTTTCCAGTTATCCCACAACTGTGCAACAATGTTTTTATTCACAATTTGATATGGGAGACTTTCACCAAATGCTGCTGAGAAATTCTGGTTTCTAACCACATTGATCCACTCAAAGCTTAGTCTATATGGAATCATAAGGTTGCTCTTCTACGTAACCTATGCACTGTTTCATAGATTCTTTTCAAATTCAATATGGCAGACTTTCCCCAAATATTGTTTGGTATTTCCAACTTCCATACAAATGTTTAGTGCAAGCTTCCTCAACCTTTTATGAGGTGCAGGCAGTTTCAACAAAATTTGATCTGCATGTAGGCAATATGAAATTCAAAACACAGAATAAAAATAAGTATATGTATAATTATATGCATAATTTTACCACTCTGTATGTCTAGACATCATGTAGAATAAAAATATACCAATAAAAATTGGAAAAAATTATAAAAAATGTAATTCAGAACATAGGTTAGGGTTAACTAAAATATTGTTCAGTCAAAACACAACAATATATTCGATAATGTAAAGTATGCTACATGTTTCAGTTACAAGAAACCATTATCTTTAAAATATTGAATGTATTGTGTTTTGACTAAACAACTTTTTAGTTAGTACTACAACACAATGGAATGGCTTCTATCAAATTTCTAAGCTACAGTGCTGCTCTTTTTGACATGTTTTATACTTTTAATTAATAAGGTACCATTCGTTATCTTAAATAAACAGCCCATAATTTTTCAATACTGCTTCAGCATTCTATCTTGGCTTCGTAACAGAAAGGATTAAAAGATATTTTTTCATTTAAGTTGTCTCTGTGGGCAACACAACACTGTTGTGTGCTACATGTTGACTTGGCCTGGCTTATTGCACATAAAGCCATAAAAAGGTTTTTCTAAGCTCCTCTTACATCATTTCCTCACATTTGATTTTGGAGACCTCTACCAGCAGATTTTTTGT
>Ga0209755_10005838_pt1 | contig 13830 bp, 12 predicted proteins | sample TergutCo191P1_FD_187301 | JGI IMG/M metagenome (GOLD analysis project Ga0209755, IMG submission 187301) | Cornitermes sp. P1 segment gut microbial communities from Petit-Saut dam, French Guiana - Co191P1 (SPAdes) (version 2) | ecosystem: Host-associated > Arthropoda: Insects > Digestive system... | reverse complement strand
CTCTTTTGTAACATCTCTAAATCCATGCATTTCTCCAAATTAATTAAGAGATTCTACCACAAACCACACGAACGACACGAACTTACTGTCCGATTTTTCCTCTTAAAACCTAAGAAATCTCTGACAGCTTTCAGAGCATACTTGGGAATTAGTAAAATAAAACGAAGAAAAGGTTCGAGTGGTTTGAGTGGTTCGTGGTAAATTTCTCTCCTCTCCTCTCCTCTTCTCTTCATGTCAATCTCATTACGCTTTCTTTCCATTTGCGGCCGCGGTCGAATTCGTTTAAAAACATTCCAAAGCTTGCGCAGCCCGGCGAAAGCGCGACATTATCTCCTTTCTCCGCTTTGCTGGCGGCGCATTTAACAGCCTTGTCCAAATCGTCAAAGGGGCCTTCCGCGGCAACACCGTTTTCAGCTAACAGTTTGGAAAGTTTTTCGCTGCCGCTTCCCGCGAGCAGAATAATCGCCTTCGCTTTTTTTACCGCGGAAGCAAGCGGGGAAAAATCTAAATTTTTGTCAGTGCCGCCGGTGACTAAAACAAGAGCCGAGTTTTCTGTTAAGGCTTCTATGCAGGCGGCGGCGGCTTCCGGTATTGTGGCGGCGCTGTCGTTATAAAAACGAATGCCATTTACCTCATAAAAAAATTCAAGGCGGTGCTCAATGCCTTTAAATTCGGCTAAGGCGCCGTTGATTGTCTGCGCTTTCGAGCCAAGAGCGTAAGCGGCAAGGGCGGCGGAAAGCATATTTAATTTCTGATGTTTGCCGGGCGCGAGAAGTTCTCGCGGCACAAGTTCTATAAGTTCTTCGCTTAGGCCTTCAAAGTTATAAAGACGCGCCACACCCTTTCCCTCAGAATCTATCCAGCCGCCGCTTTGTCCTTCCGGTAAAATATTACGCAAACCTTGTTTGCTGGACCAAATTATTGGACGCGCCTTAGTCTGGGCGTGGAAACTTTTTCCCCAGTCATCATCACCCGCAATTGTTACGCAGGAAGCGTCCTGTCCGCGGTAAATGTTTCGCTTGTCATCGATATATTCTTCCATTGACACATAACGGTCTAAGTGATCTCGCATAATCGATGTTAAAATCGCGGCTTTTGGCTTTAAAAGATCACCGCAGCCAATGGTTTTTATGTCACCTAACTGGAAACTGGAAAGTTCAAGCACTACATCGTCTTCTTCGCGCAGTTCGTTTAAAAATGTTAATGGAGAAACAGTTATGTTCCCTCCAAGGTATGCCTTACCCGATTTTCTATCGCTTTGTAAAATCCAGTAGAGAGCGGAAGCTGTCCCGCTTTTTCCCTTTGTTCCGCTTACCGCGAAAAGTCTCGCCCTGGATTCAGATAAAAAAAGAGAAAGGTCTGTCTCTATTTTTTTTGCTGCCTGTAAAAAAGGAGAATCGGGGCGTATACCGGGATTTTTTATCACTATATCCGCGTTTTTAAAATCTTTTATTTCGTGTTTACCCAGAATATAGCGTACTTTTTCGCCGCCCAATTCCGAGCAAATCATGTCCAGTTGTTCAATTGAAGGCGCGAGAATTTTTTCGTCTCTTAGGTCGGTTACTGTTACAGAGGCTCCTCTTTTTAGCAGAAAGCGCGCTGACTCAAGACCTCCGCCATGCAAGCCTAGACCCATTACCAACGCTTTCATTCCAGTATAATTCATGTTATGTTAATAGATACCATGTCAGCCAATTCCTGTAAACAGGTGAATCATGACTCAAAATGAAATAATTAGTCCTAAATCTGTTCTGGACGACAAAGGACATCCGCATAATTTTGGCTGGGCAAGATATCCGCTGTTTTTTTATGATCAAAGTTCACTGTATTCATCAAGACAGATGTTAACAGAATCGGATCGATATATAATTCACAGTCCTACCCATATGTTTATTTTTGAGATTAAAGACGATGGCTGGCTGGGTCATATGAATATTTCTGTTATATCGATGAGGGATAAAAAACGCTCTACTCAGACATTTAAAACAATAATGCCTTTTGGCTCTTATCAGCTGCCGGTAAACAGCGAGAGCGGTTCAGCGCGCTGGCGCGGAGGGTATGGATTGCGGCGCAGAAAAAAAACACGTTTGGAATTTTTCAGCATGGACAAGGGTGTAAGAATCATCAAGGCGGATATCCCTCTCTTTGGTCACAATCGCAGTCTGCGCGGCGCGTTAATTTTAACGCCTCAGGAAGAGCAGCAGTCCCTGGTAACAAATCAGCCATGGAGAACGGCGAAAAAGGCTTTTAGGTATATCCGCTGCTCACCTTCGTATATTGCCGAAGGAATGATGCAATTTGGGAGTACAGAGATCATCTTTAACCGCGGAAACGCGTGGGGTATTTTTGACTGGTCCCGCTGTGTTCGTCCAAAGACCGATATTCGTTATTGGGCTGTGGCGAGCGGAATGACCGATGGCAAATTGCTTGGTTTATGCGTCGGTTATAGCTGGGCGGACTTCTCCATGGGGACGGAAAACGGCTTTTTTGTTGACGGGGTTCTTCACAAGCTGGATCAGGTTACCTTCCACATCCCTTTGTCTAATATACACAGTCCCTGGCGTTTTACGAGCAACGACAACAGACTGGAAATGTCGTTTCAACCCCATCAGGAGAGAATCGACAAAGGAAGGCTGTTTTTTCATAATTCCACAAGACGGCAGGTTTGCGGCTTTTTTTCGGGCAAAGTCCAGTTGGATGACGGTTCAATTCTGGAATTTCAAAATTTGACCGGTTTTGCCGAACGAAGCAGAACACAGTTCTGAACTCTTTTTTTCTAAACACCCTTTTTTTAATAAAAACATGTATTTTCCGCTTCCAATTAGTATACTTATATAATATACTCAATAAAGGAAGGGATATATGCGTAAATTTTTATACTCCTGGCGTTTTTACTCGTTTGGACGTGAGCAGTATCAGGAGTGTATGAACAATGTGTTTAGCAACAACCTGCTAAACCTGCGTCATGGCAATGCTATAGTAGCGATTTTCGCGGTTTGTTTTACGTTTTTCCCCATCGTTTTTGAAAATTTTAATCTTTTTAAAGCCGGAGTCTTTGTCGGCGTTGCTATCATCGCCGGATTAATTTCTTTATTAGCGAATTATTTAATGCAGCTTATTAATGTAAAAAAACGGGCGATCTATTTATTAATCACCTTATTTTACGCTAACGTGGTATTTCTTGGCACTTATATCGGAGTATTGGCGAATCACGATAGAGTCGGCTCTCTTTTTGGCTGCTTCCTTGTATGTACGCTGCTGCTTTTTATTAATCCTCCGCAATTTAATCTGGGGCTTACGCTCGGCGGAATGATAATTTTTATTTGTTCGGCTGTTTTCTTTAAAGAAAAAGAAGTCTGGCTTTACGATCTTGTAAATACAGTTGTCGCGGGTTCTTTGAGTATTTATTTCAGCTGGCATATCACCAAGCTAAGAATGGGAATGGAATTAAGCGCCACTAAACTTGAAGATGAACGCAACCAGTATGTCGATCAAAGTATAACTGACGAATTAACGCAGCTTAGAAACCGCCGCGACTTTAATCAGACCTTCCAGAGATTCCTGTCAAACTACAGAACATCTGATGAATGGCTGTGTATCGCTCTTGCCGATATCGACTTTTTTAAATTCTACAATGACCATTACGGGCATCCCGGCGGCGATGATTGTCTGCGTAAAATCGGCGGCGCGTTAAATTCGTTAAGCGCGCTTGGCGTTTACGCGGCGAGGGTTGGCGGCGAGGAATTCGCTCTGCTCTGGTTCGAGAAAGATCCTGTGCATGCCGATGTAATAGTCGGTCAATGGACTGACACAATTAGAAATTTAAAAATCGCGCATGAGAAATCCAAAGTAAACGAGTATGTAACAATGAGTATCGGCGTTTATGTAGTGCGCTGCGGAACATCCTACGATACCCAGAGTCTTTATGACATGGCGGATAAAGCGCTTTATACAGCAAAGAGCAGCGGACGCAATTGCGCGATTATCGCTGGTGATGAAATTAAACAATATAAAATTAGTCCAAAAAGCGATTGAGATAGACAAGAGGCATTTTTCCCGATATGAATCTTGAAGCGTTTATTCTGGGCTGCGGCGGAATGATGCCGCTGCCCAACAGGCATTTAACATCTGTTCTTTTACGCAGAGAAGGCGAGCTTTTTTTATTTGACTGCGGAGAGGGAACTCAAGTTTCCTTGCGCCGTCTAAATCTTAGATGGAAAAAAATATCCGTAATTTTTATCAGCCACACTCATGCGGATCATGTTACAGGAATCCCGGGGCTTTTAATGTTGTCGTCTCAGGTTGACAGGGATGATCCTTTATACATAATAGGCCCGCCAAAGATCGCTGAATATATAGAATCCAGCCGCCGTGTTTTGGATATGTATATAAATTATGAAATTATTGTGCAGGAAATTTCTTCGCCGGGAATTGTATACAAGGGCGATGGATTCCATGTGCGCTGTTTTCCGCTTTCGCATACCAAGCCCTGTTACGGTTACGCGCTGGAAGAAGATATGCGTCCCGGGGAATTCCATCCGCAGAAAGCGGAAATGTTAAATATACCAATGGGAAAATTATGGGGCAAATTGCAAAAGGGCGAGAGCGTTCAAACCGGGGATGGCAGAACAGTAAAACCCGATGATGTAATGGGTTCCCCAAGACAGGGAAGAAAATTTTCTTTTGTGACAGATTCTCTCGCGCTGCCTGAAATTTCTACCCATGTTATGGGTTCCGATCTTTTTATCTGTGAGGGAATGTTTGAAAAGGCACTTGCCGAAGACGCTCACGCCAAAAAGCACATGACAGCGGCGGAGGCTGCGGAGCTTGCCGTTTCTTCGCAGGGGGTAAAAAAACTCGCCCTCATTCATTACAGTCCAAGGTATACAGAATATGAGTTAAAGCAGATACTCAGCGAAGCTCAGGCGATATTTCCGCAGACGGTTCTTACCCGCGACCGCATGGTTTTCCCGATTGAATATGAAGATTGAAATTGTTAAAATATCAATATGAATACTCAAGTTAAAATTGAAGTAAAAAACCTGTCCAAGCTGTACGGAAATGTGCAGGCAGTCTCTGATGTTTCTTTTTCTGTCGGCGACAAAGCGGTATTGGGTTTTTTAGGTCCTAACGGAGCGGGAAAAACTACGGTAATGAAAATCCTTACCGGTTTTCATTTTCCGTCAAGCGGGAAGGCGTATGTAGACGGTATTCCTGTGGACGAAAATCCATTGGAAATAAAAAAACGAATCGGCTATCTGCCGGAAAATGTGCCGCTTTACGGCGACATGACGGTAGATGAATACCTGTCCTTTGCCGCTCAGTCGCGTGAAATTCCAATAGGGGAAAGAGCCGGCGCTATTAACGCGAGCCTTGAAGCATGCGGTCTTATTCCTTACAGGGGACGCAGAATAGAAACGCTTTCCAAGGGATACAGGCAGCGCGCGGGACTCGCTCAGGCGATACTACATGACCCGCCCATTTTAATTTTAGACGAGCCTACAACAGGGCTCGATCCTAACCAGATTATAGAAATACGTTCGCTTATTAAAGAACTTGGTAAACGCAAAACTGTTATTCTTTCCACGCATATTCTGCAGGAAGTTGAGGCGATTTGCACGCAGGTGTTAATTATCAATGACGGGCGCATAGCGGCTCAGGGAAGCCCGGAAGAAATCGCTGGCTCAATGAAGGGTGGCGATACATGGGAACTTGTTTTAAAAAATTCTGACGCGCAGACTGTTAAAGATAGATTAAATCAGATTGACGGAGCCTCAAATGTGTTAGTCGAAGATACCGAGGACGGCTTTGTAAGCGCCGCGTTTTTTGTGCCTTCGCGGGAAGAAGGCGTAAATTCAGGCGAGCGAATATTTGACTGGGCTGTTTCTAACGGTTTTAAAATACTGGAAATGAACCGTAAAAAAATCAGTATAGAAGATATCTTTGTAAAACTAACAGGAGCTGTATAATGAAAAAATACATACCCTATCGCGCTTTAATACTCGCGCGTAAAGAGCTTAACCAATATTTAAACGCGCCTGCCTTTTACGGCGCTGTTGTTTTCTTTCTTCTTTTTTGTTCCATCTTTTTATTTTACTTTAACCAGTTTTTTACACAGGATCAGGCAAGCCTGCGCTCGTACTTCGCGATCTTCCCGATAGTTTTTATTCTGGTAATCCCCGTTATTACAATGAAGAGCTGGGCGGAGGAAAGAAAAACAGGAACAGTAGAACTTTTGCTTACCATGCCTTTTACAGAATGGGATTTGGTGCTTGGGAAATTTTTCGCCGCGCTTGGCATTTTAACGGCGATGCTTCTTTTAACAGTGCCGCTTCCTCTAACGCTTGGTATCCTTGGGAATTTTGACGCGGGAACAATTTTCTGCGAATACTTTGGAGCTTTTTTACTGGGCGCGAGCGCCATTTCCCTGGGGCTTTTACTGTCCTGCCTTTCCAAGAATCAAGCGGGAGCTTTTCTTGGAAGCGCTGTTGTCTTAATGGCGGTAATGCTTGTAAATCAGATAACAATGTCAACTAACCTTCCGCATTGGCTCGCAAGGAGCATCAATTTTATTTCTCTTAGTTTCCATTTTGACAGTTTTTCCAAGGGGTTAATCGACACAAGAGATTTGATGTTTTTTGTTTTAAGCACGGCGTTGTTCTTGTTTATTAATACAAGAGTTATCCTTTTTAGGAAGTGGAGATAGGCGCTATGACAAAAAAACAAACAACAATTATTACGATTTTATCTATCGCGGCGTTTTTACTTGCTTTAATGGTAACAAGCCGCGTTTGGCTGCGCCTGGATCTGACAAAAAACAAGGCGTATACAATCTCAAAAGTTTCGCGTAACCTTCATAAGGAACTGCCCGATCCTGTAAATATCACTTACTATCTTTCCAATAAGCTGCGCACAGTTCTTCCGGCTCCCGGCGAAATAGAAGACACGCTCAGGGAATTTACAGCGTATTCGCGAGGCAGGATTCGCCTGACCGTGCGCGACCCTGTAAACGCCGGGCTTCAGACTGTTGAAGCGCTTGGTCTTCAGCCTCGTCAGGTGCCAATTTCGGAACAGGATGAAACAGGTTTAATAACAGTTTATTCAGGCATTGTTATTGAGTATCTGGATAAAGTTGACGTGCTTCCATGGGTAATCTCCACGGAAACTCTTGAGTATGATCTTACGTCAAGAATTCGTTCCATGGTAAATGAGACAGAACGATGGGTAGGAGTTATTGTTGGAGACAGTTTCAGGCAATGGAGTAACGATTTTAGTTACTTAAACTCGTCTCTTTCGCAGGCTGGTTACAGAGTGCGCCCTATTATGAGCGGTGAAGAAATTCCTGATAATACGCCGGCGCTTTTTGTGTTCGGCGGCGTTGAGGAATTTGATGATTGGGCGCTCTACCGTATAGACAGATATATACAGCTTGGCGGTAAGGTTCTTTTCGCGGCGAAGGGCGTTTTTGTTGACACAATGCAGGGTACTTTGGAACCGCGTCTCCAGCAGGATCAAGGGCTTCTTGGCATGATCGCTTCTTACGGAATAATTATTAGACCTGAGCTTGTCCTTGACAGGAACGCGCTGCGTTTGCAGTATCAATCAAGAATGCCATCCGGCGGCATGCAATACAGAATTGTGCGTTATCCGCTATGGATAGGAATTCAGGGCGAAAACGGCAATACACAACATCCTGTAAGCTCAAATTTTTCCGGGCTTGATCTGTACTGGGCAAGCCCGCTTGAGTTAGCGGCTTCTCCTTCCATAGAGGCGACAGCGCTTTTTTCAACTTCCAAAGAAGGCTGGCTAATGAGAGAAGCGTTTTACACAAACCCTGAAGTGCCTTATATGCTGGAAATGGAAGCCGCTCAAACAAAAGGCGAGAAAATTTTATGCGCCTCATTAAGCGGCGCCTTTACAAGTTTTTTTAGGGGCGCGCCAAAACCCGCGCGCGAAGGTTCAGCGGAAGAACTTCCCGATATGCCTGAATACGCCCGCCCCTCAAGGTTGATTGTAATAGGGGAGACTGATTTCGCAACCAATATGATTGGAGCGACGCAGGCGGCTCATAATCTAGATTTTCTTTTACGCGCCGCGGACTGGCTTTCCAATGATGATGATATTATAGGTATTCGCAGCAGGCAGCCGCAGGCAGGACGTTTTGATAAAATCACGGATCCCGCAAGCCGGGCCGCCGCTATGAGATTTGTTAAAATTTTTAACGTAGTTATTGTTCCTTTGCTGGTACTCGCCGCTGGATTGTTTATAGCGTATCGCAGAAAAAAACGCTCGTTAAAAACGGAGGAGAATCCCAATGACGTATAAAAATAGATTAACTTTTTTATTATCGCTGATAGGAGCGCTGGTTCTTGTTTATATCGTGAATTTAATTATTACTTCCAATATTTTTGGGTCCGGCTCTTCGTTTTACACATGGCTTGATTCAAAAGCCGCGCCAAAAATCAGCAAGATTGTTTTTATCGCCGGCAGCACCGAAGAAACAGGGCAGGATCAGGCTTACGAGCTTGTCAGAAAAAATAATCGCTGGTTTGTGTCGCATAACAGCTATGAATATCCGGCGCGTCAGACGCGTATTGACGATTTGATAAGCGCTCTTACAAAGAGAGCTGAATTTCCTGTGCGCACATCAAGTGTTTCTTCTCATGATCGTTTTGGCGTAGGCGAGAACGCTCCAAAAGCGGTATTTCACGGAGATTTCTCGGTTATTATGGAGCTATTGCTTGGTAATGATGATATTTTTAAAAGCGAAACCTATTATCGCAAAGCAGGGCAGAATGATGTACGTTCCGGAGCAAGCGCCATTAAATCATTTTTAACAAGTTCGGCTAACACATGGTATAACTTGCGTCTTATTACAGAAAGTGAAAGCGATGGAGCTAAAGTTGGTATAGAAAACGTACAGAGAGTTTCTGTTTTTTTTGGAAATCAAACTCAAATTTTTACGCGTAAAAACAGAGGCTGGGAAATAGCGGGAATAGAGGTCGCCAATCCCTCAGTAAGCAATATTGAAAATTACATACGTTCAATTTTAAATATGGAAGGTGATAACTTCGCTGACTTTTCTTTAAAAAACGATCCGATGTTCGCGAACGACAGGATCGTAATTGAATTTGGAAACGCCCGCGTAGTTACAATTCATTTAAGCGAAGCTGATGAGTCGGGGCGTATACACGCATATGTGAGCGGCACAGCGGCAGGTGGCGATTTTGTCTATTCAATTCCGCCGTGGTTCGCGGGAAGAATTTACAGGGACGCTTCCGGTTTTGAAACGCAATAAAAAAAGCGGTAATTATCTAAGTAATGAGGCTGTTCCAAAACTTCAGTTTTTGGAACAGTTACCTTAGATTTAAAAGAAAAAGCAGGTTGAACCTTTGGTTCAAAACCTGCTTTTTCTAGAGTTTGTTTCAAAACCAACCGGGTTTTGGAACAAACTAACCTTGTTTGCTAATAAACTCTCTGTATTTATCAGGATCGCTTTTAAACGCTATAATCGAAGTTTTTGTATCGCTTTTTGCTTTTTTTAAGGCCTGGTTTGCTTCAAGCAAAAGTCTGTTCGCGTTTAAAAGCCTTCCAGAGCGAGATGATAAACCAATGTTTAGGCTCGATTCCATTCCTAAACTGTTTGGAAATTTTTCCGCTATTCTCTGATAGAATTTTTCCGCTTTTCCTATCGCTATATCAAAACCAACTCCGGGAAGAATTACAGTTATACCCTGATCCCCGGCTTCAAAAACAAGATCTCTTGACGTAAAGAAATTAACGGCTTCTTCCGCCGCCTGCATAAACATAAGATCGTTAGAAATAGATAAAAATTCCATAGATATTAATGCTAAATCTTTTTCTGTTGAAGCGCAACGGTGCAGTTCTGAATCAAGTCGATCTTCGGTGTATTCTTCCCATCCAATGTTTCCGCGCGATGAATATAATCCCTTGGGCTGCGTGTCAGAATCATTTCTATTATTCTGCTCAGCGTAATTTACTTTTCTTCTTGTATTTTGTTTTTCCGGTGTCGCTACATAAACCATCTCGCCTTTTGGTTTTTCGCGTTTTCCTGTCAGAAGCTGAATTATCAGAGTAAAGAAAGATATAGCGAGTCCTGCTAGAATAAATAGCAGCGTTTGTCTTAAAATATTAATTAATTCGGCGAAATCAACAGCGCTAGCCACTGCTTTTATATTAGCGTTGCGTATATCGGGGAAAGTTAAAGGTTTGTAGAGATTTTGGTTTGAAAATGAAATTTTATTAATAAAACGCGGCGCGTCATTTACCCAATTAATGGCATGACCTGATTTTTTTTCAAAAGCGTAACCGCCTTCGGGACCTGTAATAATCAGCGCTTCGAGACTTTTTGCCGAGCCAAGAGCGTTGTTCATTATTTGCACATAACGATCGCTCATAAAGTTATACTGAGCGGCTGACAGCGCGAGGTCGGCGATTTGGTCAAATTCCCGCTCGGCGGTTAATTTATGACTATCTATGCTTAAATAGGCGCGAACCGCTCCCTGAACCAGGGCAAAAAGGTAAATAATTATACAGAGCGCGGCAATGATAGAGCCGCCCGCTGAACTATCACCATTTTTCTTTTCCATGATATAATTATCGGTACGAATTTATATGCAAATAAGAGATTATTCGCTGCCCGCGGGCTGGTATCCGAGGGATTCTAGGGCGGTTTCAGAGTTTTTAAGCCCATTTTCGGCCCAAAAGGGTTCAAGCAGGGCTGCTATATCACCCCATGCCGGCTGGTATTACTCAGGCGCTCTAGCGGCCCTTGGTATTTCAAGCTTAACCCGGGACGCGCAAACCATCGTCATCCTTGGAGGACACCTGGGCGCGGGCTCGCCGCCTCTTTTTGCCATGGAAGACGCCGCGCGCACCCCCCTGGGTCATATGGAAATTGACGCCGCTTTACGCCAAGACCTTATAAATGAGCTAGGGGGCGCGGAGGATCGATACAGAGATAACACAATAGAAGTGCTTCTGCCCATGGCGCGTTACTTTTTCCCGGACGCGAAACTTTTGTGGCTGCGTCTTCCCGCGGAAATAGAGTCCTTTGATGCCGGAAAAACCATCTCGCGGACAGTGGCGAAATTAAATATAAAGATCAATGTTCTGGCTTCCACCGATTTAACCCATTACGGTTCAAACTACGGCTTTTCGCCCAAGGGCAGGGGAAAAGCGGCGCTTCGCTGGGTACGCGAAGTAAATGACGCGAATTTTATTAAGGCGGTAGAAGAAGGCGACCCTGAAAAAGCGCTTAGCCGCGCGGAAGAAGAAAGAGCTGCCTGCTCTGCTGGCGCTGTTCTTGGCGCCATGGGTTTCGCGCGAGAAGAAAAACTCGCTAATGCGCGTCTTTTGGAATACGCCGCGTCCGCGGACATTACAGGCGAAGAAGAACCTGATTCATTTGTAGGTTACGCGGCGTTTGCGTGGTAAACGATATGCAGGTATGAATGTATAGACTAGGTGTCTGTTTATTTTCATCTTTATTTCTCTTTTCTTAATAAAAAATTTCTTCATTTATCGGAACTTGATTTTTTATAATGAGATTAACCTCTTTTTATACTTATCGTCTACAATGAAGTGGTGAAATGCTTAAATAAAAAATGTTTAAATAACATAACAAGCGGCGAGGTAAATTTGCCCGTGACAGGATTGTGCCTATTTCTAAAATAGCTCATAAATATCTTTTGCTTTATTTGAGAAATAGGGTATATAATAAAGAGGAACCGGTGTTTTTGTGGAACTAAAAATAAAACTAAGAAAAGAGCAATGAAGCCAGATAGTCTAGCAGGAGATTCGAAATGATTTTTGGAGCGGAGGAATAAAATGCCGCAGGCATTAACTACAAACACTTTAAAAACCTCCTGTTACCCGCTAAATTACTTAAAAACAGAGCGTTCTCTGAAGAAAAGAGCAAAAAAGACACCCACAATAACGATTCACAGGGGAAATTTTTGCAAAAAAAAGTTTGCCGCAAGATATCTAGACCCCCGCACATCACGCTGGTTAGGGGTTGATCCGGCTATGGGCGAGTATGTGCCCTCCGCTCCCATAAATGATGAGGCAAAAAAGCGTAACGGCAACCTCCCCGGTATGGGTGGCGTGTTTAACTACGTGAATTTTCATGTTTACCATTATGGTGCTAACAACCCTGTTAATTATGTTGACCCAGATGGGAGAGTATCTGGTTTTGTTCTTGATGAGAATGGAGCAGGTGGATTTGGGCATGCGGGGATGTATGTTCAAACTGAAAAAGGATTTTCATTTTTTGAAGTTACTGGAATTACAGATAAAGTAAAGGCTGAGGCAGAAGAGGGAAAAGCGAATATATTAAGCGAGAGTAATATAATATTTCCAACAACAGGTTTAGCTCGTAAAGCAGATATGCCGACGATTGCATGTGTTGTACAAAGAGATTTTTCAACAAAAGATGAAATGGATTTATATTTAGCAGATAATGGCTTTACAACAGCTCTTGAGTTTAATACTAACAAATCTCAAGATAAACTAATATATAACGAGGCTATTAAAGCAGGAGAAGCTTTTCGCGGTTATATGCTTATTGGTAATAACTGCGGTTTATGGGCAAGAGATGTTTTAACTACCAAAGGAAGCGGAGTAATAAGTGATTATTTACCTGATATGATGGGCGGTCCATTGTTAAAAAATATTCCAAACCATATAGATTTAGGTTTACAATATAACAATCCTGGATCAACTAGGAGATTATTTTATTGAAATATTATATTTTTCTTTTATACACTATTTGTTTTATTTCTTGTAGTGAATTTGAAATAAATAAACCAAATATGGTGTATTATTCACCGTTAAATGGCTGTTTATGGATTGGTAACAATGAGATAGATTTAAATAAATTGAAAGAAATCAACAAATTAGTATTTTTTTCTTTGGACGAGGTGACAAATGAATTATGGGCAATGTCTTATTCAATTGATAAAAAATATATTAATTTTTATTATACTATTAATGGCAACATAGATATTGAAAGAAAAATAAGTATAGAAAGACCAGAGAAGCTATATTTTTGTAAACAGATATATAATAATAAAATATTATACAGTGCAGACGGGATAGAATTTATCCTAATTGATATAATCACACAAGATTTTATTATATTTGAAATTAATAGTGCTGAAGGTAAATTACCAATGGGATATCCTCAAGAACCAATTGGTTTCAATGAAAATATAGTTGTTTTTTTTAATGGTTATTATAAAATATTAGAACATGAATATATTTTTCTTAATAATATTAAGTATCCGCGCTTTATCGCACTTGAAAATATTATAATAGGTTTAGATATTAAAAATAAAATAGTTATCTATAATATTAATAATGACAAACTTTTAAATACACATATAGAAAGGAAGATTTTAAAAAATGTAAAATATGATGGAAGCTCTTTATTCTATTATAAAAATGATAAGTTATTCTTTTCGGAGGATATCAAAGGTCTGGTCAATGCAACTAGAATATTTTATCCTAGATGGTATTCTACGCGAAAGTGGTATATTTATGATCAAAAAGAAAAGATTAAAAATAAATTAAAAACACCAAATAATATAGTAATACTATTGGGGAGCACAATCTAACTTAAAGAAAAAGGGAATTAAATGAAATTCAGGATATACAAATTACAACAATTTACTTCAATACAATGTGATGACTATCACCAAAAACCCACTCCCTACCATCATCATAAACCTTTCTTCCAAAAACGACTGCGATTTTCTACTACAAAAAAGCTAGATGCAGAAGCAGTCTACTATCATGAAGCCCGCTATC
>Ga0209755_10005837_pt1 | contig 13832 bp, 9 predicted proteins | sample TergutCo191P1_FD_187301 | JGI IMG/M metagenome (GOLD analysis project Ga0209755, IMG submission 187301) | Cornitermes sp. P1 segment gut microbial communities from Petit-Saut dam, French Guiana - Co191P1 (SPAdes) (version 2) | ecosystem: Host-associated > Arthropoda: Insects > Digestive system >... | reverse complement strand
TCTTCTTCTTCTTCTTCTTCTTCTTCTTCTTCTTCGTTTTCTTAGTGACGTTTCCTATTGCAGATAAAATTGCCTCTCCTCCCCCACTCCCCCCACTGCCCGCAATGTTCGAAGTGTATATGACAGTTGAATAATCTAAACTATTTTTTTCGTGACGCCGGGATAGCTCAGTCGGTATAGCGACTCGCTACGGGCTGGACGCTCCGGTTTTCGAACCCCGAAGTGGGACGAGATTTTCCGCGCCCGTTCGGACCGGCCCCGAGGCCCTTAGTCTCCTGTACAATGGGTACGGGGTCTCTTTCCCGGGGGTAAAGTGACCTGGGAGTGGCGTTAAACACCCGTCACTATCTGTCTCCGAAGTTAAAAAAAAGTAAGAGTAGAGCTATAACGCTACTTCTTCTCTAGGTCGAACTTTACTTTTTACTTTTACATTTTCGCGTGAACAGACAAACCGTTTAGTTGGTCATTGAAATCCAAAATTTCCCCAGATTTGTGTGACCAGTCCCACTGGAGTTCTTTTCGAACTGTGTGCACATAAGTGCCAGGAAGATTTAATGTGGAGACGGATTAAACAGGGGAACCCAACTGTAGTGTCAGAATGGGTGTCTTTTTTTCATAGCAGGCGGCAATCAGCAGTGTCCTGTGCCTAATCACCCCACCCCCACTCTATTCAAAACTACCTGGTAGCTGTAAAAGTGATAACCACGGGTGTTGGCGGGGGTGGAGGACAAACAAACTTTCGCATGGGAATTCGTAGTTTAGCGGAAAAAGCATTTCTTCAGCAACGCTGCGGTCAGGTGTCTCCCCACTTGGACGGATGTGCTCGCGAACCCAGGAAAGTAACTGTTCAGGTGGAGGAATGAAGGGAATTCGAAGTTCCACCTTGGAACTCCATTGAGTTTAGAACGGCTGACCGCCGCGGATGACACCGACTCCGGGCGAAACGTGAAATATTTGTACGCAACTGTTTGTAGACTTAAGAGTTACCATTTGTTTACGGTAGCCATCAACTCATTATGCACTTGCTCATTATAAACAAGTTCGACTGTAAGTGAACTCTGTTCTTCCAAGGCGAATAGTAATAAAAAGGTAAAGTAGTCCATGTGCACACCATGAAGACATGTGGAGGAGTCAATATATCCACCAACAAATGCATTTAATAAAATACAATTCATAACAATTAATAAGATTCCCAGTGTTTCGGAACCGTACCGAAACACCTAAGAGTTATAATAATTGATATGAATTTTTTATTTTATTAAGTGCATTTGTTGGTGGATATATTGATTGGAAGAATATGCGCGGTATGAATAATATAAAATTCGCATATGGGAGAGTTAAAGGTGTAGCTTAATCTTGTCACTAGACTGAGGTTTGGGGGTCAGCCTAATGCCCCAGTTGTTTTACTCCCAAGAAAAGGGTCCCAGGTATCCACCGAACGGAAATCTGGGTAATGCAATGTTTATGGCTTCATTTGGCGGGGGTGGGGGGTTCTTTTGCGAAGTCATTCAACCAAACCCACATTATGCTACACAAGTTAATACATCAGTTATGACCACGTTTCGGTCCGTTTGTCACCAGGTGTTTTTCGATAAATTTTGTCGGCAGAAAGCGTTATTTTCATGTTCAAACACAAATTTTACGAGAGACTGTAGCTTTAATCAGTAAATCTAGGGTCGGATCCGGGGTACATGTGTTTGTAAATGCGAATTTATTTTAACTGAGTTTAGCGTAGCTGATATCTTCATTGTTGTGTTACAATTTTTTACATATCTTCCAATTTAGAATATTGTTAAACGCAATTTAAAGTTCTTAGAGGATGCTTAAATCGATAAAAGAAACAATGCTGATTCAATTTTTGAATAAGTATTCAGTGCGGCTGAAGTTATGATGGAAGAACTGGGCGTTAATACTAAATTCCCAGACAGAATTTAAGACAAACGAACAGGCAAAATTATTTTGATGCTGACATATTTCGCGTATGGACTTTTGGAAGAGTCATTTCGTTTACATTCAGGCCTTAGACTCTATTAATGGTGATTTAGATTTCAGATTCTCTGAGAAAAATTTAAACAATTTAATATTAAACATGTTTCTACCGAACAGTATAGGAAAATGATGGATACCAATTCGTACAGCGTTTCGGATCTTTGTTAGAAAACCCTACATTAGATGAACTGATGAGTGAAAATAACAGAAAACAGTTCATTTTAAAGAACTGAAACGGCACTTGAAACTTTTTATCATGATGATTTTAAGTACTCTCCCCATTGTCGTCTCAAAGTTACTTAAAATTTTAACCGGCCTACCGATTTCTGTTTCAAATGCCGAAGAAGTCCCCCCCACACTGAGGCGTTTTAAGTATTAGCTTAGGCCGAAAATGGTGAAGGAAAGATTAAATGGGTTAGAGTTACTTAATATGCATAGAAATATAAATTTAAATGTAGAGAATGCTATTGACCGAAACGCTGAAGAGAGAGAGAGAGACAGAGAGGGGGGGGGAATTGGATTTTGTTCTATGAGAAAATTTATTTCACTTTATTTTAGAAGCAAAATTAGATTTTTTTGTCAGATATTAATTTTATTTTTGTGATTACCTGTAAAACCACCTCTAATTCATATTTAAACACCTAATTTACCTAGTATGCAGACAGAGTAGTGAAAGACAATATTTGATATTAATAACAGTGTTTGTTTTATTCTTGTTTACATGACTTTCTTTCAGACTAAACCACTATTTCACACTGTTAGTATTTTTCTTACCAAGTTTCATTCTTTTTTGTTATTAAACACAATCGTTCCCCACCCTCCTCCCTCCGCCCAGAAAAATTTCTTGAATCCACCACTGTGTAAAACCCCCTTTACATATTGTTCTGCCTGCGATGTCGTATTACAGTTAAATCTGTTACAGCGTAACACGGTAAGTAAAGTCATTCCTATGCCAGCCATGAAGGCATATGGGAAATTGGAGGTGTAGTTCCCCGTTTCTTTTCTTTTCTTTCTTTCTTTTTTTTTACCTCGGTAAAGAAATGGCAGTGAGTTATTCCCTTCACGCCTCTATCGATTTAGTCCAGGGAAATACTCCTGGGGGGCACTGAATAGGAATATTGGTGGGCCCCAGAGCCTGTCGAATTGCTTGGGACGAAAGTCTCTTGCCTCCACCGGGAGTCGAATCTCGATATCAACTGAACCGGAGGCTGGGTGGGCCCACAACCGGTGTGAAGAAGACAAATATCCTTTGCACCTGCCGGTGTTCGGACCCTGGCACCCACTGAATAGGAAGGAGACTGGATGGACTCCAGAGTCGGCCTGGACGTTGTGGGAGGCGAAAAATGTCTTACCCCTGCCGTGAATCGAACCCTGGATCATCCAGCCCGTAGCGTAGCCACATAAGCTTAATAATAGTAATAATAATAATAATAATAATAATAAATGTTTATTTTACTGCAATGCACTTCTCTTGCTCGGCGTTTTTAGATCGTGTTTGGGCCATAATTGACTGGCGTTTTGAGCATGTTCAGTGAGAACTGAATGTTTCTGTACTACAGTTTTGAGGCGCGTTCACTAAGATTTACCTTCATAACAACACCTTGCGAAAAATCAGTGCTTTTTTTTTTGTGTAGCATAGGTCAAGCTAATTATGCGCCTTTCTCTCTTTGTTATGTCAACCACAAAAATAAAGCGACCCTTATTTTTCTTATTCATATTTTTCAGCATTTCTTTCTTCCTTTCATTATTGCAGGTTTTCTTGCGAAGCTCTGACAGAACACTTCTCAATTTTAACTTTTTTCCCTCTCACCAACAGTAGCACAGCTAACGTCATATTATTCTGCAACTTCTTGCGTGGTTTCTCCTTTATCCAGGGTTTGTAAGGCTTCAAGTTTTCGTTCCATAAAAAAAGACTACTTTCTCTTTCAATTTGACACATTAATGAAAAACGCACTATTATGAGAAATTATTTAACTTTCATCGAGAAAATGAAGTGCAAATGCACCTGTGTAACTGAAGCCAGTAAGAAAAACAAACTAATGCAACCAAGAATTTATGCTTACATAAAGTGCATACAATAAAAATGTAGATACATGAACATGGTAGGTTTTTCATTCCATTACACCGAGTCAACTGGTGATAAAATATAATTATTTTTTAAAATGGATGTTGATAAATGTAATACATTGTTCTGGTGACACAACACACTGGGTACAATTTCAAATCAGGTAATTTGGCCTGTACTGTGGAATATGGGATGTTAACACTATTGTGGGACATGGAATATTTCTAACATTTATAAATGTGTAGTGTCTGTCAGAATGGGGCTTGACTTTCACCAAACTTAGCAAGGACAAATACTACAGGTAAAACGGTCGCGTACCGTTTCAATGGGTAGTTACAGCTGCCACCATATCAGAACACTTATCTGATTAAGAAGGACTCAAGACAATATAGTAGAATCATTTAACTATGTATACTAAATTACTACGTTCACACTATATACAGTGGGAATGATGAACTAAGTTCACAAATAGTTTCGTAAATGCACCAAGTGAGGAGAAAAGTGACGATTCAAAAGACAGTCACAAATCACCACATACTGATCAAATACCAGCAGAACTGATTAAAGCAGGGGGTAAGACAATTTGCTGTGAGATTTACAAACTTATTATTTCTATTTGGACTAAGGAGAAATTACCTGAGGAGTGGAAGGAGTCAATCATACTACCTATCTATAAAAAGGGTGATAAAACAGATTCTAGTAATTATAGGGGCATATTATTTTTGCCAACTAAGTACAAAATTTTAACCAACATCCTGCTGTCAAGATTAACTACATATGCAGAGGAAATTATTGGGGATCATCAATGTGAATTTCAACACAGGTCAACTACTGATCATATATTCTACATTCGTCAAATACTTGAAAAAAAATGGGAATACGGTGAAGCAGTGCATCAGCTCTTTATAAAATTCAAGAAAGCTTATGATTCAGTTAGGAGGGAGGTGTTATTTAATACTCTCATTGAGTTTGGTATCCCCATGAAACTGGTAAGGCTAATAAAAATGTGTCTGACTGGAACACATAGCGGAGTCCGGGCAGACAAGAATTTGTCTGACATTTTTCCTATTAGGAATGGTTTGAAACAAGGAGATGCTCCATCACCATTGCTTTTCAACTTTGCTGTAGAGTACGCCATTATGAGGGTTCAGGTAAACCAGGATGGCTTGAAATTGAATGGTACACACCAGCTTCTGCTTTATGCTGATGATGTTAATATATTTGGAGGAAGCGTACATACTGTAAAGGAAAACACAGAAGGGTACATAGTGGCTAGTAAGGAGACTGGACTAGAATTAAATGCAGATAAAACTAAGTACATGGTCATGTCTCAAGATCAGAATGCAGGACAAAGTCACAGTATGAAAATTGATAATAGTTCCTTTGAAAGGGTGGAAGTAGTTAAATATTTGGGACAATTTTAACAAATCAAAATTTTATTCTGGAAGAAATTAAGAGCAGATTGAGGTCAGGGAATGCTTGCTATCATTCGGTGCAGAATCTTTTGTCTTACAGTTTGCTACCCAAACATTTAAAGATTAAGATATACAGAACTATAATTTTGGGTGTGAAACTTGGTTGCTGACACTGAAGGAAGAACGTAGGCTGAGGGTGTTTGAGAATAGGGTGTTGAGGAGAATATTTGGGCCTAAGAGGGATGAAGTAACAGGGGAATGGAGGAAACTACACGATGAGGAACTTAATGATCTGTACTGCTCACTCAATATTGCGTGAGTGATAAAATCAAGAAGAATGAGATGGGCAGGGCATGTGACACATATGGGGGAGGAGAGAGGCACATACAGCGTTTTGGTGGGGAAATGGACGATTGAATTCACAGTTCCTGGTAGTTGCACAGGCAGTGAATATATAAACCAAGTAATACTCCTGCATGCAGATATAACACATTTGTATACCAGTAAAGTTGGACCGTCATAATGTAAGTCTATAAAACTATACTTACTAATAGCAATGTGCTCTTGGATAAACTCTGAGGTTGCCTGAGGACATACTATGATATATGGTCAGGGAGGTGTGTAGCAAGGGCATAGTGTTAAACCTCTGCCATTGCAGATATTCAGGTGGTTGGTGACAAAAGAGTGTTGCGATGGCTGGAACAGTGGAGTGGGTAAAGGATGTGCCACATGTGGATGATACGACGGTTAGCCAATGAGGCTGAAGTAAGCCACACAGTGACACTACACATCTGAAAGACATCCCTGGGATGTGCAAGATCTCATGAGGTAACATCCTCCACCAGCTCTGGAGAGCTCTAATGGAAACATAATGCACTGATCAACTTCCATTCATAATACCTCCAACATGAAAGACCTCTCTGGCATGGTGGTGGTGCAAATCTGTAAAATATACCTCACATTCTACAGACATAAGCCCTTGTGACTTTGATCGATGAAGGAACATTTTTGGGGGAAGTGGTTCTGCAGACAGAGGGAGGAAAAACCAGTCTGTGGCTGGTATCTACTGCTGTCTGTGAATGTACAAGAACATCTATGGGCAAGGAATATAATGAGATGTTGTAACTATTCTTGGATGCCAGTAAGCTGCCACTTTCCAGTCCTTGTTCAGTTTTAATACGAAAAGCCATTACATTATATAACATTAACCACTTCTTTCCGTGACATTTTTTATCTAGACGTAAGTATATTGACAACAGCATGTGTAATACTTTTACAGCAATGTAATTTCATCAGCGACATCAATAACCTTCAAAGAGAGCATGTCACTTTAAATCCAACATGAAGATTATGAAGACAATACTGCAAAAACTGTTAGAAAACTGAATGACATGTGAAAATAAGTCAGTAAATACCCATTAAATTTATTAGTAACACCAAACGGCCTTCAAGAAATTTAATTTTGAAAAGCAGTTGGCTTTAGTAATGTTAGGCATGCTCATAGTCTTGGGGTTAGGTCTGCTTCACTTGGTGATTGCTGTCAGACAAACACCACACCCACAAACCCACACTTGGGAAGAGGATAACGAATGGCTTATTCAAGTACACACTATGTCATGAGATCTGAGGTTCTCACAGGCATGCTGCTGATGATTCAAGTCTTCTGGGATGTTTCACTGTGTAAGCTGGTAAACAGTCACTGACACCTGGAAGGATTGCAACGCATTAGCTTCAGGCTAAAGTACTCCAATAAGAATACTGGACTGTTTTACCCTGAAGAAGGCACTATGAACATTTGAAATGTCAGTAACTACTTTCCAGCCAGCACATAACATGCCAGAAGACTTCAAAATACATTCATCTTGGAACTGAGAATGTACCAGTGCTGTAAATTATATTTATGCATAACAATGATTGAACACCCCTCTTAAGATCTTCAAAAAATGTCAAGCACACAGACAATACATGGCAGGCAACTCCTCGGCCATAGGCCAGATTCAACCTGCTGTATAGTTACACGGAAAGTAATTAACAATATCCTGGACTTATTTAACAGACATCTTGTCTGGCCAACAATTTCAATTTATGGATTCACAGACTATAAGATGTGTATATTCTGTAGCAGGTACAGTGTACAGGAAAATGTTTAGAAAAAGTAAGGCATAAAAGGGAAAATAAGCAAAATAAATGTAAAAATAGAAATGCATACATGGAGGGAACCGTGCACTGTGACAGTTAGTTGTTAAACAGTGAGCAGTTCCATGATTTGTTATTAAGAACTGAATTCAATAAATACCAAGTATCAAACATGTTGTATGTTTTATTTCCTTAGAAACACCTTAAGACATGCAAACATATGCATAAAAATGAGAGATTAATCTTGTTTGGACATGCCTCTTCAACATAATATATGTCAAAAAATGTTTCCAAAATAAACGTTGAAATAAATAATTGCTTCTGAATGCTAAGCAACCTGTCAGGTGCCTGTGAACAGTGACCATAACAACCAGGTCAAGATCAGAAATGCCAGGAAAGAGGAAAATAAAATTATTACAGATTACAGGATTTTAAATTTAAAAAGCTGTCAACTGCAAATGAACCTTTTTAAGGTACCTGTATTTTAATTTCTGTAATTAATTAAATATAATACAATTGCTTCTGTTCCTACGTATTACAAATTTCTGAAAGTTTTTAAGTTCCATTGATTGATCCTTTGTCAATGGACCTGTGTAAATGTAACATGATTTAGATTTGTTTTCAAAACAGCATTCATTCCAATTAATGTTTTATTCTTGATGTTCAGTTAACTAAGATGCCATGTTAATTATTATCTACTAATTTTAGGGTACACTTTAATGTTAAAATACTAAATACATATTATAATAAATTGCTTACATTTCTCACACACGTGTTTCTAAGCTTTGGGTTACCTATAATAAGTCATGGCTTAGAAAGAAAACTATCTTTGGAAGTCATGTACTTAAAAAATTACAAATATAACTGTCAGAGTGTGGATTCAAAAAGTATTTGTAACAATTAAATAAGAAAAGAGGTACCTTACTATTACAAATTGTGCTTCTACCTTTCCTCATGCAACTAGTGCCAAAACAAGACTCACATTGTTATGTACAAAACGTATTAAAAGCACACGATTTTGTATTTACATCATGTAACTTCTCGTAACATCAAACTCACAATAAGTTAATGAATCTGAGCTAAATCTAAATGCTTCTGATGATGGTGTGTTACACAAACATGACTTATTTTGGACATCATCCAGGGCTTAAGTTTTGTTTTCAGACACTATAGAAACTGAGCCTGTGGTCATCATCAGTCATATAGGTTCCTGCTCTGTCAATTGAAATGTCTTGCACTGCCTGTGATTGCCACTAGTGTTTTCTAAGGAGGCATAGGAACCTTTCTGACTACAAACAGATGCAGTTCCTGAAATCTTAATGTCACAAATAATAGCCATGTTTAATTAAGATACTGATTAAACAAAAGTATGAACTGATACAACTTCCCTGCAATACCAGTTATGGTAGTGCCTTTTTAAATTACAGATATGCAGTCTACTCGAGTTGCAATAAATGTAATAATTCTGCTCATGTTACATGATTCACTCATAACTTTAACTATTACTAATCAAAGCAGAGATTTTCATGATCCACCACAAGTTGTCTCTAAAAAATATCCATTCCACAATATGATTGGTAAGTGAAATGTGGCATTGGACAGAAAGCACATACTATTCCTGTTTTGAAAAGTGATGTGAAAACTAGCAACTATGTCATGCAGTAAAATTACATGTAACTTTTAATTATGAAACATACACTTCTTAACATTTGCTGGCCATAGGAACTAAACATCATTGATTGTCATTTCAACCCAAACACACTTATGTCATTACTCTTGTGCTTATATGTGCACAAAGTTACAGCATATTCCATTCTGTATTTCTAGAGCTGATGCTCTGCTTTTGGGGTACATTTCCTAGTGACACAACATCCATCACAATTACATCCATCTGACCAACATTTGTGCTTCCACTCAAACTAGTAAATTATGCTTGAAAAAAAAAATGTTGATGCTCTATGAATAAATTAATTTTAAGTTATGCCACATTTCTAGATGTCACTTAGTTTGTGGATGTGTACTGATCCTATGTGATAACTGCTCAGCACTTGAGATACACTGTATTGCTAATACTGAACAATTAGTGTGAACAAACTGAACCTGTTAGTTGAAAAAAATAACATGTCCATATTTTAGCCAGTAGACATGTTTGCTTTTCCAGCTAGTAGATTCAGCTGATGTCAAAGTTTGAAACAGTTCAATTGTTTTAAGTGTTTATAAAAAATCTACATAGGAAAAAGAAGTTTCAATAGAGACAGCTTCTGTTGGCACAAAATATAATTGTGATTATTTTGTAACACCTCCAGTGTACAACCATTAGGCATAAGGCTGAAAACCCCACCCTATGAAATAGGAATCATAAAGTACCCTCTACCGCATATTACCTGATGGGGACCACATGTTGGCAAATGGCACAAAGCTAAAAGATACAAGGGATATGACAGGGATGAGAATTTTATAGTACCAAAGGTTAACACCTGGCAGTACAAGGTCCTGGAAAGGGAGATGAAGAGAATGTACAAAGAGGAGGGCTAGACCCAAACTGCATGGCAGTGTCAGAAAGAAGAAGACAAATCTGTAACATGGCATTTTGTGTGTATCCATCTATAATGGATACGTAAGCCTGGTGAACTGTATAAATGTACAATAAAGGTGGGTGGAATGATAATTACATTTCTTCATGTAGAAACTGTAAATTGTCATGTTAATAAATTACACACATATTAAGATATGAATTTATAGTTTTCTCCCTAGCAGCATTTCAGACTTGCAACAAAACTGTGGAATGTTCCACCAGCTACATGGTAAGCCATATATCCGGTGGCCACCATAATGAAATATCCTGGCAAAAGTGATGCCAGATATTGTTCGTCCTGATTCAACAATGTGAAACATGAAACTATCATATGAGTACCAATTACCCATGCAATATGCAGGTAGTTTCTATTGTCCATTCCAGAAAAAAAGATAACACTCCAGAATGTGTGAAGCAGGATGAAGCAAAGAGCAGTGGCTGCTGACATAAGGAAGAACAAATCAGACCCATCCTTAAGACCCATTGTTGCAGGACCTGGAATGAAAAAAGCTTAATAGCACATACATGTAAACATGACTGGATGTATTAACAATTCTGGGGCACTACATGTGACCTCTGCATTGTAACTTATGACTCTGCTGTCACTGAGTATAATGTAATCAACATTTATTACAGCAATATTAAAGAAAATTAGCCATGTATTTCTTATGTTTAAGGCTTCATCTGCTAACTTCATGTATTAAAGCATGTGTATGTGTGGAATTTGTTGTAGAGTGGGCAGTGGGACAGGTTTTTCTCTGAGTACTTTAGTTTTCCCGTTAGTACCACTGCACCAATGCTTCCTATTCAGTCATTCATCTATTACTGATGCCATATTATCTCAGAAATTAAGAATATGTAATCACTTGTAATACCAAACATGAAGACTGTTGAATAGGATGGACACTAGATGAATAAACAGAAACTAAACATTAATATGTACTTTTGCATTATGATCTTCATATGAATTGTCTTCAGCATCATGATACATTCTTGTTCAATGCTTGTGTTACATTCCTAAAAACAGCAAAGCCAAACAGAGCAACAACAATCAATACTAATCTGAGCCCAGGTAACATTAAATGAATCTTATCTCACTAAAAATATGTCAACATTACATGAATCAACACTGTTTGGAGCAACATTAAAAGCGCTGCCTGTATACGGCAGTAAAGTTGTATCATACACACAGGTTTGAAGTGTAGAGACACTTTGTTGATATGTCACTCTCCAAATTATAATGGGATGCAGTACAGTAACCAATGGCTCAAGTTTAGTAACGTACATTTATTTTGTTTTTTTCTACTATAGAAATACGCTGAGCAGTTGGTTCTTTGCACTTTAAATAACAGAAGGTAAGGTTTCTGTTACAGACAGTATGCAATATTATGCCACAACAGCACTTATATCAGAATATGAAAAAGTAAATGTTGGGGAATAACAAAGTTTGCTGTAAGTTTGCACTCTTTGTTACCACTGCTGCTAAACCTACTTTTTCCCCAACCTCCCATGCTTGTGAATTTAACTAACATTATCCCTCAGGGGAAAAGAGTAATGCATATTACATTGTAAGTGCAGTTGGCTACTGTTGTTGTGCTGTCTGCTGCCTCCTTTAGTTTGCAACACTGTTTAATGCTCAAATATGTCAAAAACAGAAAAATGTTCAAGTATATATTTAAGCATGCAAATACACCAATATAGAAGAGGTAGGTCAAAACCAAAACTTGTAATCACTGACAAGTTTTATTATTAAGGCATCACCTCCTTTTCAGAACTGATTGTCTACGATCTAAGAAGCATCAACATAAATGGTAACTTAATTCATCTGTGGTATTACATAGCCAGGCACAAGCAAGTCATCGCAAAGAATAACACTACAAGGACAGGACAGGGTTAAGGTACAGTAAGAGGTTCTTACTGCAGATGTTGAAATGTAATTCAGTTCTACTTGTTTCAATGTGTGCAACATATGGAGTTTCAAATTAAGACTTGTAAAAGACTAACCAACAGCATCAGCTAGTACATTGACCAAGGAAAAAGCTCCACTGATGATTCCAAATCCCAATCCTGCCACATATGCAAGGATATGTTTGTTGCTTGTTATTTGTTCAGAGTTATCTGTAACTTTCTTCAGACCAGTTTCAGCTCTCCTGAGAAGCTTGTAGAGTAGAAATCTGAAAACTTCTTGTAGAATCACTGAAAACACAAGGCCAAATGCAAGTGTGCTTCGTAACGGGATTACAATGAACCACAAAAGTGATGATAATAAAAACGATAGTAGCCAGAAGAAGGCACTAGCAATTAGAATTATTATTCTGATTGGGTCTTTGACAATAGTGAAAGTAAACATTGCTAGAGGAGGCCCAAACGCCAGAAATGTACAACCAAAAAATTCCATTATCGTCATGGCTGAAAAAACTTGCTGCTCCCACTTTAACGAATTTTAATGTAATGTTCGCTTCTTCGAACCAGTTTTCGTTATCTCTTTGATGACACACATTAACACGGACAACATTCAGACTTTTGCGATGCTAAATCGTGTTGGCAGTACTGTTTATGCTAACATGCAAACCCTACCACATGGCACGGAATACATATACCGCAGGGAGTTATATACCACGGAGTAGAGGTTTAACGTAGGCGTTGTAGCACAGACCATGTATGTACATGAGTACAAGTGTATGGTGGAGTGGATGTTTGGAAGGTTTGGCGAACGTAGAATAAAGAGAGTAAGGGAAACGGAGAAAGATTTAGAGAGAGAGAGACAGAGGGGTGACCACAAAGCTCCCAATATTTCCATTTTGTGTCCATCTGGCATCCATCGGGGATATTAATGAACGTCAGTCTCGGTGGATCAGTCGCGTCGAAAGCTCCACCATTCCCGTGACGGCACTATTCACTTTAAGTGCGCGAATGGGTATATAAAAACTAACGACGGCAATATTTTTTCGTACGCATTTCGTAACACGAATGGTTATTTACGGGCAGATCACATTTTATACTATACGGTCATTCAAGACTTACGGTACTTCTATAATGCAATTAGAAACGCGAAATGAAACATCACCTTCACTCTTACCTGCCAAACCCAAAGTCCTGCACCTTTACAGACTCTCATTATTATTACTTTATACATACATACTTACATATACATATTCATTCACAGATCCATTATCCGCACAAGTCGGATTGTATGTTGAATTCGTCATGAAAAAATGCTAAATTACAATATGCAATCAAGTCAAACATATAAGTGACAAATTTCATAAAATTATTAAGAACATGATAAATTACAAAGAAAAGATCATATACGCACACAATAATGAAACAAGTCAAATATGAATGTTCATGTATATACATTGTTATGACCAGCAGACAGATATTCCTCAATGGAATAAAAGGCATTTTTGACAAGGTAGTCTTTTCACAAGGTCTTAAACGTATATACATTGTTACAATATTTAAATATATTTTGTGGTAGCTGGTTAAATATTTCAACAGATGAATAGTAGACAGCTCTCTGTATTGAGAAAAGTATTACCAAGGGTATGTGTAGTTTATTTTGGTGCCTTGCATTCATACCATGAACACAGGAGTTAGTTTGATAAATATTAAGATTTTTGAAAGCAAATAACATCAAAGCATAAATATA
>Ga0209755_10005836_pt1 | contig 13835 bp, 11 predicted proteins | sample TergutCo191P1_FD_187301 | JGI IMG/M metagenome (GOLD analysis project Ga0209755, IMG submission 187301) | Cornitermes sp. P1 segment gut microbial communities from Petit-Saut dam, French Guiana - Co191P1 (SPAdes) (version 2) | ecosystem: Host-associated > Arthropoda: Insects > Digestive system... | reverse complement strand
CTCATATGTCCACCCTCTGATTTTTTTGTTTTCGCTAAAACTATTAGTAATGTTGTGTTTTATATACAATGTTTTATTGTAATATTTTGAAATTACTTTGGTGTGAAAAAGAAGTGGCTAAACTCGTCAAAAGCAATTTGCCCTTTTCGTTAAGTTAATGACATTGAGATAAATATCTGTTTTATCCCCGTTTTGCAGATAGGCTTTACTTATAACTAGATGCCCATCTGACCCGTCTACATACATGTAGCCCTTTATCCAGGTGAATTCCACTTTTAAATTACTTAAAACATCAAAGGTTTTCTCTCCAAAAATTCCCCTAACGGCCTCAACTTTGTCAAACCCTTTAAAATACTCTAAAAATTTTCCCTGCGTATTTGATATATTTAACGGATTTAACGGCAATTTACAAAGTTTACGCTGTATTCTAAGCATAACGCGCTCTAGGGCAGTCATGACGTCTGCGATGTCTCCCTCTTTGTGTCCTCTATTGCAAGCTGTTCTAGCCACATGTCTCTGCTAATTAAACTATTTATATCTGTAATGCTGCCTATGCTTGCGTCAATGTTTTGTCGACTTGGATTTCGCCACATACCTTGCGGAACTAGATTGAATTGCAGAGGCGTTTTGCATTGTAAATTAAATTTTTCCCTTAAACCTGGAATTAGCTCGCCCTCTCTACAGGCGGCATACGCTGAGAGATAACTCTGTAAAAGATGAGACGCAGCAAACGCGCCTATGCCATGCCATAGAGCCGCATCTTCGGGGGAGGCTAGGGCGTAGAGAAAAAACTGTGGCGAAGAAGGCGTTTTAACATAACTATAATCCAAAAAATCCTCCCCTTTCACCACAAAATCATCCTCCCCCTGCGCTAAAGACACATCTTTTGGATCTATACCATTTGGATAAAGTAGTGTAGGCTGATATTTTACAGCAACATTTGAAACAACACAATTAACACCATTAATACTATTAACATTATTATTATTATTGTTGTTGAAGTAAATTTTGCCATGGGCGGCGCGTTTGGAGCCGTAGCCTTTTTTTGAATGTGGCACTGTTAATAGGGTGCTATGTTTAGTTATGCTTCTGCCCATGCAGTTATACGCGTTTTTAACAGAATTATAGCTTAAATGAGCTTGACTTATAATATAGTGCAGTAGAGCACCTTTTTTTTCTGCCTGCAATGTAGATAGAGGCATACGTAATGTATAGAGATTTAAATTTATACCTAAAAGCTTTGACAACTCTTCTAACTGCTGAAATTTAACAGTGTCTACAAAATCCATATAACTCGTATGACATAAAAGCTCCTTGGCAATTAACTCTGCCTCCTTTTTAGAAATCAAAGTGCCCTCATATTTTTCTACAAAGGCTTTATCAACATAGAGCCTATCTGTTTTAATATTAGCTACAGGAAACGCGCTTTGCCCGCTATCTATTAAGGACTGTTTTAAAGGATTAATTGAGTACCTGTCTGCTTCTACGTCATCTGTGTTTAACAGAAACGGTAAAACATATCCATAGGGCACCTTTTTAAGTTCCTCACATAACAGGGGATAATCCCTAAAAGTTAGCTCCTGCATATCTGTTTCCATATAATAATTTACACACGTTTGCAGTAAACGTATGCCAACAATGCCTTGAATTTCTTCAGCTGTAACCTGAGGATTTGTATACTCCACAGAACCACGTAAATAAAAATGAACCCCATTTATGTGTACACTGATTTTTTTTCCATTAACAAACTGTAAAAAAGTAACTCTTCGATATCCTCCTTCTTCTTTATGTGCCTGCACACTTTTAGCTAACGCTCTAACAGCTGGCATAGACTTAGATAAAAAACCCTCAACTAAACGGTAACAATAATCTATCATTATCCCCGCTCCAATGATTCAGCAAGATAAACACCGCTTTGAATATTTGACTTACCTAAAAACATTTTCAATAAAGAAAAATCCCTTCTAAACCCGGCACTTAACAAAAACTCTTCTAACACTCCATCATTTTTTCCTTTATCATTTTTGGGCATATAAAGCAAAACTTGCCTGCCTGACAATTGATTTAATATAGCTTTTAAAAGCTCAAAGGCCACATCTGACCTGTTAGGACAACAAATTAACGGCCCTACCTCTACTATGCCCTTATTGCCCCCTTTAGCTAAAATATAACCCACCACGCTTTCTTTCTCCCTAAAAACATGACAAAACTTTCCATGTTCTTTTATTATTTCTTTTAGTAAATGTGATCTGTCGGCACCAAAAAATTGCCTATCAAAACTTGTTAACAAAGAAAAATCAACACAGGACTCAAACTTTAAAACAGCCCGTTTACTATCCTGCACACAACTGTTATACATAACTGTTAAACCCAAATCCGTTTTAAACCCAAAACTATTGTAAAACTCTTCAAGATGCGGATAAGCATACAACCCAATAGTTTCTACACCTCTAGCCTGTAAATAATTAACTGCGTGTTTTAATAGTAAGCTTCCACCTCCTCGTCTTTGGTGTTCCTCTTTTACAACAAAATTTCCAAACCACCCTATTTTACCAAAACTTGTGCATGTAGCTATACCTATTGGCGTTATGTTATTAAATAGTATAAAACAACCTTTGGGCTCAAGAAATAAACTAAACCAAAAATCCTCAATGCTCATGTTCCAATGCATACTGTTAGCTAGCTCAACCGCAAAATCAAACTCTTCCACAGTCATAACTCGAACTTGAAACATGAAAATTTAATTAAATTTGAACCACTTAAAGCTTACAGAAACACAACAAAATATGCATCATAAATGACCTAACAAACACAATACTATACAACAATCAGGCTTAAACAAACAAGCCAATACGTGACTATTTCTGACGTATGCTAATTAATTTGACAACTTGTTGCTAACAACAGACAACAACTTTTTTATGTTATGTGTTACTTAATGTTTGAAATGTAAAGTGAATTGCTTATGTTTGATGTTGATACAAGTTTTACGTAGAGTTTAAATGCTGATTACACTGCATTTTTAAAAATAGGGGGGCTAGGTATTATGAGACGGTTTGCCCCGTCCTTTTACCATTTAAAACCAATTTTAAGCTTATTTTACTTTTCTGGATGGGCATCTTTTCCATGCTGATTACATTTTGCCCTGATTTAGCTCTCAGTGAAAATAAGTCATAACCCTGCTCCAAAAATTCGCTAAATGAAATATTAAAACATAAAAAAATGGATAAGCGCAAAACAATTATGTCTGCACGATTCTAAAGAACTAAATAGCTGTTTAACTGTAGTTCCTCAGAGGAAAAATATTATGACTCAAAACACAAATATCAATACCAGTAAAACGATTGGTGGCATAGGCGCATTTCTAATGTTTATCAGCTGCTTTTTCGCCGTGTTTATAGCTATTCCCTTAATTACACCTGCCATGATGCTTATAGGAGCCGCTATGGTACTAGTGGGTCTATACGGTTTAAGCACACACTATCGAAAACCTATTATCTTTAAAAAATCAATCATCGGAACAATAATTTGCATAATAGGCATAGCCCTAGCGGTCGTTATTGTTTACGCACTTATCATACCTAACGTTACAACTATGATGAACAATTTATTCCCCAATTGGGACGGTAATCTGAATGCATTACCTGATCTGGATACTATTGATCAAATGCAACTTTTAGAAAGCGCATCCTCTTTACTTAAGAGCGGCTTTCTTATGCTTGGCGTTTTATGTGTATTTATCACTATTGCGACAATCTTTATTAGACAATCCCTAAAACAGTTAAAAGAACAAACAAATGTCGGACTATTTGAAACAACAGGCATACTGCTGATCATCGGCGGCGTTTTATCCATTATACTCATTGGTTATATCCTACTTTGGATATCAGCTGTACTTTTAGCAATTGCATTCTTCCAAACAAGAAACCAAGAACCAAACATAAACACATATGACCAATACCAACAATCAATGCCCACAACAACAATCTAATTCTTTTTTTCATATTGCCCGTTTTTCTAAGCAAACATTTATGATATAATAGTTAACTGAAAATTATAGTAGCAGTTATTTGATTTTTTTCTGTTTTACAGAAACGTTAGCAGTAGAATTGCGTGCATAAAGAGCATGTGTACACGTTTAGTGTTAGCTGTTTATGGCTGTAAAATCTGTGTATCTGCTGTTTTTGTTGATTATTCTTAAATATAACTGGGCAAATTGCTATTGTAGTGGTTGGAAAGCCATGGTAGAGCAAAAACTACGTGTAACTTTAATTACTGGCAGAACGATTGATCAAGGTGTAGCCAAAGAGTTAGGCAAGGGTTCTCAAGAATACTTTGACAGTGTTGCTATCTGCTTTTTAGATCCTAGTGACATTAAAAAACTTGGACTAAAAAATGGTGTAAATGTTCAGATAACGTCTCCCTATGGTTCCGTTGTTGTTAAAGCAAAAAAGTATCCTTATGGCGCTATATCTGGTATGGTTTTTATGCCCTGTGGACTTTGGGCAAATGCTATTTGCAGTGATGAGACAGATAGTATAGGTATGCCTACTTTTAGAGGCTTTACCGTTGAAGTTGAACCAGCCCCTGATAAGCCTGTCTTAACATTAGATGAGCTTTTAAAGCAACAGTTTGGAAAGTAACAGTATGACAGAAATAATCAAATCAGTTGTTTGCCCCATATGCGGCTGCTTATGCGATGACCTTGAGGTAACAGTGGAAAACAATGAAATCGTCAAAATGAAAAACGGCTGTGCCGTATGTGAGGCAAAAATGGTCCACGGATACAAAAGCGATGAACGCATCCTTGAACCACACATACGCAAAAACGGAAAACTTGTCCCCGTATCTATGGATGAGGCTATTTATAAAGCAGCACAAATCCTCACAGACGCAAAATACCCCTTGCTATTTGGCTGGACTAGCTCTGCAAGTGAAACTCAACATGTAGGGGTAGAACTTGCGGAAGAATTAGGCTGCGCTTTAGACAACTGTTGCAGCGTATGCCATGGCCCCTCTGTTATGGCTATACAAGAAATAGGTATACCAACAGCCACTTTAGGCCAAATTAGACACCGCGCAGACCTTCTTGTTTACTGGGCATGCGACCCCTGGAGTGCACACCCCCGACACGTTGAAAGATATACCGCTTTTACCGATGGCCGTTTTGAAAAAAGCGAATTTAAAGAATACGTTCAAAAATTAAAAGGCAAAGCAAGCAAAAAAAAAGTGGAAGCCGCCATACGTCGAACACAGGTTCGTTATCAACCTCCTCCAAGACCACAGACCGCTATAGTTGAAGCGCCTCCACCCACTTTAGCTAAAACAGGACGCAAAATGATTGTCTTCGATGTAAAAAAAACCATGACAGCCGAAGTTGCAGACTATTTTGTCCAAGTTGAACCTAACTCGGACTATGAAATATTTGGCGCCATGCGCTGCCTAGTTAATGACCAAGAAATAGATGTTGACAAAGTCGGCGGCGTACCTGTTGAATACTTGAAAGAAATCGTGGACGCTATGGTAAATGCAGACTTTGGCGCAATCTTTTTCGGCTTAGGCTTAACACAAAGCGTGGGCAGATTTAGAAACATTGAAATTGCCATTGCTATGACACGTGATCTTAATCGCAAAACAAAATTTGTAATCTCACCTATGAGAGGACACTTTAATGTCACAGGTGCTAACACAGTTTTTGCCTGGCAAACAGGTTACCCCTTTGCGTTAGACTTTTCTCAAGGATATCCACAATATAATCCAGGCGAATTTACCGCAAATGACCTGCTAAGACGAGGTGATAATGATGCAACTCTTGTTATCTCAGCAGATCCTGGAGCACACTTTCCTAAAAGCTCAATACAAAACATGATGAAACACCCTTTAATTACTATTAACCCTGATTGGAATGCGATATCACGACTGGGTGATGTAGTATTTCCCGCACAATGGTGCGGCATAGAACAGGCCGGCACTGCTTATCGTATGGACTCTGTAGCTATTAGTTTAAAGAAAGTAGTTGAAGCCCCAAAAGGCGTGCCCTCTGATGAGGAAATAATTAAACGCATCCTAAACAAAGTCCGAGTTATTAAAGCACAGAAAACTAGAAAAGACGTAACAGAAACAAAAAACGTTGAAAATAAAAAAATCTAGTTGGAGGCGTGATTACAAATGACTGAAATTTTAATCAAAAACGGTTTTGTAGTAGACCCCCTAAACAAAATTGATTGCCAAAAAATGGACATAGCCATAAAAAACGGTCGTATAGTTGAAAAAGTCAATGAACGTGAAGCTAAAATAATTGACGCCTCAGGTCTAACTGTTATGGCAGGAGGTGTTGACCTTCACAGTCACATAGCCGGCTCAGAGGTTAACCTTGGTCGAATGCTACGTCCTGATGATCACGTTAAAGATGCTGTACGAAAAACAGCCCTAACACGTGCTGGCACGGGCTACTCTATACCGTCTACGTATGTTACCGGCTATCGCTACTCAAAAATGGGCTACACCACTGTAATGAACCCCTCCATGGCTGCTATGAAAGCAAAACATGCACATGAAGAACTAAATGATATACCCTTAATAGACAAAGCCTCTTTTACTCTACTAGGTGATTGGTGGTTTGCTCTTGAAAACATTGCAAAAGGCGACTTAGTAGAGTGTGCAAGACACATAGCCTGGATGATACGCGCCACACGTAGTTATGCTATAAAAATTGTCAATCCCGGAGGATTAGAATCTTGGGGATTTGGACGCAATGTTCACAGTATTGACGATAAAGTACCCAATTTTGACTTAACACCACGAGACATCATTACGGGATTAGCAAAAGTTAACACCATGTTAAACATGCCCCATACTATACACTTACACACCAACAATCTAGGTGTACCTGGCAATTACAAAACTGCTATTGAGACTATGCAGGCTCTTGAAAGCGTATACACAGGCGACAAACCCATTGGACATATAACTCACATACAATTTTGCAGCTTTGCAGGCGATAACTGGGCACACTTTAAATCAGGCGCCGCAGAAATCGCTAATTACCTAAACGCCCACAACCACATGACAATTGACATCGGCCAAGTTACGTTTGCAGACACTACAACTATGACAGCTGATGGCCCATTTGAATTTTCACTCTACGAACTAGGTGGCCATAACAAATGGGTAAATAGTGACGTAGAAACAGAATCCAGCGGTGGCATCATACCTTTCCATTTTAAAAAGAAAAACGCTGTAAACGCTATACAATGGTCCATTGGTTTAGAACTCTCCCTTATGGTTAAAGACCCATGGAAAGTAGCTATGACAACTGATCACCCAAACGGTGGACCATTTTATCATTATCCACGAGTTTTCGCCTGGCTATATAGCCGCAAAGCACGTGAGGCAACTTTAAAGAAATGCAACAAAAAAGCACAAAGAAAAAGCTTACTCCCCACCCTTGACCGAGAATACACGTTATATGAATTAGCTATTATTACCCGTGCTGGCACAGCCAAAATGTTAGGTCTAAAAAACAAGGGACACATAGGCATAGGCGCAGAAGCAGATGTAGCTATATACAATATTAACCCTAATACAACAGACATTGCTCAAGACTACAAACCTGTACGTAAAGCCTTTAGCAACGCAATTTACACAATTAAAGACGGCGAAATTGTAGTTAAAGACAAAGAACTTGTAACCATACGCCCCGGCAGAACCATGTGGCTTGACGTACAAACAAAAGAACCCTGCCGAATTGACGATGAGCTAAAACGTAAATTCAAAGAATACTGGACTATAGAATTTGACAACTATCCAGTTACTGACCACTATATCAAAGTTCCAGAAAAAATAACTATACAGGCAAGTGTCTAACATGATAACAATTACCCCTAAACGAAAATTTGACGTACCCATACAGGCTGCATGTATAAACGTTGACATATTTACCGGAAAAACCCTTGAAGACATCAAAAAACTAGCTATAACTGAGGGCAAAGAAAACCTAACCCTAAACGACGCCTTTAATATAACCGAAGACAAAACTGTTGAAACACCAAACATTACACTAATAGGTGACTTTTCCAAAGTCAAACGAATTGGACAAGGCATGAAAACAGGCGAGATCATCATAAACGGCAACGCAGGCATGCACACAGGCGAAAAATTAGCCGGAGGAAAAATTGTAGTAAATGGCAACTCAGACGGATGGACAGGCAGCGAAATGAAAAAAGGCCTAATAGAAATCCACGGCGACGCAGGCGACTATACCGCCTCACCCTTTCGAGGAACTGACACCGGCGGCATGAAAGGCGGCATAATTATCGTTGACGGAAATGTAGGCTCAAATGTAGGCTGCTATCTCCGAGGCGGAACAATCAAAATCAAAGGTTCCGCAGGACGATTCCTAGGCCATCACATGAGCGATGGAACAATATACATCGAAAAAAACTGCGCCTCAAGAGCAGGCACTTTTATGACAGGCGGAAAAATAATCATAAACGGCACAATCGAATTAGTAATGCCAACATTTACAATTGATAGCATAAAACCCAAAGTCAAAGTAGACGCAACCCTAAACGCTCCCGGACCCTTCTATGTATTTCTAGGCGACATAGCCGAACACGGCACAGGCAAAATCTTTGCCCTAAAAACAACAAACCCCGCCTTATCAACATACGAAAAATATCTCTAACAACAATATAACGCGCTCCATGCGTTGTACATTTTCTCTTTGAACTATTTTACTGCTAAAAACCTCAAATAACTTTAAGACGTTTAACTAACAATAACAAGACATTTGAGGCTAGTTTATGCGACAAGTAGACATAACAAGACTTGACTTATCAACAAATACCATGTCTAAACGGGTTGATTATGTTGCTGAAGAGGTTCCTCTTAAAATAATTTTAAACGACGTTTACAGTTTTGTTATTTGGTGTTCACCTCTACAATTTAAAGAACTCACCGTAGGTTACCTGTTTGCTGAAGAAATTCTCTACAACATTGATGAAATTGAAAGCATAACTTCCAATGAAACAGACCATCTCTGCAAAATACAATTCAAAACAAGTATTAATCTTGACAGTCGTATGGAAAACCGACGTTGGAGCGCAAGAATTATTCCTCTTATAAAAAAAAGCACCTCCCCTTATCAGCATGATGATAAAATTGTTACTGTAAACTCAAATTTGACTGTAAACGCTCAAACGATCCTAAATGCTATCTGCCAGCTAAATCAGAAAGCTCATGGCTTTAGAGAAACCGGCGGGTTACATGACAGTGGCATCTTTAAAGCAGATGGTACCATGATTGCCTTCTCTGAAGATGTGGGACGACATAATACCGTTGATAAAGTTATTGGCGAAGGGTTGCTCTCAAAAACAAATTTTGCCGAATGCTTTATGATAATTACTGGTCGTGTGCCCGGCGATATGATATACAAAATCGCAAAAGCAGGCATACCTATCATAGCATCTGTAACAGCTGTTCTAAACTCAGGCATAACTTCCGCCCAAAAAGCCAACATTACCTTAGCAGGATTTGCCCGTGAAAACCGCGTAAACATTTACACTAATCCAAAACGTATACACATTTAAACAACATTTGTTTCACAGTTCTTTTTGTGAGTTTGTTGACGTTTGTTAACGTTTTTAGTCACTTTTTTTCTGATCGTTTTCTATTGAGGGTTCTAGCCAGTTTCTTGAGTTAAATACGGTTTTTCTTCCTATTTTTATTTTTAAGGTGTCTTTGTATGGGCACATTTCTACGCATCTTGTGCAGAGCATGCATTGTGAGGTGCCAATTTTTCCACCCTTTTGTTCATAAACTTCGTTAACTTGTACTGGACAGACGCGTTTGCAGACTCCGCATTTGGTACATTTATGCTCATCTTTCTCTATGTAAAGCAATGGCAGTTTTTTGAAGCCTTTAAACTGATTAAGAGCTGATATGGAGGCGCCTGCTGGACAGAAACGACACCAGACACGTCGGATAAAGAATGCACTACTTAATGTGATTATAACAAATATGATTGCAAAAATTTGTCCCGGTAATGCTTCAATTAGACCTGTAATGTTATCTACATAGGGATAACTAATGTTTATGTTAAAAGTTCTCTCTGTTCCAGGTATTGTAAGGGGTGTAATTATTTGTCCTGTCCAGGGCACAATAAATGGCATTATTGGATCTAGAATTATACTATAGGGTCGAAAGGGGCCTGAGAACACTTTAGTCATCATTAAAGCTGCTTCTGTGTTAGGTGGTGGAGTTAATGTCCATAGCTCAATGGGTAACAGTAAAAAGATTGCTAAAATTATGTATCTGCTTTTATGGAGTGCTCTGTTAAGTTTATCGGGCAGGAGGTGATGGCGGATTTTAAGAGTTTTTCTTATAACACTTTCTATGTCCATAATAAACGCAAAGGGGCATATCCAGCCACAGAAAAATCTGCCTAAAATAGCTGTTGCTGCAAACCAGCCAATGAAAATGTAGAGCATAGCAATAGATGGTTTAATGGAGAACAAAAAATACAATGTTGCTAAACCGACTGTTTGAATGACAAATCGTATATAGGTTACGCGTGACACGCGATTTTGTTTCCAAATTATAACTGATAGAACGCCAGCTGTTCCCAGTCCTATTAGTACTATGAGATTAAGGATATACCCAATTAACTCGCCAGACATATCTTTTTTCTCTTATCTTAATTAGTATGCTTGATAATTAAACATTTTCAATTTTAAATGGTGTCTATGTTGTTGTTTTTGTTTTGTTGTCTGTGTTATTGATTGTTTTTTTAAGTGAATGGTGTATTGAGTGTCTTGTGTTATGTCGTTACTCTTTTATAAAAACAGTGCGTTACCTCACAACCGTTATCTATATAAGAGTTATTCGTGTTTTCTTCATAATATGATGTCAAATAAATTTAAATCTAAAAATGTAACTTTCATAATTACAATACTACTATTGATGTCTTTTATTTCATCAATATTTGCACTACCAAACGCAAACGCGCAAACAACTACAGCTGTTACTTTCCCATTTGTTGACACTGTCCCTCACATGGCCGGTGTTTCACAACCCGTTTTAATTAACTGGGGTCTGATAAACTATTTAACAGACGTAAAAGACGGATGGAATGTAACCCTACAAATCTTTTACCCTAACGGCAAACCCGAAAATCACACAGGCAAAACATGGTCTACTGGCACTGTAGGCAGAAGATTATCCTTCTCTGAACCAGGCAACTATACCTTACGCTGCGTTTTTGACGGTGAATTCTACGGTACCGGCACTTCACGCAAATGGTATGAACCAAGTATAAGCGCAAATCTTACCCTACAAATAGTTGAGGACTACTGGAAACCTGACCACCCCGGACATTCACTCCCAACTGAATACTGGACAAGACCCGTTGACTCACAATTACGCGAATGGTACATAATGATGGGCAGCTGGATAATAGCCCGAGATTCACGCGGCGCACCTCTGTATGCTCCCTATAATTATGCACCTGAAAGTGCACACATTCTATGGAGTATGCCAATCGGCGACAACATGGGAGGTTTATCTGGTGGAGATAATGGACCCATAGGTTACGAATCTGGCGAGGCTTATGATGGCAAATTTGCAAACTCTTTAATCATTTCAGGCGTTCTGTACTACAACAAATACGTTTCTGCCTCACCAAAACAAACAGTTGTTGCAGTTGACCTACACACAGGCAAAACAATCTGGGAAAAAGACTTCAACTTTGGCAGCACCGCAGCTAATCGACCCTCAGGCGGACAAATACTTAACTTCATAAACGAGAACAACCGCGGCTCATGGTCATATCTCTGGTTTACTAGCGGAACTAACATGTACGCAGTTAACCCCGCTACGGGCGATCTTATGTACAACATGACCAGTGTTCCAAGTGGAACTATATATTTTGGTATAAACGGTGAAATGCTAAAATATCGAATGGTAAACTATGGAACTAATGCAAATCCCAATTGGTATTTACAACGGTGGAACTCTACACATGTTGTAAATAACGGCACACGTGTTAGCACAGCTGATGCTTGGGGCACTAACACTCGAGGCACAACATACAATGCAGACCGACTCGGCTGGGATCTTAATGTCTCAGTATCCAGTTTAACTTTTGTACCCGGTCAAGCTAACGTTACAGCAGCAGCTGCCACTGGTTCTCTATCCGGAGCCTCACAACAGGCAGCTCCATTAACTGTAAAACCTGACGTTCGTGCTATATTTGGTAACATCTCCGCAAATGGCGTAACCCTTACAGGAATCAGCTTTGACCAAGAAAACAGCGTCTATGTAATGTATAACCGCAGAGATTGGACAGCACCTAAAGAATGGGCTGATCTTCAATCATTTGGATGGGCCGCCCACAGTCATGAGGATGCTGTAAGCATTATCTGGACAAAGGACAACACAAAAAACTATGCCTTTAGCTTAGAAACTGGCAAATTCCTATGGGAAACAGACTCACAATACCCTACAGACGCATGGGCTTCACGCACCGGCTGCATTGCTTACGGCAAATTCTACACATCAAGCTCTAGTGGCATTTTATACTGCTATGATATACAAACTGGTAACGAACTTTGGACATATGTTGCGAGAGACAAATACACTGAGTCATATCACGGCGAAAACTGGTGGCTAATACTACAATTCATCTCTGATGGCAAAGTCTACGTCGGTCATGAGGTACATTCACCACAGGTACCTATCTCCCGAGGTGCGCCATATTTTGCATTAGATGCAGAAACGGGCGATATTGTTTGGGAAATATTTGGAGCGTTCCGTCAGAATCACTGGGGAGGTCGTTCCATTATAGGCGATAGCATCATTGCAACTATGGACGTGTATGACCAGCAAGTCTATGCAGTCGGTAAAGGACCAAGCGAAATGACTCTTACATCGTCTAATGCTGTTACTAACACAGGCGCAGCGATTCTAGTTTCAGGCACTGTTATGGATATTTCTCCCGGCACACAACAAGATAACCTAAAGTTCCGTTTCTCTAACGGCGTCCCAGCGGTTAGCGATGAGAGCCAAAGCGATTGGATGCTTTACGTCTATAAGGGCTTTGATGAACCAATGAATGTTAAGGGCATTGAAATTACAGTGTATGCATATGATGGCACAGACAAGATTGACATTGGTAAGACAACAAGTGATGCACGTGGTAGATTCTCTATAGTTTGGACACCTGAAAAGGAAGGCAAATACGACATTTGGGCATACTTTGAGGGCACAAAATCATATTTTGGCAGTGACACAAAAACTGAAGTAGCCGTACTTGCAGCACCCGCACCTGTAGAACAAGAACCTGATCCACCATACGGATTGTACATAGCTCTTGCAGCAGTTGCAATCATTGTAGTTATGATCCTATGCACAATAGTGGTATTGCGTAAAAAATAATCAACACTACACCTTTCTTTTTTTATTCAAGGTTTTGTTTTATTTATTTTTGTTAAATTACTGATTAAGTATTTGTGAATACGATATGTGAGTAGCTGTAAAAATGTAGTGCTTTTTTAGAAATTGTCTCTGGATGTGACTGTGTGGGAAAAAGCGTTTTGGCCTAAAACCGGCTTTGGGACAAAATTATTTATGCCAGCTTTCTCTTGCGATTATGTTTTCTAGATAGTTTAGGTAGCAGAGGCGTTTGATGTTTAGGTTGCAAGCACGGCTAAAGGCTTCTTGTTCTTTACGTTCATCAAGCTGCTTACGTAGTGGTAGAGGGTTATCGCGTTTAAAAGTTGAAAAACAACCCTCGACATTTGAACGCTTATGGTAGTCTTCTAGCCACTTTTGTGGAT
>Ga0209755_10005835_pt1 | contig 13836 bp, 9 predicted proteins | sample TergutCo191P1_FD_187301 | JGI IMG/M metagenome (GOLD analysis project Ga0209755, IMG submission 187301) | Cornitermes sp. P1 segment gut microbial communities from Petit-Saut dam, French Guiana - Co191P1 (SPAdes) (version 2) | ecosystem: Host-associated > Arthropoda: Insects > Digestive system >... | reverse complement strand
TGTCGACAGTGTGCAGGGGTGGGATGAGGTGACAAGTACTTTTGGAACAATTAAATAATGGATGTGTTGCTGCATAATTATTTGTCTTTGTCAGTGTAAAGCATAAAAAGTTATATGCTGTCACTGTTTTTTCACCTATTTATTGTTCCTTCAGTAGATACGTACGATGGTAATGTGGGAGGTAGCTCATTAACATGGTGTGTACGAAAGATTGTCCTTCAGTGTTGGATTTGTGACAGTTGTTTTTTCGTATACACAAAATGGCTGCCTATTATTTTGGCGTCGTCTGTCATTGGTGTCCTTACATGTCTTCCGCTGGAACGCAATGTTCCGAAGCACGGTGAAATGTGGTATTGTCAGTGTTAGAGATTATAGTATATCCAGGTAGTTCCCAACTTTTCCGCTGACGCGCTTTGTAACATGCTTTTCACCGAGCACGCCGTATAAATTCACCATAGTAGGTGGGCGACACCCGATTCCGATTTTGTATACGATAATACACCTTTTGGGCGAGGGTCCACAAAATTGCCCTGTGCCTCTTTGGTGGTCAATAGTGAAAATTCGGACGAACGGTCTATGCCGTTTGAATATGTTGCTGGTCGGTTCGCAGAATGATCGCTATTCTGAAACGGGTCCAGTCGGTGCGCAGAATTATCGCTATTCTAAAACGCGTCCAGCTCCAAATATCGGTCCCTTCGCTGCACAGTTGATGAATCAGTTTCTGCTTGATTGCAATGTTTGTAGTAGTTCGATTCACTCCGTATTATGTTTTAGTTAGTCGGTATTTTTTCGGTATGAGATCATGGATGACCATAAACCTAACTGATTCAATGTCCTCAGGATCAAACTGCTTGTAGGTTCCGCCAAACCTAGAACCATGAGTTGGCTGGTAGTGTCATATCCGAAAGCCCCGTGTCCATTCAGTGCCACTGCCATGATGTGTAGTGAGGTATAGATACATAGACTGAAACATCTGAGACCCTCATTTTCTGCAGGCGGCATAAGGTAGTCCATATTAACGCCATATAGTACAGGTATGCTTAGTGGGGACTTTTTGCCATGTGGTTTATTCGCATGCCGGCCATTGAAGTTCCAGTTCTGTAACTACGCTGCTGTCGCCTTTCGGCCGTTTTCCTTGCACATTCATAGGGTAGAGTAGGAACGCCGTAATTTCACTTCTGTATCAGTCATTCCCATCTTCCCATTTGTTCTGATCGTATTAGTGTTTATGCAGTCGCTCGGAATACTGCCCCCCTGCGGATGTACCATGCACTATCTGTTGCCATTTGTTGGATGTGTGTTTGGGTCAGCTAAAATTTTGGACAAGAGAATTTTTTGACAACGCATCCGGCTTGCCATGTTGTTTCCCGAGCGCAAGCTGCCAGTGCCTGCGATCTTACCTTCCCTGTTACTCGCTCCCATGTGTCCCGTGTGTTCAACATTGCCTCAATGTGACACATAAGATGGTCACAGACGGACGGTAGGCGATCCCAAAAATGGACTCTTGTGTACACCAGCTTCTTACCTCTAGGGTCTTCGATAATCGGGGATTGAGTACGTCGCCAGATGTTCGAACAGTTGGATGACTTCTATGATGGTGAAATCGCCAGCACAAAAATGGTCGCATCATCCATCGGTATAGGCCACAACCAATGTGGGCGGTGAGCGGCGTCCTTTCCCTATACGGGTAGTTTTAGCTCCAATACGCGCGGAAATTAGTGGAGACTCATATCATAGGGCTATATACATGTGCCACACTTGACGCACCAAGCAACGAATTGGTATGGGTCCGTAGTGTTTGCTATTGATTTAAAGCAACGATGTAGTATCTGCATACGTCCGCTTAATGCCGCTGATAAAGGTGTCGTCAATGCCAACCTTGGGGCGGTGATAAAGGTGAAAGATCCCTTCAACTGTATTTTTATATTCAAGCGAAAGCACGCATGATGGTATTCTGCTTTTCGCGTACGCGACGATATCGCGCACCGCTGCAACCGCGTGAGGGATTTGCTTTCCAGGTAATCCGCAGAACTGTCCCCGTGAGGTGATCTGCCAACACCGGACGCCCTTGTGCGATAATGCAGTGAAGGATCTTGTAATAAGCGTAGGGAAGTGTGTTGGAGCGGTATGCTTCAGGCTTTTGATTACCGCGTGCTTTCAGCAAGCAAACCTTCACCCCTATTTTTTGCTGTGTGTTGTCCAGCCCAGAACATTGGTTGATATCACAGGTTGTCTCTTATGATTGCCCAATTATGCGAGTAGACTTCGCGCTCGAGCCCATCACTGCCAGACGCCTTTTTCCCTTCACCCGCTTGTATGGCTTGGTGTATCTCCGTTCTCTCAAAGGGCGACTCGAACCTTCCCGCAAACGATATTTGCAGATCGCAGCGGTCTACTTCCAGCAATTCTTCGGCTGCCTGTTGTCTCATGTATTTTCCGTAAAAAATGTTTTAAGGCTGTGTGCTATGCCACTTGGCGACGTATGCATCTGTTCCTCTTCAAGGAATATATGGTCCGCTGGCCACGTCGCCATTTAGTCCGTCTGGTCTATCAGCATCGCTGTTGTCAAGGATTTTCTGTAGCCTTATGCTGTTTAACCGCACCACTTTCTATTTTAAACGGTTTAACACAGCGCTTTCTCCCTGGGGCCAAGTCGCTTCAATACATCGTACATGTATTCGTATAGACGGTTCTCCTTCATACGGTTTTCCCTTCGGCCCTCGGCTTATTCACGTTCGAATATTTGCCAATTTTCATTTTACACAAAGATCCCACCAAATTGTTGAGTCAGCAAAGTATATTTTCTGACGTAGGCAACCCCATAGAGTTCTGAACTTCTCTGTGCAAGCGTTCTTTATTATGACGAAGCTGTCCATTTTCCATAGTCCTCGTCTCATCCGCACAATTGGTAGCGCAATAGATATACATATACATACTGCGAGGTGATCAGTAATTGTCTCGAACTGCACACCTTGTTTACTCGCGAGTAGTTCCTGTGTTGCGTAAATTCGTTCAAACCGAGTGTTTCCGGACCCGGAATGAGCTTACACTAGCGTTACACATGCGTTGCCCTGCCATGTGTGTCAGTGCTAGGTCATGCACCATTTCCGCTAAGGGTCAGCTGCAGTCATAGCTCCCAGTAGAGTACGAAATCCCAGTATGCATTGAAATCCCCACCCATCAATGTATGTTCCGACGCGCCCGTCACAAAATATGGCAGGTCACTATTGAAGAACCACTCGCGTTCGTGCTTCATCGCTGTTCCACATGGTGCGTAAACATTAATTACCCACACCTCTCGGAATTTTGCTGCCCTAGCGCGTCCAGAAGGGATCATAATGCTATTCACTAGATAGATTCCATCTCTCGCTACGATGGCGGAACCCCTCCTATTTACTCCGTTGTTGTATTGCGTGGTGTAGCCCCGGAAGTCATTGAGGACGTGGTGCGTGACCTCCTGTACTAGCAGGATTCCTATTTCTTGGCGCCCTAGTAACGCGTCGAGCATCGCTATTCACATGGGGATATTCCATTTATGTTTAAGATCGCAAGTTTGATCGAGGCCACCAGGGCAACTGCAGGGGGTGGGTGGGTCGGCGATGAGTTTATACTTTGTGTATGTTGGGCTGTAACATGTTCGTTCTACTCCTCTTCTGTTCCCGTATTATTTCCAAGTTCATATTTTTAGTTTAGTTTGGGCTTCGTCACGGGTCGTCCTTTGTTGGTTCTTCATCTGGAGGGTTGGTCACGCCGTCCACGGGGATTGCGTCCTTTTTGTCCATCAAGTGTCTACCTCTGATGTCTGCTGCAGTTTGCTGTCGGGCGCCTTCTCCCCCTGCATATTTGCCTGCAGTTTTCGCGAATTGTCTGGTATCGTGCAGTTTTCGCGCATTTTCTGGTATGCGTTTCGTCAGATTCTGTCATCTCCGTGTCCACTACTACCACGTGGGCGAGATCAATATCGGTTGCACCGTCGGCGGGGATGTGTCCTGTTACTGGGGCTTCAGTGCGTGTCTTCTTGATTGAGTGGTGTCATTTCGTTCCATCTTAGTAGATAATGGGACAGATGTGTTCACCATGTCGTCGGGCATCCCGATGTCTGGTCCGTTCGTGCATCCTGGTGGATCACCTTCGTTCGACTCTTCAGTGCTGCCTCGTTTGAGTGAACCTTTGTAGGCGACATGGGCCCATCTACTGTTGGGCGGGTCTGTTGTCTCAGCTCCTCCTCCTTGCCTCTTGGGGCCTTCTTGATACATATGTCCAGTATCCCCACACCAGTAGCATGTAACAGGTTGACCGTCATAAAACGCCAATATCCTGTGTCCTGCTATATTCATGTGAGTCGGAAGGTGTTTGTTCAGTTTCATTATGACCACTTTAATTCCGTTTGCCGCAGTGTAGCGGTACGCCCTAGGCCCTGTTTCATCATGAATCGAGACAGTTTCCCCCATATGGTGCCATAGCTACTTGAACTGTTTTTTCCGGAACTTCTAGACGCAGGTTGGCGATTCGAATACCCCACATACCCATGCCGGCCACCTCTAGACGTAATGTTGAAATTTCCTCCGTCGCCTGTCGTTATTCAACACACCCAGTCATACTCTGCAGTATGTCCTGTAGGAATGTATCGCCAAAGAACTTCAGAAATACGTGCCTTTTTGTCCCATCAATCTGTATCATAGTTAACGAGTGGTCGTGTACCTGTAACTGGTCATGAATCCATTCATGTTTTTCATAAGCCGAAATACGCGGACTAGTAGGGTTAAACATACATACAGTTGTATAGTTGAATAAAGATAGACCAACTTGATGTCACTTGCTTTATCATTTCACTATTTACTGCTCAACATGTTTCGAATTTTAGTACATCCATCTTCAGGAGCTTGCGACTTATTGTGGATTTATTTCGTGTGTTGTATTGCTCTGTAAGGACACAGAGCAATACAGCACATGAAATAAATCCACAATAAGTCACAGGCTTCTGAAGATGTATGTACTAACATTCGAAACTTGTTGAACAGTAAATAGTGAAATGATAAAGCAAGTGACATCAAGTTGGTCTATCTTTATTCAACTATCAAGATGATGCACGGTCCAATAAACTATTGTATGTTTTCGTTTTGCCATGTTTGTTCTCACAACGTCCTTTCCCTGGGTTAATCACTACACCACACACTATAAATATTCCATAGACTCAACTCCTACTTTCACTGCACTCCGCAACGTAAACACTACAACACGCACCGACAACCTTCGTGCTTGCCTGCTCGTTGTAGACTGGGAATAGAACCAATGCAGTTTCTTTCCGAAGAGTATTGCCATCACGTGTTAACGTGCTTGTCTATCTCCGGTTGCGGCAACATCCATCCGTGGAAGCAGAGCTAGCAAGCCACACGCATCTGAAAATTAATGGCATTTAATTCATGTTTAACTTTAAATTAAGATAATTTGTTGGTGTCTTTGGTTAATATATACGCGGCGTGATTGGTTGTCATGAATGGAAGACACAAACGCCACGAATGCACAAATATGAGGAAAGTAAAACGGTCGAATTACGATGGCAACTGTATGTCACGTGACTTCCAGTTCGGGACTTCAGGCGGTACAACAGCCGTTCCAAACTGTTTTTTTACTTTGGTGTGTTGCGGGCGTATTGCGATATAGAATATAACAATAACGGCTCGTGAATCGTTCCATTTCACTGGAGAGTGGACAGTGGGGTTTTGCTTATATTTCGAAATACTTTCTTTGCTATTCATTTTATTTCATTTGCCTTTATATTTAATGTCCTGACGTAACAGCGCAAGTACTGTTACTAAATTATTGCGTCAGACCACAACAAATGTATATGTAGGTATTTATGTCTTTAGCCTCCCTTGCTTTGTCGTATTTCTTGTAATGTTCTGAAAAAGGTACGGTTTTCTGAAAAAGAATGATTTTAACATGAAAACTTGTTTTAATATATGTGCACCTTTAATGTTACACTTTTCTGATTCAAAAAAGCTTCAGCAATATACAAATTTACGCAGGTCTTCATATACAGTGCTTGTTATTTTTGTCCTCTTTCAACCAAACGTCAATTTTCTCAAAAAGATTTTGGTACAAACCCCTAATATAAAATTTCACTAGTCTCTTCGTCGGGAGCGGAGTTCTTCCACGCGGATAGACGGATGGAGAGGCTGATAATCGCTTTCCGTGACGTTGCGGACGGACCTAATACGAGCGATCTTATTTGTGAAACTCTTATTTTCCAGACGCCTTCTTTATAAGCTTGTATTCGCTGCTCGCTTTTATATTAATTTGTTACGCTGACAGAGGTATTAAGCAGCACAGATACGTAAACCCATAAATTTTATTGCCTGAATTATTGAACAACTGCAATGAAGCATGAATTACTTTCCTACTGCTTTGTTGAACATCACGTGCAGAGCGGGAAAATATGGGTGGCTACTCCGGACTGTAGGGTTATTTACATTCAGAAAGTTCGTCATGAATGTTGCCAGTGTGGAGCAGACCACAAACTGGGAACGAAAAGCGATACGGCTGTATGTGCGTAGCTTTTTTTTTTAATAGTACAACTGTGTGAAAGCTTCCCGTTACAGGTTTGTTTCTTAGGTTTACCAACTATACTTAGGCGCTGTCACCAACGAAAGAATATTTATTTTCACCTCTGACTACATCGAAACTGTTTACAGGGAAAGTTTAGATCCTATTGACACCTGTATCTTTTGTTGGACGGTTTTTATTAAACGTGTGCTGTCGACTTTCCATTAAGAACAGTAGCAGATTAATTCAGTGTGTGGAACTTAATATGCCTATAACTATTAATTGCTTCATGGTTGCGCGCTTTCCACAAAGACGGCATGTGACCTATAGATCTTTTGGAGTCCTCTTTCTTTATAGTGACATTTAAATAAATATGAACGAAAGAATATGTTTGTCTGTTCTTCACCATCATCATCATATATCTTTCATGGAGTTGGGCCACCTGTTGACGTGTTCCGGTCTCACGTATCCAGTAGTCTCTTCAAAGGTTTACCATGATTCTTTCTGCCAGTTGGGGAGTAGTATTTCATGACACTGGGTAATCAATTTCGAGGAATTCTATTTACATGTTGTATCCAGCTTCTCTTGTATTCCAGTAATTTGTCCAAAATTGTTATTTTTAACTTCTTTGCAATTTGTGGATTTGTTTTGTAATCTATCCAAGTGTATCCTGTTCTTCCCATGTATTTCATCCCTGCTGCTATTATTCTTCTGGCATCACTTGCTTTAATAGTCCAAGTTTCTTTGCCATATAACAAGACTGTAAGGGCTAGTGTATTGTGTAGTTTTATTCTTGTTTTCTTAAGGGTTTTGTGTGGTCTAAAAACATTATTTAAATACGTATAATTTTCAAAAACTTATTTAATTTTTTATCGGTGTGTAATTCTCCTTCATAAGATATATTTCCTAAATAGTTAAACAAATTTACTTGTATAATTTTATTATCAACTAAAATTTTAGTTCTCACTTAAATGCCATCGATTTTTGTTTTCTGTACAGGTATAGTTAAACCATATTCTGTTATTATTTGGTTTAATTTATGCGCAGCTTTCTGTAGGTTATCTTCTGTGTCTGCTATTATGATTTTGTCTTCTGCAATTAGCAGCGTTGACAATTGCAGGTTTTTTTGAAAGTTTGATTGCGGTTGATTTAATTTATGCGCAGCTTTCTGTAGGTTATCTTCTGTGTCTGCTATTGTTGTTAAATTTGATCAATATTTTGTTTTGTGTGTAAGTATCCACTATTGCCCTTAGCAATGTGTCTAGGATATGCCTAGATTTCGAAATGTTAAATAAAATCTGCCCTTTTATGTTATCAAATGCTTTCTCATAATCTATTAACAAGAAGTGGGTGTCCCAAGTTAAATTCCCTTCTTTTTTCAATTAATAATTTAAGGCAAAATGTTGGGTCCGTGCATGAACGGCCCTTTTGGAATCCATTTTGTGTTTCTGTCATAAATACTTCTGACTACGTCTGCAGTTTCGTATTAATGATTTTAGAGTATAACTTATAGCAGGTGTTGAGAATACTAATTCCTCTGTAGTTTTTTGGTTCCCTTGTGTCACATTTCTTAAGTATGGGAGTTATAACAGCATTTCTCCACTCATTTGGAATTCGATTTTCTCTATATATATTGTTTAAAAACTGTAGTAATCTCTACTGGTGCAAAATTGTATAGCTCTGAGTTAATGCTGTTTTGTCCAGAAGCTTTACCATTTTTTGTTAATTTTAACCCCCATTGTAGTTCATCAAAAGTTATAGAAGCATGTGATTAATAGGCTGAGTTGTATTCTAACTGTAATTCATTTATGTTTGTTGTGTTCCATAACTTTTCATAGTATTGAAGGAATACATTTTCGTCTATATTTCCTTGAATACGTGCTGTTTCTTTTACATCCTTACTAATTTGTTTTAAAATTTTGTATACTTTGGATTGAGTCCTGTATGTGTCGTGTTCTAAATTTGTAACAAATGCTTTTCTTACTTCTCTTTTAGCCAGTGCTGTGTCTCTTTTATATTTCAGTTTATCTTCTGGTTTCTTTGAATTCAGCCATTTTATATGATTTTTTCTTTGTTTCTATTAATTGTTTTATTTGATCATTCCATATTTTTAAATATTTTCTCCTGTTTCGTCTCTTTGTTCCTACAGTCTGTTCTTCATTGTCTCTGTAAACACCAGACCTGATGCTAGTTTACGTCAGACGCTTTTTGTGGATGGAAGGTATGTATTTGTATTTGCATTAAATTGACAGCAAGGCCATAAAGAAATGGAAATTCGCAAACAACGCACTCCACTTCTTGTTTGTATAAAGCGGTTTTGGTTCGCGATTATAGAGTGAGGTTTGTTTAGACGGTAAAGACAGAGAAGCGATATCGCACATTCAAGTAATGTTGACATGAAACGTTGCGTGTAACTGAATTAAATACAGCGTACGCGCGCGCGCTCGCACACACACACACACACACACACACACAGTGAGCGTGGTTCTGTGGGAAACACACGTCTAAATGGGTGCAATATGGGCTACACGTGCAGACCATAAAATGGAACTCAGGTCTACTTCACTGACGGTCTTTCGTACCTACGCTTTAACATGCCTTTCCAGATTCATTCAGGTAAGGCTCTTTACTGCTTAAATGCTTCTGTATTGTGCATTGAATACACTTTATTATATCTTTGTAACTTTTCCCACGGATATCACTTCGCCTTGCTTTGTTTCTTTCCTGTATTACAGAGCCTGCATTCAGAAATAGTTGTGACGGTGTCCACATACACCCGACAACTTATTCCACAGGTTTTAGATTATAAACTTACATGTTATTAACGTTATATTGAAATAGAGCGATGTTTTAATCGAGGAATACCATGCAATTCACCTCGTAGTTAGCGTACTGGGCTCCAGTCATACGCGTATTTGCTGTTGGTTTGCGTACTTAGAGGCCTGCTTTTTCTGCCTAGTGTTATTTAACTTATCTTAATGCAAAATTTTATATCCTTAGCTCGAGGGGCTATATGCTGTTATTTACATGCTACTGCAAATCGCCGTTACAATAATTGAACTTTTTTTTCTGAAGACCTGTTGTCGTGTATCATTTCAGGGCACTAAGTGTTACTTCAATCACAGTAGGCTGTGGTTGCAGGAAATTGAAAAGTACCAGTTATGAACAGCTTCCAGGGCTTGACAGTACTAATTTCACGAAATATTTTGTCGGTTGATGCAGACGATGGGAGGTGAGGGGACACATCTTTCCCCCTTTACACGCTCATGATGAAACATACATTTTCGGTGGGGCATACGTAGACCCTACGGTAAGATACAAACCAAGCACTCATAGGTACATTTTTCACGAACATTGTTGGACATCAGCGTGTTCAGAGTATAGGGCCAGTGTTTCTGAGTGATACGTTTCGTTCGCGGAATGGATATTAACAATTCTGGTATCGGCTGTACATGTAATTTGCTGACGAATAGGACTGAAATGCGATAGTGAGCTCTGAGTAGTTGGTGTGACACGAAAGATGCCGAAGCCCATTTGAAAGTTTTAGCTGAACTAAATAAACACGTCATGGGGACCGCGGTATTACAGTGGTTAAGCTGCTGTGCTACAAATCGGAAGGTCATTGGTTCGATTCCAGATAGTGTCATTGGAATTTTTCATTGACATAATCCTTCCGATCGCACTATGGCGCTGGGGTCGATTCAGCCTCTAACAAAGTGAGTACCAGGAGTATTTCCTTTGGCTAAAAGCGGCCGTTGCGTAAGGCAACCACCACATTGGCCGTTGTCGTGAAATCTGGGAACCTTAACTTCCTGGAAACCTTTGGGCACCTCGGCCCTGTAGTGAGATTGATTTACCTTTTTTATTTAAATAAACACGTTCAGCATATTCGAAGTGGGCATCTCCCGAGAATCATCTGGAGCATCATCGCCTTGTGAACACTTCAGCCATTTAATGTACGCTAATTCCGACTAGATTGAAATTGATTTAAGCTATAAATTTTTATAACGTCTGGCGCTGCGTTTACTTGATAACTATTTGCCAATCAAGGCGGTATCATGTTCCGTGAGACTTGAATCTTCGTCAATACCGCTGAGAGAATCTCAGGTCTCTTCTAAAAATTTTAACTTGAAGTACGTTGTGTCTGGTGAATAACTTTCATAACTAGATATGTGTATAATTGTAATAATTTATTTCATGATTGTGTGAGAATGTTACGTATTGACACGGATAAGAACATATGTCATAACATCAATAGGAAAGTATGAACATTTGTTACGTCGTGTAGGCCCCTCTGTATCAAGCGTACTCTGATGTTTGCCTAGGAGCCCAAATATCTTCGGTTTTTAATAATTACAAATGTCATCCTTATAATGGGCGTGTTTTGTTGCTGGTTTGCATGAATACTAAGTGTGCTTCTCCGCTGCAGAATAACGTTGCAAGTCCTCCGTAACTTTAGTAGGCTACCTAGCTACAGATCTACGATGGAGTGCTGGTAAGTCCTTAGCCCGCCCAGGAAGGAAACAATCTACAGCGACCAAACTCGGGATTTATTCAACATACTCCCCGCTAAGCTCAGTACACTTATTTCTTATTAACCCGTTGCTCTAACCTTTGCAAGCCACTAAAAAAATCAGAAGTTTGTCCGTCCAATCAGGTCTCCGCGGCAGCAATGACCCTCGCGTCGGACGAAAAATGGCGACTTTTCAATTCTTTTTCCAGTCCCGGGAACAGGGGGTAGTCCGATGGTGCCAGATCCGGAGAATAGTGTGGGTGATGAAGGCAATGGAAGCCCGGGTAGACTAGTTCCTTATGGGTTGCAAGTGTGTGGTGAGCCAGGGCATTGTCGTGCAGGAACTAGACCACTTTGTTCACCTTCCCGCGACGTTTTCCTTAAAAATGACCTTCATTTGCACCAGCAGAGATGAGTAATACTCCGCTTTGATAGTCTGACCCTTCGGAAGATAAACAATGAGAAGGATGCGGTCTTGATCCAAAAAAATCGAGGCGACTTTTCCTGCTGATTTTTGCACTCGGAATATTTTGGGGCAGGGTGAGCCTCCATGCCGCCACTCCATTGATTGTCGCTTTGTCTCCGGGTCATGGTGATATAACCAGATTTCGTCCATGGTTACCATTTGCGGTAGGAAATCATTTGAATCGCGCTAAAGAAATTCCAAAAGTTGCTCAGATGACTGACACCGTTGACGTTTTTGATCCGCGTTTAGGCATTTCGGGACCAACTCCGCGGAGTTTCCGCATGTCCAAATCTTCATGAAAGATGGACCCAACCCACTCATGTGAGATTCCCAGTTGCCCAGCTACTGATTTAGCCGAAATCCGGCGGTCTTCCAAGATTAGCTTGTGAATTTGATCAATTATCTCCGGGGTGATCAATGTTTAGGGTCGTCCAGGACGTGGCGCATCACAGGTGGAAAAATCGCCGCGTTTAAACTGGGCCACCCAGTTTTTGACGGCTGCATACGTTGGTGCATATTCTTCTAATGTTTCTGTCACAGTGGCTTGAATTTCCTTCGGCGCCTTGCCTTGTAGGAAACAAAAATCCTGATGATGACTCGCTCTCCATGTTGTTGAAATCGCGCGCGTCGCCTGACATGCTTCCTTTCAGCCTCTGTAACAAGAAATGACTTGCAACTCGACACATGAACAGACCTGTCGTTCCAACGACACTATCGGTTCCGTCCTACTACATCGTGAAGTAGGTCGGGCTAAGGACTTATTAACACCGCCTCGTATACGTCATCATATCTCTTAAGGTTGTAATTGTAGTAGGATTTATTGGTTCGTGGTTTAATCCCAGAAAGGTCCATATGGTATTTATTACTGACAAAATAGGACTTAAGACATTTTTCTTTGACTACTCCGGATTTTCCCATCAGTGTACAGTCATACCCCAATATACGTAGCTCCACTGTTTGTCACCGCAGTTTGTTGCGGTATGTCGCAGCACTGTGTAATAGGGAATGCTTGTTCACAGGCTTTCATGGGCGCTAAGAGACTGTACTTCATACTCACCTTTCGTGACTTTTTTAATGAGAACTGTTCTAGTGAACCGTTTTGTTGCCACGGTGGTACAATTCCTTTAATTAATTCGCCATGGATATGATATTGAATGTGTTACCTATTTTCGGAGTATGCTTTATGTAAACCCCAAAGGAATATTGGTAGTACGAAAGTTCGCTTGCCTCTGATGCGAATTGGCACCGCCGAGATAGTAGATACCGTGGGAAATGTGGCATATGGCGGCATGCGCAGGAAATTCAGGATCGAATTTCTGCACACACACACACACACACACACACACACATGTAGTATGCTGTTGAGGTTTGTCCCTCTGAACCACACTCACAGCTTCTAGCCGGTTTTCCTAATAATCTTAGATACACCCATTCTTTGTTTTACGAATCAATTGCCTTTCTGAAAAAGTGGGTGTAAATCAAAAAGGCCAAAATCAAAAATGACATGCCTATCATACATAAGGGTTTAACTTAATAGAACGTAACCATCCAAAGGGTTTTAAATCGAAAATAAAGGAACGAAATTACTATTTACTTTCTCCATGGTGCAGAGTCCTTCTTGAGAAGCTAACTGGTTAGCATCTAGTCAAGAAATTCCTCGCGTTTTATGGAACCCGAAGGTTCATTACCGCACTAACAACCCTCCGCCACCCGTCCCTATCCTGGGCCAGCCCATTCCAGTCCACATACCCACTTCCCACCTCCTGGAGATCCATCCTAATATTATCCACCCATCTACGCCTGGGTCTCCCCAGTGGTCTCTTTCTCTCTGGTTTCCCCACCAAGGCCCTATACACTCCCTCTCTTCACGCATACGCGCCACATGCCCAGCCCATCTCATTCTTCTTGATTTTATCACCCGCACAATATTGGGTGAGAAGTACAAATCATTTAGCTCCTCGTTATGCAGTCTTCTCCATTCCCCGTTACCTCGTCCCTCCTAGGTCCAAATATTCTCCTCAACACCATATTCTCAAACACCTTCAGCTTCCTTTCCCCCCTCAACATCAGCGACCAAGTTTCACACCCATACGAAACAATCGGCAAAATTATAGTTCTATATATCTTGATCTTTAAATTTTTGGATAGCAACCTAGAAGACAAAAGATTCTGCACCGAATGATAGCAAGCATTTCCTGACCTCAATCTGCCCTTAATTTCTTCCGGAATAGAATTTTGATGTGTTAAATTAAGTGGTGTAAATTTGCAAGAGGCGTTAAAGCGGAAAGGCTTAAGACAAACGGGCCTAAAT
>Ga0209755_10005834_pt1 | contig 13839 bp, 20 predicted proteins | sample TergutCo191P1_FD_187301 | JGI IMG/M metagenome (GOLD analysis project Ga0209755, IMG submission 187301) | Cornitermes sp. P1 segment gut microbial communities from Petit-Saut dam, French Guiana - Co191P1 (SPAdes) (version 2) | ecosystem: Host-associated > Arthropoda: Insects > Digestive system... | reverse complement strand
TAGCGGTTTTCCTTTGGAAATTCATACCCCCGCAAGAACGATTTTAACTGTAATTTCATTATTCATTACTTTACACTCCATGGCATAAAGGGATATTTCAAAATGTCCGGGGCAAATGTAGAGCAAATAATCAATCCGCTGCTTCCAGCCGTACTCCCTTTTTGATCTTGCTTCGGGCTTTCGCACCTGTCTGATACTTCCGGTTATAGGCTTCCATGTCTTGATCCATAAGTGGCAGCCATTCCATGATTGTTTCGTTTTTAAAAACACCTCTACCGCCGAAATACCCATCCGGAAAGCCCCCTCGCGGTTGTATGTACCTATTTTGTTCAAATGTATTCCACGCACACGCACAGCCTTTAATTCTCCATGCCTGTTTAAGATTGAAAAAAGGCTGGTCTATCCTTACAGGATAATTATCAGCATTATCATTTTTTTTGGGTTTCATAATTCCTCCTAATTTTATATTTTACACAACTTCAATAAAGACTATTTTTTCATATTTTATTTTTTCTCCGAGTATGTTATATTAATTAAGGACGCTTTGAGGGATGGTTGAGGATTCCATTATGGTTGATTGCCGTTAATGTACCAGTGTCCTTTTTACGATCATGGGCTGCGGCGGTGTCGGCTACTGCCCCCGATTCTTTAATGGTCGGATACCCGGATTGCCTCCGGCGCCCCATGATTGTTATTTTAAAATATGTTCGAGGCTGTTTGTGTTAATTTTTAGTTTTTCTTCTTTTTTTGTGAAGGAAACATACCTTGGAGATCGCTCTCCAGATTCGCAAGGCAACTGTACAGCATCGCTTCCGTTATCGGGCGCGCAGAGTACTGTTTCACTGCCATTGTCCACGCTATTTCGTTGATTTTCTCCAGGCTGTATCGGCTTAGAATCTGCGGGAATTGCTCCTCGTCCAGTTCTATATTGTATTCTGCCATATTTGCTCCTTGCTTAATAATAAAACCTTGCGTAGAGCAGCGCAATAGCCAAGTCCCGGAAGTTCAGTGACCTGCTGTAAAATGCCTTGTATTGCGTTATAACGGGCTGTAGGCAAGCCGGAAAATCTTTTATAACACCCAACACGTCCGGGGCTGTTTGCGCCCTTCTACGGGGTTTTATGGCATATAAATTTTATATATATAACCTCTGGAAAAAAAATTAATAACTGACCTCTAAAGAAGAATTATCTACAGAATTTCTTACCTCTCTTATTTCATTAATTAACCTTTCCAATAGCGTGTAGATTTGAGTAATATCCTTAACATTATTTAATGTATTTTCTCGGTTCATCTGTCCTGCTGTAATATCCGGTAATTCATGTAACCAAGTACTAACTTGCCTTCCTTTTTCACGTCCAGCAGCATCTGGATTTCCTAAAGCTAATGACATACTAATAATTTCATCTACTCTATTTTTATTTCTATTTTCGTCTGAATCAAATAGCTTGTCTAATAGCGCTGTTTTATAATGTGAGTTATCTCCGTATACTATACCTCCATATTCAGAATTCCTACTACTTCCTGCATTGTAATTACCACCACCACCTGTATTATTTTTTCCTTCTTTTAAATCCGCAAGCCCGTTTCTTAAACCTGCAAATTCTCCTCGTAGTGATTCAAGCTGTCGATCCCAATACGTCATACCTTTTTCAGTCCACCAGTTTGTTATGCCTTGTGTAATTTTCGCCCATTCCAGTTCTGCGCTATTTGCAGTTACCAACGCACTTGATCCTTGCATACGCCTATTCATTTCTACTGTGCTAAGGTTTTGATTTGGAATCCATGCGTCAGCTAAAGCAATCGCGTTATTATAACTCATGCCGAACTGCTGTTTGATAAAAGATATAAAATCCTCCCTGTTCCCTTGGTTATTCTTATAAAAAATTTCCATGATTTTATTGAAAAATTCCGTGCCTTTATCCTGACTTATTCCTTTCTCAATATGTCCCATTGCATCTGCCCAGCTAATATTTTCACCGTATATTTCACGTGCCGCGCGGAAAACCATAATGTCGCCTGATGACTGTAACCCTGTAGCTCCTTCAATCCCGGAATTTATTTCTTGAAGCCGCCGCCCCCCGTTCTCACCCTGCCATAAAGGGCTATTGTTTGTCATATTCGCCAACATCGTGAGGTTTCGGGCAACTTGATCCGATGATCGGACAAACCCCTTGCTTATTCCGTCCTCCATTACGCGCTGCATTGCGCGAAGGTATTCATCATACTGCCCCGCTTTCATGCCGGAGGCTTGCAGTCCGGCATAGCCGACACGCAGGGCATCACCGCCTCCATACCGCGCCGACATATTGGCGATTGATGTCAATGTCCCTCTGTCCGCTCCCGTGCTTCGTTCGTACTGTAGAATTTGCCGCACCCCGGAACCGTCCAGCCCTTGTCTGGCAGCCTGTTTCATAGCCTCCATGCCTTCCTCGGCTGAATAACCAAATTCTGCGGCGGCGTTTGCGGCGATATTAAAAGCCTCTCTCACTCTGTTAGGCGATCCTTTCAAGGCGGCAAGCTCCATTGCATCACCTGCTCTTGACTGCCATAATTCCGCGTACGCGGCATTTGTCGATTCTTTATTTACACCTATATGTAATCCGGTATTTAACGCCTGCCCTAAGCCTGCGCCAATAGTTCCGCCAAGCAATGCGCCACCAGGGCCGAAAAAAGCACCTGCGACTGTCCCTAAAATACCAAGCCCTGTTTGCGCAATACCGCCTCTTAAATCAGCTTGCCGCTGCATTTCAGAAACTCTTGCGCCCATTATATCGCCGCTTCCATATTGTCTTACTATACCGGAACGATCAAGAGAACCGGCCCAGCGGCTAAAACCTTCATTGAGCGCGTTTACAAGCCGCTCTGTTCCTATAGCCTGTACCGCTTCTTTTATTCCCCGCCCGCCCACAGGGGAGCCCGCCTGTTCTACCATTTTATGAAAATCGCTCTGCTGTTTTTCTATCTGTGAGCCTATACCCCGCGCAGCGTCAACATCTCCTTTTTGGATAGCTTGCTCGTACATAGCGGTTAATTTCTTCATTTCATTGGTTTGCGCTTTAATTAAACTGGCATATTCCTGATCTACTTTTAACACCTGCTGCCCGTTCGCGCCTACGCCTTGAAACTTTGGATTATTATATAATTGGCGAATATCTTTCTCAAATCCGGCAGTTCTGCCTTGCATTCTCTCTTTTTCAAAAGCAAGTTTGCCGTAGTCATCATAACGCCCTTCCGACTCCGCTTTCTTCATTGCATCACCGATTGAGGAGAGAGCGCCCCTCGCCCGTCCTGCATTGGCGAGAAGATCGCCTACATCGAGATCAAGTTTAATTCCTGTTCGTGTCATTTTTAATTCTCCTTTTTAAAAATCTTTTTGGATATTATTTCCCGGATTATACGCCCCAGCTTTTCTTGCAATTTTTGCCATCAGTAATCGGAAATTTCTGTAACAAGGAATGGTGAAAATAATCTTGTAATGATACTTTCGTAATAAGTTGAATCAGCATAAAAATCATCTTGTACTGGTATTTGTCTTTGAGAATTTACTCTTGCGCCTGTCATTGTTTCCATTTCTATACCTCGGCTTCCTCTGTGTCTTCGGGTCTGTCTATAGGATCTTCGACAATCTCATAATACATTTCTGCTGGACGTTGCATTCTTTTTGCTTCTCTAATAGTTATTCGTTCGAGTATTATTTCTTTTGTTTCTTCATCATCGTACCCATCTCTGGAAAAATGTTCTTTTGCATGAAGTTCTTTAACTTCTGCCATTGCCGATCTGCGGCTTCCGAATGTATATCCCACGATTTTCCCCCGTCTGTTAATTACTGGCTGTTCCAGACATACCCGCTTTTCCGGGGCTATGTCTTCAATTTTTTTAAAAGTAGCCCCGGAAATATAATCGGCTGGATCAAAAAACGCTCTTGTTTCCAATGTGTTTATATATTTTTGATAAAGCGCATCAATGGTTTCTGAATTATAACTTTTTGAAATTCGCTCAATTTCTTTTACAATCGTTTGATTGTGGCATAGTTTATACCCTGCTTTAGAAGCGCTATTGGGAGAGTACCCGGCAGCGATTGCGGCACGTGTTTTGTTTTGAAAAGCATTGCTGCCTGGGAAGCAAAACCAAAACACAAAACGCCGTGCCTGTGTTGTTAGTTCGTTTGAAATATCCGATACATCAACCAGAGTTTCATCATAAGTGTTTTGCTGGGTTTGCGGTTTTGGCTTTGTTTTCGGCTTCCTTTTTTGCATTATACCCCTCAAAAAAATACGCTTTTATACACCAGAATCGGAAGCGGTATCGCTTATCCCTGTGTTTTTTACTGCTTCTTCATTCCATTCTTTTATTTGCAATAATCCGCAGGTGCTTTCATAAAGAATGTTGCTTAATCCGGCTGCTGCGTCCGGACTAATAGTAGTACCGCCTCCGTTGCATACACTATTAAAATAATCAGAAATGAACATCAGTTTTGAATAGAGTTGTAAAGTTTTTATGTTTATTAAAAAGTGTCTTTCGTCATTATTCATTGGTTTGTCGTCCATGATCTTCTACTCCTTTTTGCCCTGAACTGTCCGGGGCTTTTGTTTTTTTTGTTTTTTCAAAACAGGCATATACTCCTTCATGGCATAAAAAAAGACCGGACGGGTGTTATGGCACACCCGATCCGGCCTCTTTGTTTTGAGCGCCTCTTCTTGTTTGATTATTGTCAATGAAAGTATAGCATGTGAAAAAAGTTTTGGGAAGCAAAAAGATTGTTTTAAAATAAACACAAACAGAAAAATAATTGTTATGTGTGTTTCCCTTTTTATTTTCATTCTCTTTATCCTTTACATTTACATTTACATTCTCTTTCTCTTTGCTATTGTTTGTTTACAATAGGCTGCTATTGTTCTTTGAAAAGCTTTAAATTTTCATCGTAGTCTTCGCTTTGTGGATTTTTCCAGTCAGGATGATAAATATCGAAATTATCTTTGATTTCAGTGTCGTTTAATGCACGATGAAACATTCCGCCTTTTATAAATTGGCATGGATCAGGCGATATATACCGTGATTCCAATATTGGATAATCACCATTACAGGCATAAGCGATATTTCTTAAAGCGATATATACAGCTTGTGCGCTTAATGTATTATCGCTCCAGAACCTATTCCAAAAATCAATATCTTTGATTTCATAGTGTTTGTTAAATGGGAGTCCCCAATTCTCCCACATATCCAAAAACATGAGTTCTGCTTCTCCTGCTTTGTGGTTGTTATTCAAGGTTTTTTTTTACCTATTGCATTTGTATTTCCAACAGGAGCGCCGCTTTTTCCTTTTGACTTTCGTCCTCCTTCGGAGCCTTCTCTTTTTTTCCTGTTTGATGCATCTATACTTGATTTAGCCATATCAAATATTACCCCCTCGCACCCTTTTAAATCGGTATCAATGTCGTTAAAGCAATATTCACACATGGCATGAATTAATTTTCCGTATTGCTCAAAATTTAATTCATTCTTTTTTGCGGTTTCATGCCATTTCCTAAAGTATGTCAATGTAATAATTTCATACTCTTTACTTGAATCCATAGTTTCCTCTCTCCCGCTTATCGGCGGTTTTTATTATTTTCACATTTACCGGACCGGCGCGGCCTGCTGTTTCTGTTTTTCAATTTTTGATAAGGGCTTTTTTGCCAGCTTTAAGATAGCGGCTCCGGTTTGGATCAATGCAAATAATGTCATAGCCTTTTCTGTGCCGGTTTTCTCTCAACCTGCGGCTTACGGTGTCAGCGTGAAAATGTTTTGACGGCGGATAAAGCCTGAAAACATCGCGTTTTAAATCCCACAGACCAAATTCAAATTCCAGCGGATAATGATCCAAGACTTCCCGCACGGCTTCACTCATTGATGTTATATCTTTCATGCTGCCTCCCGATCGGCTTCCGGTTCTCTCATTGACTCGGTTGTGCTGTACAAAACTTCTGTGATCCGCCCGTTATGAATTTTCGCAGTCATTGAAACACTGCCGTATTTCAGATCAGATGCGTTATTAAGAAGGCGCGCAACTATCGCCTCGGCTTTACTCTGTTTCATGGGTTGCCTCCTGCGGTGTTCTGTGAAAGCCATTTGTCGAGAATCTCGCGCCGGTACAAAACCCGCCGCCTGATTTGTGTTCTGGGAATGTTCAGACGATCAAGCGTTGTTTTGCAGATGCCGAGATACGCCGCCGCTTCTTTTCGTGATAAAACATTTTTTGTTGATTGTGTTATGGTTGCCATAAACCCTCCGTGTAGTTTCCTTGTCTGTATTTGTCAAGATATGCGGAAAGTTTACTGTATGTGTTTTAATAATTCATTTTGTATTATAAATACGTATTTATACGAATTTATACATTTTTATTTAAGGGAATATCTTTTTTACATTCCCTAAAATAATTCTGGATTGTTGAATCTTCAACATGATAATTAATGAAATTTTTCATAAAAATAAAACCACTGTTTTTATTATATTTATGTTTTAATAATTCTTTTACAACTTCTTTACAAAATATTGCTCTTGATAAATTGTATTTTTTTTTCTGATAAGATTCTATCTATTAAATAACTGCTAGCAAGTTTATTCAACATTTTTTTATCATTTGCATCTGCACTTTCTGGAAATACCTTAATAGATATATCAATTAAGGTATTAATATTCTGCGTTTTTAGATTGTTTGCCTTGTCTTCATCGTCTTTATCTAAAAATTTATCCCAATCACCAAAATCAAAACATCCAATACAACCTAATATTTGACATACTTTCAGTAACTTTCTCAAAGCCTTTTTTGAGTTTATATCCAAATTATTTTTTAAAATCTCTATCCTTGCATATAACAATTCAATAAAGAAACCATTATGATTATCTTTTAATGCTTCTTCTATACATTCCTCAATTATAGTGTAAGGTAGAGAGGAAATATATTCGGAGAATTCATTGTTTTTAAGTGTTATTGAATAAAGAAGTTCCTTTTGGCCTGTATTTGTCATTTATTTATTCCCCAGCCGCCCGTAAATCAGGCAGCAATTCTTTAAACGTTTTTATCGCCGTCATCTGTATTATTTTCCGATCCCCTTCAATCCGATGCTCTCCGTAATGGGCAAGCATTGAATCTGTCAGGTGTCCTGTCTGCGATTTTAAAAGTTTCTTTTCAAGTTTTCCCATGAGGTATGATGTGTAAAAATGCCGCCAGCCGTGAAACAGATACTTTTTTGCTTCGTCTATGGAAAAGCCGCTTTTTACCAGCGCGTCACGCAGGCCGTTTATTAAAAATCGTTCGTGCATGGGAGTAGCAGCATTATATTCAGTCCAGAAAATAAAACTGTCAGGCGACACTCCCCATGGGTTTTTACTGCCCAGATCAACCAGCCTTTGCAATAGATCAGGAAAGGGAAGCTCTACTGTCCGGGGCTTGTTATTTTTCGGGGGTTTCAATTTGTCAACTCTTCCCCACGAGCCCCGTACATAAAGACAGTCAGGCCCTAAGTCTTGCAAGCGTAAAGCGCGAATCTCGCCTTGTCTCATGCCGGTAACTGCCGTCAGTATATTGGCAAGTTTAGCGCGTTCGTCTTTCCAGTCAACGCGGAAGATCGCCGCGGCTGCGGCCGGTGATAAAATTTCCTGTTCTTTTTCTACCCCGGAAAAAAGAATATGCCCTCTTGTGGGATCGGTTTCTATTTTGCCTTTTGAAAACGCCCATCGAAGCGGTTTTGTCCCTGCCAGTATTACATTGTTTTTCCTGCCTGCCGAAACAGGTTTGTTTCCCATGTGGTTAATGAAAGCGTCAATGTCTGCGGCTGTTATATCGCCGAGAATACGGCCTTTGAAAAACGGCTCCCAGTACAAAGCCGCAGCCTGTTTTTGCCGTATACAATGAGCCTTATGTATTCCATGATTTTTCCGCCGCTTTTCTGTGATATATGCGGATTTGTCCCAGTCCCAGAATTCCGATAAAAATAATGTGAAGTCCTGTGCGGCAAGGGTTTCTGTTAGCACATAACTTTTTATCCATCCCATCCGCTTCATTTCCTTTAACAGAATTTCCGTCTCGGACTTTGTTTTTATTTTCCGGGCCGTATCTTTTAAAGACAGGTCTTGTATTTTTATTGCCTCTTTTTTTTGAGGTATACCGTCCCGCAGCCACGCAAAGGCTGTTTTGATCGCCGCAGCTTCAGTCTCTTGCTTGGTACTGATTGCAGGATAGTATTCTCCTGTTGCTTCATTCTTAAACTTCACTAAATAATACAGGCGGTCTGTTCTTTTAAATACTGTAAACGGTAAGCGTTTCATGTCCTAATCCTTGCAAACGACATTGAAAAACGATTTAGGTGTCGTTTTCGTTATTCGCAATGATTAAGGACATCCGCTGTCGGGCAGCCCTTTACGTAATTCTATACAACATATAGACTTACGTTATTACCGGCGATGAGACTTGAACTCATACACACTCGCGTGCGGTAGATTTTGAGTCTACTGCGTCTGCCATTCCGCCACGCCGGCTGTTTTTACAATTATACCTTAAATCAGGTTTTTATGGCAAGTCATCGCGTATTTATCATTAATGCTATTTATGCAATAATTAACCATGAAATCAATTACAAAAGAATTATGGGTTAATACCAAAAAACCGAGGGAATTCATCAATATTACTGGTGAAGTTGAAGCTTTATTAAGAGAATCGGGCATTCAGGAAGGGTTTTGCCTTGTAAACGCGATGCACATTACCGCCAGTGTTTTTATCAATGATGATGAGTCGGGGCTGCATTACGACTTTGATGTGTGGCTGGAAAAACTTGCACCCCATGAGCCTGTTTCTTCCTACCGGCATAATACCGGAGAGATTAATGCGGACGCGCATCTTAAAAGACAAATTATGGGGCGGGAAGTAGTTGTCGCGGTTACAGGCGGAAAACTCCACTTTGGTCCATGGGAACAGATTTTTTACGGGGAGTTTGACGGGCAGAGGCGGAAGCGGCTGTTGATCAAGATTATCGGCGAATAAAAGAATAACATTTTTTGTTTTACTTAAATTTTTTTTCTAAATCTAGTAATTGCTGTTTAAGTTCAAGTCCTCCGGCATAACCGACCAACTTACCGTCATGTCCGATTACGCGATGGCACGGGACAATAATTACTATTTGATTGGTATGATTTGCTCCGCCTACAGCCTGACCGGCTCTTGGATTGTTTATCATGGCTGCTATTTCTCCGTAACTGCGGGTTTCGCCGTATGGTATTGTATGAATTGTTTGCCATACTTTCACCTTAAAAGCTGTTCCGTGAAAAGTTAACGGCAAGTCAAAAATTTTACGCTTTCCGTCAAAATATTCTTCAAGCTGCTGTGCCGCTTTTTTTATTAAAGGAGTTTCGGATTTTTCAAAGTTTTTAGGCGGATTGGCTTTTTCAAAAAAGACATTGGAGATTGCTCCTTCTTTCTCGGCAATTCCCAGCGTACATTGATTAAACTTATATGTATAATAGCATCTCATATATTTTCATTTTAACATGTTAATTTATAAATTTTCAATGATTGATGACAAAAATTTACTTGCCGCCTGTATCAAATTTTCATAAATTATAATATAGAACATGTTATTATTAATAGTTTTAATTTATGGAGGATTTATGAAAACAAACGATATGCTTGAAAAAACCGCTATTGAACCGGCTAAACTGGTCGGTACCAAATGGATTGGCTGGAGTAAATATATCTCCAATCAAATGACAGTGGAATTTGTTGACAGAACAAATTGTATTTACACCACAAATCCCAAACAATTTTCATTGCGTTATAAAATCAGGGAAGGTGATTTGTTTATCAGTAATATTGAAGGACCGTTTGAACTTAGAGGAAATGTGCTTTATAATAATGACATTCCCGTTTTTGAAAAAGCGGCATAAAAAACCAATACCGCCTGCCTCGGTATAATTTACGATAATATGAAAATTCTGATTATGCTGCGGCGGAAAATACCTCTATTATTGATAAAATAACACAATGTTTTCTCGGTATAATTCATTGAAATGTTGATATTTTGTTGCCCCAAGAAAGTAATTTTCTATTATAATTTATTATAATGGTAAATTCATTAATATTAAAATTGTTAGTAGTTTTTATGTTACTTTTCACGCCGTTCGCTTTTTTACCGGCGCAGGAGGCTATAACGCCGTACCTGCCGGATGCGAATGATTCTGAAACAGAGATAACTGAACAGGCTGATTTCATCGAAGTGGATGATTCCAAAAACAACGATGCTGATATTGAAGCAGACGCTATATTGATGATTGACAGTGACGAAGATGAACCTAAAAAAGAACATCCTCTTTATCAGCGGCTTCTTATTGTCGCTGCGATAATAATCGTACAGATACTGTTAATTAAATTAATTTGGTATCTGTTTAAAAAACTTGAAAAAAAACTTGAAAATTCAAAAAAAAATATAGTAAAACCTTTTGTAATAAAAAAGTTTACTGTTTTTACAGCAAAACAGGTTGTAGGTATAATCGAATTCTTCTTACGAATAATAAAATATGTAATTTCTGTTATTCTGCTTTTTTTCTCATTGCCGATTATTTTCAGTCTTTTCTCCGCAACAAGAGAATTGGCTTTGACATTGATTTCGTATGTGCTTGATCCGTTAAAAGATATCGCGCTTAACGCCTTACGGTATATTCCCAATCTGATTAAGATAATAATATTTGTTTTAATTACTTATTATACGCTTAAAGGACTAAAATATTTAGCGGGAAAGGTCGAAAATGGCAAACTTGTAATTCCTCATTTTTATCCCGATTGGGCGCCGCCTACTTTAAAAATACTACAGGTGTTTTTATGGGCTTTTACAATCGCGCTTATTTATCCTTTTCTGCCGGGTTCCGACTCAAGGGCTTTCCAGGGAGTTTCTGTTTTTCTTGGCGTTATTTTCTCGATTGGTTCCACATCCGCAATCGGCAATCTTGTCGCCGGGCTTGTTATTACATATATGCGCCCCTTTAAAATCGGCGATCGCGTACAGATAAAAGAGATAACAGGTTTTGTTGTAGAAAAAAATCTTATGGTAGTGCGGCTAAAGACGCATAAAAACGAATATGTTACATTCCCGAATATTTTAATTCTTGGCTCTAACATAATTAATTATAATACATCATCCGACGAGGACGAAGAAGGATTGATAATTTTCGCCGAGGTTACTTTCGGCTATTCAACTCCGTGGCAGACAGTTCACGATATCCTCATAGATGCCGCCTTAAAAACCGATTGTGTTTTAAAAAAACCGAAACCTTTTGTTTTGCAGACAAAACTGGATGATTTTTACGCGTGTTATCAGGTCAATTGCTATACAAAAGATGTCAGCAGGCTCCCGCGAATTTATACATTGTTGTATGAAAATATCCAGAACGGTTTCCGCGAAGCCGGTCTTGATATGACTTCCGCTCATTACAGGGTTATTACGTCGAATAAAGAATGATGTCTTAAATCGGTTGAATACAGGAAATATTTATATTATACTTGAATTATGCCTTATAATAAGAAGCTATTATTGGTTTTTATTTTTATCTTTTTAAGTCTTAATTGTTTCAGCGCTCCTTTACGGGATTCGCTGCCTCCTTCGGATGAGGAAGAACAGGAATATGAGCCGCATCTGCCGGATGCGCTTATGCGTCCTGGAATTCGCGATCTTACAGAACTTACTGTGGCGTTTACAAGCCATGAAATGGAGCTGGATTTCCGCAAGTCGTATTTCGCGAGCGAAGCGCAGCTTTTTACAGCATTATACGAAGGGCTTTTTTCATACCATCCGCTCACATTGGAGCCTGTTCCGGCGCTTGCGGAAAGATGGGAACTTTCCGATGACAAAATGAAATGGACTTTTACAATAAGGCAAAATGCGCGTTTTTCTAACGGTGATCCTGTCAGAGCTGACGATTTTCGCGCGGCATGGATATCTCTTCTTGAACCTGAAAAAGAATCGCCTTATTCAAGCTTTTTTGATGTTATTGACGGAGCACGGGATTATCGTAATGGAATAAATAAAGATACCGATAAAATCGGCATTCTTGTTACAAATCCCAGAACTTTAGTTGTTAAATTAAATTCACCGGCGTCATTTTTTCCGGCGATGCTTTGTCATCATTCGTTCAGCCCGATTCATCAATCAATGATTAATAAAAACAAATGGACTCCAAATAACGATCAGACTGACTGGCTGCCTCCTGTTTCAAACGGGCCGTTTCATATTGTCTCCATGAATGATGAAGCTATTGTTATGCAAAAGAGCAGTCACTATTGGGATCATGACAGGGTTGCGCTTAACAAAATTATAATTAAATTTACAAATACTGCGGACGACGCTTCCCATCTTTGGAATTCCGGCGAAGCCCGTTGGATTTCGGGTGAAGTTAATATTGAAACGTTAACCGATCTTTCCGGTATTCAGGTGAATGTTATGTTCGCTACTCATTATTTTTTTATCCGCTCAGCCGAAAAACCGTGGAACGACAAAAGAGTGCGCCGCGCGATGGCGCTTGCGCTGCCGTGGGAAGAATTACGCAGCCAGTATTATCTGCCCGCTCACTCATTGATCTTTCCCGTTATCGGCTATCCTGAAGTTGAGGGAATAACCGAAGCGAATTATAAAGAAGCGCATGAGCTCATGGCGGCAGCTGGTTACGCGGACGGCAAAGGTTTGCCGGAGTTGGTAATCCGTCTGACACCGTCGCGTGACGCTGCCCGTGTCGCTTCTATCATGGCTAATGCGTGGAAAGATATTTTAAAATTTGATGTGCGCGTAGAAGTGTTTCCTTATGACAGATATTTTCAATCAATAAAGGAAGAAGGTTATACTGTCGGTTCTACAACATGGATTGGCGATTTTGCTGATCCTTATGCCTTCCTTCAGATGTGGAGAAATGATTCAAACTTGAACGATGCGCGTTTTAACGATCCTGATTATGAAGCTTTAATCGAACGGTCAATGATAGAAGAGGGAGAAGCCCGTCTTGCCACGCTTGCGGAAGCGGAGAAACTTTTATTGGACTGGGGAGTAGTGCTTCCTCTCTGCTACAATCCGGCGCTGAACATTGTTAATACGGGAGAACTGGAAGGATGGTATCCGAACGCTTTGGATATTCATCCTTTTAAATATATGTCGTTTAAAACTTTCCGCCCTCTGCCGGGTGTGGCAATGAGCAATTAATAGTGAATAATTTGATAATTTGAGGGGATGCGTAATGCGGGTCGGGCTTGGGTATGATATTCACCGGTTAAAGAGAGGCAGGCGGTTTTTGCTTGGAGGAGTTGAAATTCCCTTTTCCAAAGGAGAAGACGGGCACTCGGACGGGGATGTTCTCGCTCACGTGGTATGCGACGCGCTCCTCGGCGCTTCGGCGTTAGGTGACATCGGCGAATTGTTTCCGCCTTCCGACTCCTCTTTTAAAGACGCGGATTCAATGAAACTTTTGCAGATTGTTTATTCTCGTGTTAAACAGGCAGGCTGGAAGATTGTAAATCTTGACTGCGTAATAATCTGTGAAAAACCAAAGGTGCTGCCGTATCGTGATGTTATCCGCAGCTCGCTTGCCGCCGCTCTGGAAATACCGCCTGAACGCGTGTTTCTGAAAGGCAAAACCGCCGAAAAGCAGGGCAGTGCAGGCAAAGGAAAAGCGGTTGAGGCGTATGCTGTCTGTTTGCTGGAAAAATAAATGAACGCAAAAGATTGGGATAAGATTTTTTCCGCTCTTGAAAAATGGCGCGATGATATTGGTTCAACCGACCCGTCTGTAACGACTGTAGCGGAAAATTACAGGCGTGATCCGTGG
>Ga0209755_10005833_pt1 | contig 13839 bp, 15 predicted proteins | sample TergutCo191P1_FD_187301 | JGI IMG/M metagenome (GOLD analysis project Ga0209755, IMG submission 187301) | Cornitermes sp. P1 segment gut microbial communities from Petit-Saut dam, French Guiana - Co191P1 (SPAdes) (version 2) | ecosystem: Host-associated > Arthropoda: Insects > Digestive system... | reverse complement strand
ACGCTAAAGTTTTAATTGTAGGCACAGGCGGTCTTGGAGCGCCTCTCGCTCTTTACCTCTCCGCAGCAGGCGTTGGAACAATAGGACTTGTTGATTTTGATGAAGTTGACGCGTCAAATCTGCAAAGGCAGATTATTCACAGTTCCAAAGATATAGGAAGACCAAAAGTCGCGTCCGCGAAAGACAGAATAAAAGGCATTAATCCTTTTGTAAATGTTGTTGTGCATAACACAATGCTCACAAGTAAAAACGCGATGGAAATAATCGGAGATTACGACATTGTTGCGGACGGAACTGATAATTTTCAAACGCGTTACCTTGTAAATGACGCATGCGTGTTTCAGGGAAAAATAAATATTTACGGTTCTGTTTTTCAGTTTGAAGGACAGTCAAGTGTTTTCGGCGCAAAGGAAGGACCGTGCTACAGATGCATCTATCCGTCTCCGCCGCCTCCGGGACTTGTTCCTTCATGCGCAGAAGGCGGAGTAATGGGAGTACTGCCCGGTATTATCGGAACCATTCAGGCGGCAGAAACAATTAAAATGATTGTAAGCGATTCTAAAGAATCGCACGGCGCCAAACCTTTAATAGGACGCTTGCTTCATTTTGACGCATGGCGCATGTCGTTCCGTGAATTAAAATTGGAAAAAGACCCAAATTGTCCCGTGTGCGGAAAAAATCCGTCAATAAAAGAGTTAATCGACTACGAACAATTCTGCGGGTTAAAAAAAGACAAAGACTTAGAACCAATAGAAACAATTACCGCAATCGACTTAAAAAAACGTTTGGATGCGGGAGATAAAATTCAATTTATAGATATAAGAGAGCCGCACGAACGCGCCATCGTCAAATTTCCAAACGCAATTATAATGCCGCTTGGTCAACTGGTAAGGCGAATGGAAGAATTGGATGCAAGTATCGATTCAGTATTCCTTTGCAAAATCGGACAGCGAAGCATCTTGGGAATACGCGCGTTACGTGAAGAAGGTTACAAAGGAAAACTTTTAAATTTACAGGATGGATTAAACGCATGGGCGAGAGATGTTGATAATTCCATGCCTGTTTATTAAATATTACATTATTGGAGGACAAAATGAAAAAACTGCTTTTAGGATTAGTAATTGTAAGCGTATTGTTTACAGGTATTACAGGATGCAAATCCGGAAAGTCCGCTTCCGAACTTATTGTGGGAGCGACGCCGGTTCCGCACGCAGAGCTGCTTAATCTTGTAAGGGAAGATTTAGCGGCGCAGGGAATCACATTAAAAATTGTGGAGTTCACCGACTATGTTCAGCCCAACTCCGCATTAATTTCAGGTGACATCAATGCGAATTTCTTTCAGCACATTCCGTATTTGGAATCGAATGCTGATTGGACTGCTCAGCTTAACTCGGCTTTCGGCGTTCACATCGAACCATTTGGTTTGTACTCGCAAAAGTTTACAAGCATTGATGATCTGCCAAACGGCGCAACAATAGCGATACCGAATGATCCGACAAACGGCGGCCGCGCGCTTCTCCTTCTTCAATCCAACGGATTGATTACCTTGAGGGACAACGCAGGATTAAACGCTACTTCCCGTGACATAACAGGCAATCCCAGGAACTTCCGTTTCCGTGAACTGGAAGCGGCGCTTCTTCCCCGTTCATTGAATGATGTTGATGCCGCCGCCATTAACGGCAACTTTGCGCTTCAAGCGGGATTTAATCCAATTAATGATGCGCTCATTATTGAAGGAGCCGATTCTCCGTATGTTAATATTGTAGTCGTTCAGAAAGGCAGCGAGCAGGATTCAAGAATCATCGCTCTTAGGAACGCTCTTTTAAGCCAGAAAGTAAAAGATTATATTATAGAAAATTACTCGGGCGGAGTCGTCTCAATATTTTAATAAAATAATGTTTAACCGCAAAGTGACACGGAGTTACAGGTCTTAACGCTCTCCTCCGTGTACACTGTGGTTTTTATTCATTTTCCTATTTCCAATTTATAAAAAAAATGGTATTATTTTTACATGATCATTCTTAGGAACATTTGCAAAACATATCCTGGTATTACCGTGCTTAGAAATGTCGATATTGAAATCCCTGATAATACGATTTTTGGAATTATCGGCAAAAGCGGCGCGGGAAAATCGACTCTGCTTAGAATAGCAAGCCTGCTTGAAAAGCCGGATACAGGAGAAGTTTGTTATGATTCACAAAGGGTTGATACTCTTAAAGGACAGCCTCTTCTGGAGCAGCGCAGAAAAATGGGAATGATTTTTCAGGATTTTAATCTTTTGGGATCACGCAACGCAGCCGGTAATATCGCGTATCCGCTGGAAATCGCAGGAATCCAAAAAAAGCTTATCTCAAAAAGAGTTGATGAACTTTTAGAAATGGTTGATATAAAAGAAAAACGCAAAGCGAGAATGAGCGAGCTGAGCGGCGGACAAAAACAAAGAGTCGCAATCGCCCGCGCGTTAGCTGCAAATCCGCAGGTGCTGTTCTGCGATGAAGCAACAAGCTCTCTTGATCCGCAGACAACACGCTCCATTTTAGCGCTTATAAAAGATTTACATTCAAGACTGAACATTACGGTCTTTTTAATAACTCATCAAATGGAAGTAATCCGCGAAGTATGCGCTGAAGTCGCTGTTTTGGAAAAAGGAATTGCCGTAGAACACGGAAAAGTTTCCGATGTCTTTAATGCGCCAAAAACACAGGCTGCAAGGGAATTGGTTCATGGGTAACGATAGATTAATGGAAGTTCTTTCCATGCTTCCGCAGGCAACGCTTGAAACTGTTTTCATGACATTCGCATCGGCTGTTCTCGCTTCTCTTCTTGGTTTTCCTCTTGGAACTTTTCTTTATATAACGTCTCCGGCAGGACTTGCTCCAATGCGCATCACATACAATATAGTTTCACGTATTGTAAATCTGCTTCGTTCCCTGCCTTTTATTATTCTGATGATCCTTTTAATTCCGTTCACAAGAATGATAATTAAAACCAGCATAGGTCCTACAGCCGTCATTATTCCGCTGTCAATTGCCGCAGCTCCTTTTGTCGCGCGTGTTGTGGAGTCCGCTCTTGAAGAAGTAAAAAAAGGCGTATTAACGGCGGCAAGGGCAATGGGTTCTACCAATATGCAAATCATTATTAAAGTGCTTATACCGGAAGCTCTGCCCGCTTTAATTTCCGGTCTTGCCCTGACAATCATTAACCTTATCGGTTATTCAGCGATGGCAGGAGCATTGGGCGGCGGCGGACTTGGAGACCTTGCTATACGATATGGCTATTATCGTTTTAGAATTGATGTTACAATAGCCGCCGTGATTATAATTTTGATTCTTGTCGAAGTTGTGCAAATGACAGGCACGATCATAAGCCGAAAGCTTATGGCAAAACGTTAAAAGAAAAAGGAATATCTAAATGAGACACACATACAAAACACAGGGAACCTGCGCGACAGAAATCGAGTTTGATATTAACGATGGAATTATAACTAACATTTCGTTCAAAAGCGGCTGTAACGGAAACCTAAAAGCGCTGTCTTCACTTGCAGACGGATTAACCGCTGAAGAAATTATTAAAAAGTGCAAGGGTATTAATTGCGGAGAAGGATTCAGAAGCAAGGGGACTTCCTGCGCAGATCAGCTTGCGCAAGCGATAGAAAAAGCGATTGGGTCTTGAATACATAGTAAACATATAGTATTATTCAGTTATGGACATAAGCACAATTTGCGTACACGGCTGTGAAAAAAAATATGATATCACTGGCGCTGTTTCGGTTCCCATTTTTGCATCTTCAACATTCGCCCATCCCGGCGTCGGACAAAGTACAGGGTTTGACTATTCACGCTCCCAAAACCCCACAAAGGAGCATCTTGAGCACACGATTACAACGCTTGAAGGCGGCTGTGACACTGTCGCATTTTCGTCAGGCATGGCGGCTGTTTCTGCGCTTATGGAATTATTTTCGCCCGGCGATCATATTATCGCGTTAGATGATTTATACGGCGGTACTTTCCGCCTCTTTTCGCACATATCAGAAAAGAACGGCATAAAATTTTCTTATGTAACATGCGCATCCGGCATGTGCGCAGCAGAAGAAATTTCCGCAAAAATTACATCTGCAACAAAGGCGATTTTTATTGAAACGCCTTCCAATCCCATGATGAATGTGGTTGATATCGAAGCTATCGCACAAACCATAAAAAATAAAAATATACTTTTAATTGTTGATAACACTTTTCTTACTCCCGTTTTTCAAAGACCGCTGGCTTTGGGCGCGGATATCGTGCTTCATAGCGGAACAAAATATCTGGGCGGTCATAATGACACTCTTTCAGGTATGCTGACTGTGAAACACGGTGAACTTGCCGAGCGTCTGCGTTTTATCGCAAAAACTACAGGCGGCTGTCTTTCACCTTTTGACAGTTTTTTAATTATCCGCGGAATAAAAACTCTTGCGCTGCGAATGGAACGCCACAACAAAACCGCGCTTCCTGTCGCAAAGTGGCTTACAGAACAAAAAAAAGTAAAAAAAGTTTATTACATCGGTTTACAAGATCATCCCGATTACGCGATCTCGTGCCGTCAGGCAAGCGGCTTCGGCGGGATGATTTCATTTGCTGTTGATAACGAACAAACTGCAAAATCAATTTTAGAAAACGTAAAAATTATTAAATACGCAGAAAGTCTTGGCGGAACCGAAAGTCTTATCACCTATCCTCTTTTGCAAACTCACGCCGACCTTCCGCAGGATGAACGCGAAGCGCGCGGAATAAACGCCTGTTTACTGCGCTTGTCGGTCGGTCTTGAAGCGAAGAATGACATCATCGAAGACCTAAAACAAGCTATGGGTATCAGCTAATGATGTACGATTTTGATACTGTAATAGAAAGAAAAAATACCAACAGTATTAAATACGATCCTGCTTCAAGAGGAAAACCTGAAGATGTGCTTCCTTTATGGGTTGCCGACATGGATTTTGCCGCTCCGTTATGCGTACAGGATGCGGTAACAAAGCGCGCTGTGCACGGCATTTATGGTTATTCCGAGCCGGGCGCGTCGTATTATTCTGCCGTGCAAAGTTGGTTTAAAAATCGTTTTAATTGGAACACCGACAAGGAATGTCTTTTAATAACGCCCGGCATTGTAAATGCCTTGTATCTTGCCGTTCGCGCTTTTACAAACCCGGGAGACGCAATTTTAATTCAACAGCCTGTGTATTATCCTTTTGCTTCGTCTGTACAAAAAACAGGACGCACTTTACTTGTTAACGAACTTGTTTATAAAGACGGCTTTTACTCAATTGATTTTGAAGATTTTGAAAATAAAATTAAACAGGCAAAGCTTTTTATTTTATGCAATCCTCACAATCCCGCAGGCAGAGTATGGACACATGATGAGCTTCTTCGCATGGGAGAAATATGCATTCATTACGGCGTTAAGGTTATTGCCGATGAAATACATCAGGATATAATATTTTCGCCTAACAAACATCTTGTATTCGCGAATCTTGAAAAAAAGTTTGCCGATATCACAATCACATGTACAGCTCCTTCCAAAACTTTTAACCTTGCTGGACTTAATCATGCAAATATTTTTATTTCCAACAAGGAATTACGCTTGTCTTTTAAACAGGAATATGAAAGCGCCGGGCTTAGCCAGCCTAACATCATGGGACTTATTTCCTGCGAAGCGGCATACACAGACGGCGCCCAGTGGCTTTCCGAGTTAATTAATTATCTTGCAGATAACATGGCTCTGTTAGATAATTTTTTAAAAACGAATATCCCAAAAATAAAACTTGTTAAACCGCAAGGGACATATCTTGCATGGCTTGACTGCAAGGAACTGGAACTTTCTTCAAAAGAACTTGATGCCGCTATCACCCAAAAATGCAAGTTATGGCTGAATGACGGATATATGTTCGGAAAAGGCGGAAGCGGCTTTCAGCGAATGAATGCCGCATGCCCCCGGGTTGTTTTACAAAATGCGTGCGAGGCTTTGCTTCGCCTGAAAAACCATGAAAAACAGATAAAGAGGTGAACCTGTGAAAGTGTCAACAAAAGGCAGATACGCGCTTAGAATGCTTCTCGATTTGGCAGAACACAAAGATGAAGGATTTATTCCGTTAAAAGATATCGCAGAAAGACAGGATATTTCCAAACAGTACCTTGAGCAAATTGTTTCCATTATAAATTCTTCGGGGGCTCTTCGCGCAAACCGCGGCAAACAGGGCGGGTATATACTTGCAAAGGAACCATCGGCGTATACTGTCGGACAAATATTGCGCATAACAGAAGGAAATCTTGCTCCCATTGCCTGCCTTGAAGATAAGGTGAATCAATGCGAAAGAGTAAAAAAATGCAAAACTCTTTCAATGTGGAAAGGTCTAAATAAAGTTATTGCCGACTATCTTGACGGCATTACTTTACAGGATTTACTTGATAAAAAATAAGAAATCCAAAACAGGAAATAACTAATTCTAAAGCGTAATTTTAATCTTTTGGACTCAAATTAAACCTTCCGTTTATCTGTTCGGTTTTTATTACATTAATAAAAACGGCAGGATCTATGCGCCTTATCGCAGGAATCAATTCTTTTACCTGGCTTGCGGTAACAACCGAATAAAGAAGAGTGTGCGTATTTCTTTCAAAACTGCCGAAGCAATCGATCAATGTCGCTCCATGACTTGTATTCTCGCTTATCATTTTAAAAATTTCATCGGGTTTATTTGTTACTATTAAAAGGGTTCTTTGCTGATAATTGCGGTAAAGAGCGCCAAGAGCAACAGTAGTTGCAAATTGAAAAATAATCGAATACAACGCCCTGTCCAGTCCGAAAAGAATTCCTGCAACGGCGAGAATCACGCAGTTGATCGCAAAAATATAATTCCATGCGTCTTTGCGGTATTTTTCAGAAATAAAAATGGCGATAAAATCCGTTCCACCGGAAGTTGCATCCGCATGGAGACAAAGACTGATGGCAACCGCGTTTAAAAATCCGCCGAAAATTGCCGAAAGCAGAATATCCTGCGTTGTAAGAAAGTTAATAATAAAGGACGGAATAAAAGAAGGCATAAAGTCTGTCAGGATACCGCTTACAATAACCATCAGCGACGAATAAAGCGTAAATTTTTTTCCGATAAATTTAAAACAAAAAATTGCAGGGATCAGGTTCAATGTATAAAGTATTACGCTGAAAGGCACTCTAAAATTGCCAAAGCGGTGAGATATTTCCTGAATAAGAAGAGCAAGCCCGTTAAAACCGCCGGGAAGAAGCCCTCCCGCGCGAACAAAAGTAATTAAATTAAAAGCCATAAGCACAGCGCCTGTCAGTACCAAAAAGAGCCGCTTAACGGTACGCATATATTTGCCGATCATAACGGTATTATAGCCAAAATGACCGGCTTTTGCCATATACAGATACTGCGCTCTTATTCGCCGCGTAAATATATAAAGCAAAACACCCGGCAGAAATAGAGTTGTAATGTATTGCAAATAATGTTAAAATATAAGCATTACATATCAACAGGGAATTATTTATGAGGTTATATTCATCTGTTTTAAAAATAATGTTAACGGTTTTTCTAATATGTTCTTGTTCAAGCGTGCCAATATATCCTGATTTCGAACCTGTTCAGGATCAAGAAATTCTAATTTCAATTTTAGAAGAATTAATTAACTCACAGGATAATTTTTCGATCTATGTATTATCCAGAAGAACATTAAATTACCGTTTCAGACAAACAAGATTATTAACGCATAGTTTCTATTTAATTGATTTATATGACAATGGATATTATACATTAAGTTTTAGCGGAGCAGATAACAACCCGTACACCAGAGGAATATGGGTATTAAATAAAGACACTGACATATTTTCGTATCAATTATTTATTGAAGGTAATAATATGTGGAATGTAGATTATTTATTCAGGGATAATGTTATTGATTCATATCACACATTAAGAAATGTTATCCGCATAATAGCCGCCGGTGCTGATTATTACTACAGAGATCATATAAGAAAATTACCAAATGCATTAAATTGCAATACAGCAATATTGGAAACAATTGCGCTTGTAAAGCATTAAACCCCTTTTTTTTACCCTCGATATTCTATATACTGACCTATGGATAAAATACAAATTTTAGATTTTGGCAGTCAGACCACCCAGCTTATAGCGCGGCGAATACGCGACCTTGGCGTTTATACAGAGATAATTCCAGGTGACATTGAACTCTCCGATAAAATTGTTTCCCCAGACATTAAAGGAATAATTTTGTCGGGTTCTCCGGAATCGGTAAACGGTGACGGAGCCGTACCTGATAAAAAAATCTACGATTTCGTCCGCGCAGACGGCAGCGCAATGCCACTCCTTGGTATTTGTTACGGTCTTCAAAGAATGACACATGATTTAGGCGGCAAGGTTGAGTCTTTGCCTCATGTAGAATACGGACGCATTGAGGTAAAAATAGGGGATCCGTTTGAAGGCAAAAATACATTAACACAAAATTTTTTAAATGGGTTTAAAAACTCCTTCATTGCGTGGATGAGCCACGGTGATACGCTTACAAAACTTGCTCCCGGTTTTAATGAAGCCGGCACAAGCGCAACAGGCTACCCTGCGGTTGTTGCACATGACACAAAACCATGGTTCGGACTTCAGTTTCATCCCGAGGTAACGCACTGCGAAGACGGCGGCAACATCCTTGGCGCGTTCATCTTTAATGTTTGCGGCTGCGAAAAAAGCTGGAGCATGGAACACTATATAGAAGAATTAAACACAAGCTTAAAAGAACGCGCAGGCGATAATCCTGTGCTGCTTTTAATTTCAGGCGGCGTAGACTCTACTGTTGCGGGCGCAGCTCTTTTAAAAGCGCTTGATCCGCAGCAAGTGCATCTTATGTACATGGACACAGGTCTTATGCGCAAGAACGAAACAGAAAATGTAAAAACAATTCTTTCCAAACTCGGAGCAAAAAATGTTCACGTAATTATGTGCGAAGATGAGTTCCTCTCTGCGCTTAAAGGAAAAACAGACCCTGAAGAAAAACGAAAAACAATCGGCGATTTATTCATTACGATACAGGAACGCGAAGTTGCGCGCCTAAAACTTCCAGACAGTTACCTGCTTGCGCAAGGCACACTATACACCGATTTAATCGAAAGCGGAAAGGGTATCGGCAAAAAAGCGCGCGTAATAAAAAGCCATCATAATGTTGGAAGCCCTCTTGTAGACGCAAAGCGAAAAGCGGGGAAAATAATAGAGCCATTGGATAAACTTTACAAAGACGAAGTTCGCCGCCTTGGACGTTTCCTCGGCGTAGACGAAGACGCGATCCGCCGCCACCCTTTCCCCGGCCCGGGTCTTGCTACAAGAATTCTCGGCGAAGTAACAAGGGAAAAATGTGACATTCTTCGCGAAGCGGACGCAATTTTTATCGAAGAATTAAAAAAACGCAAAAGCCCGCGCGAGGTTTATCTTTACGATGAAATCTGGCAGGCTTTCGCAATACTTCTTCCTTTACGCTCAGTCGGCGTTGCTGGCGACGAGCGCAAATACGGCTACGTTCTTGCGTTACGCGCAATCATCAGCGAAGACGGCATGACGGCAGATGTTTACCCGTTTGAAAGCCGCGACCTTTTAGAAATATCAACGCGCATTACTAACTCTGTTAAAGAAGTGGGAAGAGTTACTTATGACATTTCAAGTAAACCGCCCGCAACGATTGAGTGGGAATAATCACCATCCAAAAATTTTCATATCCACTTTTCCGTCTTTGGAAACTTTCACCCCTTCCTTGCGTAAAAGTTTTATTTGAAGCGTTCTGCCTTCGCCGTCAAGACCGATAGTGCCGTCCGAGCGGATTATTCTGTACCAGGGCAGGTCGTATTTTTCTGACATTGAATGAAGAGTTCTTACAGTTTGCCGCGCTCCGTTTGGTATTCCCGCTCTTTGCGCAATGTCACGGTAACTGCAAACCTTTCTCACGGGAACTAAAAGAATTTGTTCGATAATTTTTTTGGTATTTTCTGTCATCGCAACATTATTAAAATCTGAACAAAGCAATCCTTGCAGTTGCAACAGGCGTATTAAATCCAATTTTTAACCTGTTAAAATCTCTGGAAGGAATACCCCTTCCGTTGTAATTTGATAATCCCAAAAGTTCTCTTGGTATGCCGATAATATTAAAATCAAGGCGGTTATTATTATTGGTATCCTGAAAAATTGTTACCACATATTCGCCGTACGGAAGATTGAACTCGTGCCTTAAAACAGCAGCGGTACTCGGAATAATCGCATACGAAGACGGAATCTCTCTCCTGAACTCATCTGCATTGGCAAAAATCGCAACTATAACATTACCGTTGTTAATTACAACATTGGTAATTTCCATAGTTACCAGTGAGGTTTGCGCTGCCAAAGCACCGGGCGAAAAAATACTCAAAGAGAAAAAAAACGTAAAAAGCGATGCAAAAAAAATCTTTCTTAAACTGGTTCTGTTCATAACAATCCTCCCTTCGCAATATCATATTTTATGCGGAATGTTTTATTCAACCCGCCAATTCCCTTCAACAAGAGTATATCTCCCGGCTCTTCGTTCATTACTTGTATAAAACGCGTCAAAATTATTCGCGGTGGTATAAAGAACATTACCGGCAGTGTCCGAAAAAACAATGCTTTCCCTTATGCGTCCGTCAGAAGAGCGGGCATCAAATGCGCGGTTTCCCAAATTTTCTATCGATGCAGAAATTGTTACGCTTGTAATAAAATTATTATAAAACGCGCCGTCCCTTATGGTTGCGATATTTGCTCCCAAAACTACCGCTCTTAACCTGTTGCCGGAAAAAGCGCCCTCTCCTATCGTTGTTAAACTTGCGGGAAACTCAACCTCTCTTAATCGATTGCTGTAAAAAGCATAATCGTCAATAACAGTCAGAGCCGCGGGCAGGGTAATCGAATCGATCTGATTGCCGGAAAAAGCGCCTTTACCGATTGTTTGAACACCAGTTCCCAATGTAACACGCGAAAGCCTGTTAGACGTAAACGCGCCCCTTCCGATTCTTGTAACATTATCCCCAATCGCTACGGTTTCAAGCCTGTTGTAGGCAAAGGCGCCGTCGCCGATTATCGTCACAGAATCAGGAATCGTAAGCTCTCTCAAACCTTTACCAATAAATGCGTTGTTGCCGATTACCGTTACACTTTTTCCGTCCATGGTTTCCGGAATATTTAAAGAATGAGCCCTGCCTGTAGAACCGGTAATGGTAAGACCTGTGGCATTTTCCTCAACGGTAATACGTAAACCGGACTCCGCAAAGACCAAAACAGGGAAAAAAATAAAAATTGAAAATATTATTATTTTCTTTAACATACCGGACATGGGCGGTACAAGACTCGAACTTGTGACCCCCAGCGTGTCGAGCTGGTGCTCTAACCAACTGAGCTAACCGCCCGGACTCCAGAACTCAACTTTACGCGGAATCATCGTAAAGACCGATGATTCATTGTAAAATTGAGCGCTGGGCTAAAATTATTTTATTCTTTCGCGAATAGCAACGTTTACTTCGATCTTAACATTGGGACCAAGTTCCATTGGAACAATGAGAGCTTCAACCTCACCAAGGTTTGTGGAAACTTCCATATTGTCGCCCGTAAAGAGAGCCGGAGGAGTGAGGTCAAACTTAAAGCCGAGATCGTGCAGCTTGGTTACAGCCTGAGCGGTAATCATGTTTGCAAGTTCCTGAATCGTTGCTTTGGCAAGCTCATCAAGAGTTGTGAAAGTCTCACCGTTCATTTTGCCGGCTACAAATAATGCTGATTCTTTTGTCATGTCAAAAAGAACGCGCCCTTCAACGTCACCGGCAAGGCCTACAAGGGCTGCTACACCCATGATCGACATTGAAGTAGGTTTAAGGTAAATTTCACCTCGTTTTACTTCCGAATTCAACACCTCTTTAAGCACATTAAATGCCGATTCCACAAAGGGGTTGATATACTCAACTCTCATAATTTACTCCTTACAATTTTTTATCCATTGTGCATAAAAGCTGATACAGGGTCATCAGCTATCGACGACCAATCAACACCGGTCAACTCTTCATGCCTGCCCACTATAACGATTCCGCGGTTTTTCAATTTTTCTGAAATATCCGCAATAATCTTTACCTGCTCCTGGGATGGCAAGTACGAAATAATATCCCTCACCAGAACAATATCCATCTCCGGTAATGTGTTCTCATTAGTTATATCATGGTATTCAAAAATGATCGAGTCCTTTATGGCCTGGTTAAACGAATAACCGGATGTTCCCCTGGTCATAAAAGGTCTGCAATACTCGGGCAAATCTTCAAGGTCATACGTCATGTTAGGAGCCTGTGAAACTGCCATAATATCGTTATCATTTGCCCATATTTTTATATGGGCGCTTGGATACTTGGATTTGAGTATACACGCAAATGAATATGTTTCATAGCCCTTTCCGCAGCCTATATTCCAAACATTAACATTCGGGGCAGAACTGTCAGGTAAAACTTTCTTAATATTGCTACAGTAAGCCTCAGACCAGAATTCATTTGTACAGGGAGAAGCGAAGGTGTCAAGGAAGTCGTCGGCTTCCGAGGCGCTCCTTAACTGCAGGGCTTCGCCCGAGCGTCCGGTACTCCATTCGTTGAATCGTCCCCGCAGCCATGTTTCGTTTATCTCTGAAACTGTAAACCGCCGTAAAGCCGCAAGACTTTCCTGAACAAAGCCAATAACCGAATCTGCGGCTGCGCGCTGAGCCATGGGTGAATCCCCGGCTCCAGGCGGCGGCACAAAATATTCGCCGTCAGATACGGCAGTGCGCGATTTATTCTTGTCTTCGTCAGATACTGTAAATATACGAACTACATCCAGAATGATATAAAGGTCACCCTGTTTTTCTACAACACCGCTTATAAACTTAATGTTGATATCGCCGAATATCGGATGGGGCGGCTGAATCTGTTCTTTATTAATACCAACTACTTTATCGATTTTATCAACGATTGTTCCATAGACCTGATCGTTGATATGGAGAATAAGCATATTCTCCAGAGCGTCATCTTTTTTCTCCATCGTTACATGGAAAAATTGCCTAAGATCGATAATCGGGATGATGTCACCGCGCAGGTTGTATACGCCCCGGACATAAGAAGCTGCATTCGGTACGTAGGTAAACTTGTCGGCTTTTGCAATTTCTTTTACGTTCATGATATCAACGCCGTAATCTTTTCCCGCAAGAGAGAACGTAACCATTTTAAAGTCTACGTTTTCGACGCGTTCCTTCTGCTCCTGCAAGTCAGCGTTTACCTGTTCTAAATCTCTAACTACTGCATTTGTCGCCATATACTACCTGCCGCCTGTTGAAGCTTCGCGTATTCGGCGCTGCTCCATTTCTTTTTTTAGTCCCAGTTCCAGAAGCTGGCTTACGTCAATAATAAGGGACACCGATCCGTCTCCCAATATTGAAGCTCCGGCAATTCCGGGAGAATTGGTAAACTGATCACGTAACGGCTTTATAACGACATCTTCTTCGCCTATAAGGCTGTCTACCATGAAGCCCATCTTCTTTTCTGCCGTTCCGACAATAACAATAAAGTGGAAATCCTGCTGTTCTTCTGTTTTAATGCCGAATAAACGATTAAGACGCAAAAGCGAAATAACGTCGCTTCGGATATTAAATACTTCGTAATTGTCGATCATCTTGATTTCTTCGGGTTTGATTCTCAAGCTTTCGATAACCGACGTAATCGGAATTGAATAGATTTCCGTTCCGACGCGAACCAGAAGACCCTGAATGATCGCCAATGTAAGAGGCA
>Ga0209755_10005832_pt1 | contig 13839 bp, 14 predicted proteins | sample TergutCo191P1_FD_187301 | JGI IMG/M metagenome (GOLD analysis project Ga0209755, IMG submission 187301) | Cornitermes sp. P1 segment gut microbial communities from Petit-Saut dam, French Guiana - Co191P1 (SPAdes) (version 2) | ecosystem: Host-associated > Arthropoda: Insects > Digestive system... | reverse complement strand
TTAGTCAGCCCATAACTTACAACGACTTTTAATTTTCCGGGGAAACCGCAGTCGCCGTCAGGACTGTCAAGCTCGAAGTGCACATAAACGCCTTCTTTTTCTTCGTAGGGTTCAGCCTTCCAGAGAAGTTTATCAAAACCGCGCGTCCCTGAATGCAGCGTATTGCAGCCGTCATTCGCTTCCAATGGATATGTGCTTCCTAAAAGATCAAAGGACGCATTTTTTATCCTGTTCGCAAAACGCCCGACAGTAACGCCGATGAACGGCTCGTTATTCAAATAACCGTCCAAGCCTGAATAGCCTAGCAGCACATCATCTTTAGTACCCTTGCTTGAAGGAACTATTAAACTTGTCCATGCCGCTCCAAGATTGGTAAGCGAAAGTTTTAAATCGCCCGCGCTAAGCGTCCACAGTTTAACTCTCTTGCCATTACTCAATACGCCAAAATTCTGCTCTTTAATTATCATGTTATTATTATATACAATAAATGATTAAAATCTCAACCTGATTCTGGCGGTAAAATTGACGCCGTAAAACGAATCTCCGGTAAAAGGCGCCTGCACGCTTAGTGTTAGGGCGGCTCCCTGGAAAAGCTCATGGTTAAAAGTTAAAACAGGAGTATACATATCATAAGTATAAATAAAAGCCGCCGCTAAACTGGAGAAATCATTAAAACGCAATGTAAGAGCGCCGTATATATTATGCTCATTATGTGAGCCTAATATATTTTTTTCCGGATGAAAGGCAGTGGAAGAATTCTCTCCATTAAACAAATATTCAACAAGCAAGATTAACTTACCGTCAAAAAATGAATAATCCGCTCCTAGGCTGAATGAAAGCCCGTCCTGCGCTGTTTTAATTTCATGATTATACGTATAAAGCGCATCCAGTATAAATCCAAAAACTAAATCCGCTTTGATACTCAGTCCTATGCGATGGAGCCCAAGTTCCGATCCTGCGTCAGGTGTTTCGTATGAATATAAAGATTGTATGCTCATAATACCCCAATGCCTGTCTAATGATAAACCAAAAAGAGAACCGCCGCCGTCCTTGGAATAAGGGTCGCGCGGAGCCGAGCAAAACGCCAGAAATTTTAACGCATCAACAGGAAACCACGAGAAAGCCGCGCTTAAAATGCCGCGCGGACGAGCGTCGGGTTTTAGCGGATTTTTTGGATTAAGAAAATCCGATGAACCCCACACCTGTCCGTAACCAAAGGGAAGACGCATAAGCCCGCCGTCAAAATTTGTGTACTCGCTGCTCAAACGAAAATAAAGCCGCTCAAGTTCAATACCGGCGATATAATTATCACCAGCTACATAAGAAGTATATGCTAAAGGATAGCCGGATTTTGATACCGCGAAACCTGCGGCATTTACAGCGTAATCACCTGAAGCGGCCAACAAATTAACAGCGCCAAAAACCGCAAATTTTTCGCGCCTTGCCTGAAAGCGAATGTTAGCGAACTCTTCCACACCCATGGAAAAATCCTGCCCGTCCCCTGCTCCGACATTAAAAGATACAGTGGAGTCAAGTAAACCAGAGACAGTAAGCTGAGCGCAAAGACTACTGCTTACGAATAAAAATAGCAAGAAAATAATAAATATCTTTCTCATACCTACCTTTCTAAATTTCTCTGACTAAACACTGTATCCGCTATTGGTCTATCCAGCACAACATTGCGCATAACAAAGGTTGTCTTTGAATCACGGCGCATTAAATCGCGCATCTCTCCCTCAACAGGGAAGCGCCGCCCGCCGATTGTTTCAATTTTTTTAAGAGAGTAATCTTTTAGCTTTACGCCGGAGAGCGCGAAAAGTTCGTAACGCGTAACATCGTTGTGCTCTTTATCTATCCACAGCTTGCGCTTTGGATAACTTTCGGTTCTTTTTTTCGCTGTAAGTTCAAGAACCCAGCAATCGCGTCCGTTAATTACTTCCGAGCCTGAGAGCGTTGGGTCATAACGGCTTGATAAAGTTTCGTTGTTGATCGTATCTTCGTAAGACATATCGGAACCCATCATGGATTCTTTTAGCATGTGGCCGGATATCAGCATAACTTCTTCGGTGTCGGGCGAATAAACAAAGAGACGCCCGTCCCTTTTTAAATAACGGGTTCCCCTGTCTTCGGGATTAGTAAACTCAATAAAACTGTGTGTGTTTCCCCTGCCCCACGCCTTCATTGTTTTAACAAAACGCCTTCCGCCGTGTTCAATAATGATGTCACCTTCATATTCAATTGTTGTATATATTTCATTATTGTCTACACGACGCAAAAGTTCCGCGGCGTTAGGCTGTGCCGCTGATTGCGCGCTAAGCGTTAACGGGAAAATAAAAACAATTAATAAATTAAGGAATAAAAAATAACTCTTCATAAAACCTCCAAAAAAATATTGATCCAACTAAAGGATTTTTTCCAATCCTCCGTGCCTCCGTGTGAACCTCTTATCGTCTAAGCGCTTCTACCGGTTCTACAAACGCGCTTTTAAGCGAAGGAACCAGCGTAAATATCGATGCCACTACAACACCCATAAGCCATGCGCGCAGAAGCAGCAGCGGTTTAAACTCAAAGAACAAAGCGTTAGTCATCGGCATATCGGAGAATGTGCTTCCAAATTGTTCCATCATACGAATAGGCTGATTGGTAAGCCCCGCGACAATACCTCCGCCGACAATAACCCCCGCAAGAGCGCCGAATGCCGCCATAAAAATCGATTCATAGAAAAAGACCTTTACAATCTCCGCGCGCGTCATACCAAGGCAGCCCATCATGCCGATTTCTTTAATACGCTCATGGATTATCATTACAACAGTATTAATTATAAGAAAACTCGCGACAATCAGGAAAACAAGAAAAACAATGGTGTATACTGGCCCGACCATTTTCATCACGGCAACCCAGTAGTTGTCTTTCCATTCTGTTACTACACTTTCTTCCCCCAGTAATTCGCGAACACGCGCTGTAATGCCGCCGCTCATTTTTTGATCCTCCGCGTAAATCACAAGAGATTGCGTTCCTCCATCAAGCACCAAAAGATCCTGAAGTCTTTCTATGTCCATAACAAGATACTGTTCATCAATCTTTATGTAATCAAAGTTAAAAATACCAACAACTTCGGGACGTAAAAACTTTTCGGAGAACTGCGCCGAAATTGTTTTAAACATAATCCTGTCACCAATTGAATATCCGGTCTTCTGCGCAAAAACTCGTCCTATCGCGATTTCGTTCGCCCCTGGAGCCGGCCAGCGTCCTTCGATTAAACCATCATCGCGATCTGTCAGGTTTAAATTATTTGTCGCTCTCTCTTTCTCAATATCGAGTCCCCACAACACAGCGTGTTTAACAGTGCTTTCCTGCAATGTCGCCATTGTCGCAATTCGGGGAAGCACAGAGCGAATGCCCGGGATTTCATAAATCTCCCGCACTAACTCCTTCCAGTTATGCTGTCCTTCCCGCTCAATTGGATATTGCACCGGCATATATTCACTTTCAGAATCGTATTGCTTTGATACAACTCTTACATGCCCCAGTTCATAAACCTGTACTGTGTCATATATACATCGGATCATTCCGTCTATCATGGACGAATAAACAACAATAAAGAACACGGCAATTCCTACAGCGGAAAAGCAAAAGAGGGTGCGTCTCATGTTACGCCAAATATTACGATACGCAATTTTTATCAATGTGAGCGTTCCGCCCTGTTTAAAATTATTCATAATTTCTCCATATCATATAAAATCAAAAGTTTCAACTTTTGATTTTTACTTTATTTTAGGGAGAAAATTGCTTAGCAATTTTCTCCAAGTTAAATTAAAAAACCAACCGGGTTTTTTAATTTAACATTATTCAAACCGCAAACTTTCGGTTATTGGTTTTTTCACCGCGCGCCGCGTTGGTAAAATAGCGACGAGAGACGAAAGTAATGTAGCGACAATTCCAGAACCAAAAATCACAGCGATATTCCACGAACTGCGGAAAACTGCCGTTGTTCTAAAACCAATTCCATCAGGCATTAAATCTCCCATAGCGGAAAAATCTATCCCATATTTTACAATCGGATAATTAATAATACAGCCAACAATTATTCCCAAAACGGAACCCATAAGCCCGAGGAAACCCGCTTCCAGCATATAGGTCATGATCATCTGTCTATCTATCATGCCCATCGCCCTCATCATACCGATTTCTTTTGTGCGCTCAATTATCGCGAGTAAAATTGTGTTTGATATTCCAAGGAATGAAAGCAGAAGTAATAAAAAAGCGAGCACCTGAGGCATTCCTGTCTGGATTGCTTCATAACTTAAATAATCTTCCATATAGTCCTGCCAAGTGCGAACACCAAGCTCTTCGGGCATGTTTAAACCCATTGCCGCGAGACCGCGCTTTAAAGCGTCAGTAATTACTGGACCGCTTTCACTTTTTCCTGGAAGGCGGGAGTCGGGAACGCCCTTCTCTCTTATAATTAATTCTGTAATAGCTCCTTCCAGCATCATACCCGCTTCATCCTGCAAGATATCAAGTGGAAGAAAAGCGGTGTTACCGTTCGGAAGCGGAGCTGGCGAGTTTATCACGCCAACTACTTTTACATCAAAAGCCTGATTAATATGATTTACCGCGCCTGAGTAACCCGCGCGAATCATCGCGTCCAGTACTTTAGAAAGCTGCGCTTCGTTTGTCTCCGTTAAAAGATACGCGTTCATAAAATCAGTATATTCATAGGCGTTTTGTACAAGCGCTTGATCTTCTTTTAACAACGATGGCCATAACTCTCCTTCCCATTTATCGCCGCGAATCATTTCGGGAGTGGCTTTGATATCTATTACTACGCTGATACGCACATCGTTTCTGCCAGTCGCTTCAATCATTTTCCAGTAACGATCAAGATCGCTTTTGGAAGCGCTTCTTTTTAAAACCATTCTTTCGTTGCCCTCGACCGATTTAAAATCTACATTGATGCCAAAGGGATCTTTTGTAACAAGGGTTACATCATAAAGCGAACGGATAAATTCCACATCCTCATAAGTTACCGCCGACAAAGAAATAAGTTCTTCCAGATCTTTGCGGTAAGGACGGCTTGGAATGCCTACTTTTAATTTTTCAGCCGCGATTGTGCCAAGAACTATTTCAAAATTGTTGTTTTGTATGAAGCGCCCAAAGTCTATATAATCGACATAACGAAGAACTTCTCTTTCCACGTCAGGATCAATTCCAAAAAACATAATCGGCGCGGAGCCTGATGTTGAAAAGAGCGTACCTGAAAATGTAAAACGGGGAGCGCTTATATAACCTTCGTTATCAAGAGCTTCTTTGTAAATTTCCCAGTTTTTAAAATTTTCGTAACTGGGCATCTCATCCTTACGCTCAAAGTAAAGATTGGTTTGCAGCCTTGCCGCTCCCTGTTCAAAGTTGACAATATTTCTGCGGGACTCAATTGCCATTCCGCCTAGCCAACTATTAAGGAAAATGTAAACCGCTACGCTTACCATGATCGCGAGAGAAGTAAGAATTGTCTTTACTTTATGGCGGGCAAGATTGCGAAGCGCGATTTTCTTTAATTCCCATATTCCGCTTAGTTTCATGCTTACCTCACTTTTCCAAATCGCTTACGATCTGTCCGTCGCGAATATTGATAAGCCTGCGCGCGTAATCCATAACCATTTGATCATGGGTAGAAAAAATAAATGTTGTGCCCTCAGACTTGTTCAATTCCATCATAAGCTCAAGTATTTCGCGCCCAATTGTAGAGTCCAAATTCGCGGTTGGTTCGTCAGCCAAAATAAGAGAAGGTTTTTTTACAAGCGCGCGCGCGATAGCGACCCTCTGCTGCTGACCTCCTGACATTTCTTTTGGACGGCGCTTTTCCATTCCTTCTAAACCAACATCTTTTAAAACTTTTGCCGTGCGCTCTTTCATTTCTTTTTTATCAACACCCATCAAGGAAAGAGGAAAAGAAATATTTTCTTCTACAGAAAGAACAGGTATTAAATTGTAAGCCTGAAAAATAAAGCCTATGCTGTGACGGCGAAGGAGAGCCAGTTGATTACGCGTCATGTTCGCTGTGTTTGAACCGCCTATGATCATACTACCGCCTGTTAAAGTATCAAGGCAGCCGACAAGATGTAAAAATGTTGACTTGCCGCTTCCAGATGGACCTGCGATTGCGGAAAATTCTCCACCCTGGAATTCCAGATTTACGCCGCGAAGAGCCTGCACAACCGGAAACTTTTGTTCGTTTAACTTTGCGCGCTTTTTCTTTTTACCATTACCATTGTCTAACCCATAAGTTTTTACTACACCTTCCGCTTTTACTACTGTCATGATATTCCCCCTTCTTTGTTTCTTTTAATTTCACTCAAAGCCTGTAAACCAAAAATATCTGTCGTTTTTAATTCTTCTGTAATAGTATTGGGCACAAGCATCATCGAATTACCGGCTTTTAATCCTTCGTTCAATATCGAAAGTATCTTTAACTTCATAGCAGGTTCATTGCGCAAATAAACCTGGGAAGCTTCTTCAAGTTTGCGCGCGATTTCAATTTCTGCTTCCGCGAGCAGGATGCGTCCCTTCTTTTCACGTTCAGCCTGCGCGACGCGTGAAAGAGAATCCTGCAAGGCTTCCGGTATTTGAATATCGGTAATTTCGATATGCAAAACGGTAATGCCCCACTCTGTTGTTTTTTTATCAACATCTTCCTGTATCTGCTTTTCGATAATATCACTGCGTTCCAAAAATGTTGAAAGATCGTGGCTTGAGATCGCGTTACGAAGCGCGGTCTTTGAAGAAAGTAAAACAGCGTCGACATATTTTTCTACCTCCAAAACCGCTTTTTGCGGATCCCACACAAGCCAGAAACAAACAGCGTCAACATTAACAGTAACAGAGTCGCCTGTCAAAGTTTTCTGCGTAGAAAAATCTGACACCCGAATACGAATATCCACAATTTGAGAAATCCTGTCCGCGAGCGGAAAAAGAAAGAAAAGCCCGGGGCCTTTCACCTTAAGGAATTTCCCAAAGCGAAGCACAATGGCGCGTTCCCATTCATCAACCTTGCGCAGAGAAAAAACCAAAAGCAGCATTAAAACAAAAATAGCCAAACCTATCCACATACTCGCAAGGTCATCAATATTTAATGATGATTTCTCCGGTATATGATAAACAATCGAAATTATTGCCGCCGTTATGACAAGTACGATCAGCCTGATTATGGCTAGCGTATAATCCATTTTCTTTTTGGGCGTTGAACCCCCGCTAAATAAACTCATTTTTTATTAACCTCCACTAAGCGCGGATGCATAGCCGCGCGTTTTAATCGAACATGAACCAAAGGTTCATGATTTCTCCTTAACATACGATTCGATCAATTTTACGAGATCCTTGTTCTCTACGCCTAAATCGTACAATTCATGAATGAAGCGCCCAAGCACTTCTTTGATTTTCCTGTTCAAGCTGTCATCTTCCATCACGGGCTTTTTGTCGGAAATGTAGGTTCCGCTGCCCACCTGGGTTTCCAGGATTCCGCGGATTTCCAGTTCGCTGTAAGCCCTCGCGATGGTGTTGGGATTTGTTTTTAAATCGACCGCGAGAGAGCGGATTGTCGGCAGCTTATCGCCGCTTTTCATCCGCCCTGACAAAATAGCGTACTCAATCTGCTGAATAATCTGCCTGTAAATCGGCGTGCCGTTTAAGGGATCCAGAGCAAAGTTGACAGCCTCCTTGTGAGCATGAGGCTTGGTTTCTCCGGCAGTGCTGGCAGCCGCTTTTACACTTGTACTATTCATCTAGTACAATTCTAAGTGTACTAGTACAATAAGTCAAGAAAAAGTTAAAGAAATTTTGCGAATTTTTTAAGGATGGTCGATTGGTGGGAAAGGAAGCTAGATTACCATTACAAGCGAGGAATATTCAGCCAATATCTCGTCGCCTGTAATAAGGCGCATGGGGCAGGTTATGGCTTGGGCAAGGAGCATATGGTCGAAAAGATCATTATGGTATTTAGGTAATTCCATATAAGCTTTGGTGTAATCACTGGTTACAGGAAGCTCAATAAATGCATTATTTTTAATAAATAGCCTGATTATGTCCAGATTTAAATCCAGTTTTCCGCTGCGAATTTTTATAACAATTTCCCATAAAGAAGCAGTACTGATAAAAATCTCAGAATCTTCTGAAGCTATAAGTTCTTTAACTGGAGCAATTTGCTTTGCATCTTCAAAATACCATATAAGAGCGCATGTATCTAATAAATATTGTGTCATGACTTTAAAAATTCCTCCCAAGTCATAAAACTTGCGTAAAACATTTCATACAATTCTTCGTCGGTCCAATGATCCCAGCCTTCTTTAAATTTAATTTTTCCTTTCATACAGCCGCAAGCCTGAGCGCGCAATTTTGCGTTAATTGCTTTTTGATTAACAGCCGTCATTACAACCGCAGGTTTGCCATAAGCGCCGATGTAGATTGTCTCCCCCGCTTCCGCTCTTTTTACCAGCTTGGAAAAATTGGTCTTAGCTTCGTGGATAGAGACTGTCTTTGCGGCATAAATCGCCTGAGGTTCTGCAGCATAGGATTCATTATCTTTCATACTAATAACTTAGTCCATAGTGGACTAAGTTGTCAAGTGTTTCCGCAGTTTCCCGCAGTTTTCCGCAATCGCTTTTTTTACCGCGTCGGCAACTACCTTGTCGATATCCTGACATAAGAAGAAAAAGAATTGACCACGAACCACTCGAACGCCACGAACTTGTTGTTTGAAATATTCTCTTAAATCTAAGAAATATAGGAAAGTAAACATATATTTTTAGGTTAGGATTAAGATTTCGAAGTAAGGGTTCGAATGGTTAGTGTGGTTTGTGGTTAAATTCTTCTTTGTCAATTATCTCCCGCTTTTTCCGCAGTTTTCCGCAATCGCTTTTTTTACTGCCTCGGCAACTACCCTTCGTAATGTTCCTTACACTGCGCTATTTCAAGATTGTTGTCTATTATTCGGTATACAATTCGATGTGTCCCATCTATCCTTCGAGACCACCAACCAGATAGGTTTGCTTTTAGAGGTTCAGGTTTACCGATTCCTTCAAATGGGTTTCTTTCAATATCTCTTATAAGTTGATTTAGCTTTTTTAAAATACTTTTATTCTCTTTTTGCCAATAAAGATAACCATCCCATGCGCCGTCCGACCATATTTTTTTCAAATTTATGCCTCAATTAATTCGTGTTCAACACCTTTCTTGGCGTCTAGTTGTTTAATTCCTTCCAATAAATGCTTCATATTGGATTCACTGTAAAAATTATCCGCAGCAGTGGTAATTTCAAATGGTATTTTCTGCTGCCTTACGGATGTTTTGGCAAAAACATTAAAAGCTGTACTCATGGTTAATCCCACATTTGAGCAAAATTCCTCAAATTGCTTCTTTAATTGAGTATCCATGCGAATATTTATATTTGTCTGTGCCATAAATGCCTCCTGTATATAAATATATGGCATTTTATTTATATTGTCAATAAAAAATCCTGAGCCTACTTCCCGCTTTTCCCACAATTTTCCGTAATAGCTTTTTTTACTGCCTCGGCGACTACCTTGTCGATGTCTTTGACAATGGAGGTGCGTAACTGTTCCATGGCGTCTTCGGGGATGACTTTTACGTTAAAAAATTGATAAGTCTCTATTTCCAGGGCTTTTGCGAGGCGTTCAAGCATTTCGGGGGTTGGAAATTTGCGTGAAACCTCTATCATGGCGATATATTGGGTTGTTACATTGGCTTTTTCTGCTAATTTTGCCTGTGAAAGACCGCATTTTTTACGATTTTCCTTCATATTGTGAGCTAATATGTCTCTTATACTCGTCATATTTCCTCACTTGCTAATAAGACAATAATAAATGCTTAATAGTTATTGACAAGCGTCTAAAAAGCCACTATAGTTGTCTAAATGACGCTTACTTTTGGTCTTTTTAATGGTTTATATGAGTATATTTTGAGAAAATAAGAGGTTTTACATGAAAAATAATGCAAAATTGCCGGGATTTGGATTTATAGGGTGTTCATTATGAAAAAACCGCTTTTGTTTCTTTTACTTTTTAGTTTAACATTCTCTGTTTTTTCGCAGGAGCAAATACTAATAGGAGATAGAATAGTATATTCAAAAAATTATGGTGTAATAAATATTTTTGATGCTATTGATAAAAAAGAATACAGTATTAATTTTAAATATGTTATAGAGAATATCTATGATATAAATAATAGGTATGGTCAGCGTCTAATAACAATAGATATTTATACTGGTGAGATTACACCTTTTTTTAATCAAAGTATTCGATCATGGAGTTCAAGCAGTAGTTTACATGCTGTTTGGCAGCAATACGCATCGCAAATTGCCGAAAGAATGACAAGAGATGTAAGAGAGATGTATCCAGACAAACGGCCGCCAACTCCCCCGTCTCCTACGCCGCTTGCTCCAACACTTCCTGCACCACCTAATACCGGCAGTATACAAACAATCACCACTTTCCAACCCGGTATGTATTACGTGCAAATTGGAGCATACTCTAATGCGGCAGCAGCCAGATCAGAAATTGAAAAGGTAGACAGCAGCCTTCCCAGAGCCATAATGCAGGCAACTGTAAATATTTACGGTACGAATACAAATGTTAACAGGGTTTTAATCGGACCATTAAATAACGCTCAAAGTATTTCTGTATTGCAAAGGTACAGATTTTATTACAATGACGCATTTATTCATCATAGAAGATGAGTTAATGTTCGTTTTTATATAACAGGTTTTTATTATTCATAGCAATAAATAAAATTAAAAGGAGTATTAGATGAAGACAAGAAAAATTTTAGTATCGGGTATTATCGCCGTTTTTATGGCTTTAATAATAACCGCATGTCCTGACAGTCCAAATTCTACAGTTGTAGTAACACAAAATGTTATAATACCTGCCGCAACGCCCGCAGGAGGAAATTATACAACAACTCAAACGGTTACGCTTTCAACCACAACACAAGGAGCGGCTATTTACTATACATTGAATGGTAATACGCCTACTATCAACAGTGATAAATACTTAAATCCAATTACTATAACGCATACCGCAACGCTTAAAGCTATCGCCGTTAAATCCGGTATGAATAACAGCGATGTTTTAACTGAAAATTATATCATTACACCTCCCGGGCAAGTGGTACAGCCTGCAGCAAGTCCCGAAGGCGGAAACTATACTACGACTCAAAATATAACACTTACAACTCTCACAGAAGGCGCAACTATTTATTATACACTTGACGGAAATGAACCTACAACTGCAAGCGAGCAATACGCTTCTCCAATAACTATAGAACATACAACTACACTTAAAGCTATCGCCGTAAAAGCAAGTATGAATAACAGCGATGTCTTAACCGAGCATTATATTATTACTCCGCCTGGGCAAGTGGTACAGCCTGCAGCAAGTCCCGAAGGCGGAAATTTTGCCACAACTCAAACCGTAACACTTACTACCCTTACAGAAGGCGCAGCTATTTATTATACACTTGATGAATCTGAACCTACGACTGCAAGCGAGCAATATGTTTCTCCAATAACTATAGAACATACAACCACGATTAAAGCTATCGCCGTTAAGACTGACATGCATGACAGCGATATAATGACAGAAGAATATATCATTACTCCTCTCGGTCAAGTTGTACAGCCATCTGTAAATATTCACGATGGTATATATTTTGAAAACCAGATTATAACGCTTTCAACTATCACAGAAGACGCGGTTATTTATTATACTCTCGATGGAACTGAACCAACTACCTCAAGTACCTTATATACAAGCTCCATAAATATTAACGTAACAACCACGCTTAAAGCTTTTGCGGTAAAAGAAGGAATGCACGACAGCGATGTTTTAACTATAGATTATATTATAAAAGTTGTTCAGCCTGCGGCGAATCTTCACAGCGGAACATATTATGGAAAGCTGACAATCACGCTTACATCTCCTACCGAAGACGCAGCAATTTACTATACACTTAACGAAACTGAGCCCACAACCGCAAGCGCTTTGTATTCCAATCCAATCAATATTAGCGAAACAACTGTACTAAAAGCTTACGCCGTAAAAGCGAGTATGCACGACAGTGATGTGTTAATTGTAAATTATACAATTATTCCGGCGATAACCGAATTAGAAACCCTTTCTCAATATCTTTCTGAGCATACGGGAACTGTTCAGCATCCAATTTATTTACCCATACAGATTGATCTTGGAACCATGACATCAACAAATTCAGGCTGGAGAAACTTGCTTGATATAATCGCGGAAGCAGATGAATTTGTAGACCTTGACCTTTCCGCTTGTACAATGACCGGGACATTATTTAATCCTGATTATTATATAGCGACAGGAAAAGATAAAATTGTTTTCATTGCTTTGCCTGATACGGCAATAAGTATTGCTGATGGGAATACTTCTTGGTATCCCACTTTTCAATATTTCACTGCATTAAAATTATTCCGCGGAGAAAGGCTTACTTCTATTGGTGGTTATGCCTTCTATAACTGCACAAATCTTGCTCTTACTTCCTTGCCTGAGGGGCTTACCTCTATCGGTGTGATGGCTTTCTATTACTGTACAAACCTTGCTCTTACTTCATTACCTGTAGGGATTACTTCTATTGGTCGGTATGCCTTCGGTGCCTGCATAAACCTCGCTCTTACTTCGCTGCCTGCAGGGATTACTTCTATTGACGATTATGCCTTCGACGGCTGCACAAGCCTAGCTCTTACTTCCTTGCCTGAAGGACTTACCTCTATTGGTATCCGTGCCTTCGGTGGCTGCATAAACCTCGCTCTTACTTCGCTACCTGCAGGGATTACTTCTATTGGCAATTCTGCCTTCAATGGCTGCCAAAACATGGCGCTTACTTCCTTGCCTGAAGAGCTTACTTCTATTGGCAATTCTGCCTTCTATTTCTGCAGAAACATTACCTTTACATCTCTGCCTGAAGTGCTTACGACTATAGGTGATTCAGCCTTTGGTCATTGTTATCGACTTGCTCTTGTTACCTGTTTAGCGGAAACACCGCCGACACTTGGAACAGATGTTTTCGAATATACTCAAGCAAGTTTACGAATCGAAGTTCCCGCAAGCAGCGTTGAAGCGTATAAGGCGGCTACGAATTGGAGTGCGTATGCGAGCAGGATTTTCGCGATAGAATAGTATCGCTATTTAGTAAATCAAGCGGCGGAATAATAAGACTATTTCGCCGTTATAAAAAAGGAGATAAAATGAACTTTTTTAGCAGAAAAAATTTAACGGAAAGAGAAGAATTCCTGTATATACCTGTTATACATTGGATGTATGTTGTAAAACCACTAATTGGGTATTTAATAATTCTTTTAGGATTGTTCATAACGTGTCATAAATTCTCCGTATTTGATTTTTTAAATAATAATTCAACTTCAAAATTCTTTTATATTGCAATAATATGGTTTTGTTTTTTTACTTTGGAATTTACATATCGTATGTTACGCTATCGCAGTATAAAATACGGAGTTACCAATAAACGATTAATAATAAAAAAGGGAATTATTACAACAAAAACAATAGAAATACCCATAGACAGAATAGAGAGTATTAACAGCCGTCAAGGTTTATTTGGGTCACTGTTTAATTACGGAAACATTATCATTAACGGTATTGGCTGTAAAAACATGGTTTTTTATATGGTTCTCAAACCCTACGCCTTAAGACGCAAAGTAATAGAAATTATCGAAAAAGGCAAATTAATAACTGTCATTCACGGCAATATTCCAAAATATGTAAGACCCGAAAAACCCAAACC
>Ga0209755_10005831_pt1 | contig 13840 bp, 10 predicted proteins | sample TergutCo191P1_FD_187301 | JGI IMG/M metagenome (GOLD analysis project Ga0209755, IMG submission 187301) | Cornitermes sp. P1 segment gut microbial communities from Petit-Saut dam, French Guiana - Co191P1 (SPAdes) (version 2) | ecosystem: Host-associated > Arthropoda: Insects > Digestive system... | reverse complement strand
GACGGCTCGAACACCCTGTGCATTTCCCCCGGCACGGTGGTCGTGTACGACCGCAACAACGTTACCAACGATTACCTGCGGGAATGGAACGTGGAGGTCATAGAGGTAAGCTCCAGCGAGATTTCCCGGGGGCGCGGCGGCCCGCGGTGCATGAGCATGCCGATCTGCCGGGAAGATTAACCCCAAGCTTGGCGCAGCTACAGGCCGCAAAAAACAAGGCCCTTGCAAACCGCGTTCTGCGTTTTGCAAGGGCCTTGTTTTGGCCTTCCGGCCTGTGGCTTGGCTTAGCCTCTGAAGAACAGCATCGTGAACAGAACGATGAGCGGCAGGGCGATGAGCGTCCTTATGATGAAGAGGACGACAAGGTGCCCAATGTTCAACGGCATTTTGGATTTGATAATCAGAACGCCGGTTTCCGCAAGGTAGATGATCTGCACGATGGAAAGCACGCCGAAGATAAACTGCGTCTGCAGCGGCGCGCCGCCGAGCATAAGCGCGGGAAGGAACATGTCGATGAAGCCTACCACGGTTACGTGGGCGAAGGCCATTGCCTCCGGCACCTGCAGAAGGGCGGCGAACAGGCCGAAAGGCGCGCCCAGCCAGTTGAAGATGGGCGTGAACTCTACGATGATTACGCCGAGAGTACCCCACGCCATCACCGTCGGGATAAGATCCATAAAGGTGTTAAGGTAGTTGTACGAAGCGTTCTTTGCTATGCCGCCGGCCGAGGCCCTGCTTGCCTGCCTGTAGGCGGAAGTAAGCGCCCACTTTATGGTGGACATGTTTGCCGGAACTTCTTCGTCTATCTGCTTGCCCACTTCCTCAAGGTAGGTATCCTGCCTGGAGCGCAGGGGCCAGATGCGCGGCGTTATTATGGCCAAGATGAGGCACACAAGGTACACCACGCCAAGGAACTGGAAGAAGTGCGCCTGCAGGCCGATGGTTCTCACTACGACAAAGGTGAACGGCAGCGACACGAACGAGAAGTTTACTGCGATTACCGCCGCCTCGCGCCCGGTGTAGTAGCCGCGCTCGTGCTGTCCGCGGGTTATAAGAACCGAAGCCACCGAGGAGCCGAACCATGACGCCATAAGGTCTACCGAGGCGCGGCCGGGCAGGGTGAACAACACGCGCACCACCTTTCTTATAAGAATGCCGATGAACTCCATTATGCCGAAGTCGGTAACAAGCGGCATGATCGGTATAAGAAAGATGAAAATCGTTACCAGCGCGGCGGCAAGGCCGATTATGACGTCGCCGGTAAAGCTGGCGATTATGAAGTCCGGGCCTATGCTCAAAAAGATCATCCATACAAAGATGAATGCGAGCGCCTTTGTGACGATGTACACCGGCGAACACCTGAAAAGCTCCCGTATCTTAGGGTTGTTCTCGATAAAGCCGGGTTTGACCGTGTAGGCCAGGATGGTTCCGAGCAGCGAGATTGTGATGGCGATGGCGGCGATCAGATGGTGGATGTGCAGATTGCCGGCGCCGCCGATTGCCTCCGGCGAACCCTCGCCTACCGCAACGGTGACCCTGGTGAATATGTTCGCGTTCACCCAGTCGATGGCCATGCCCAAGGGGATATTGAAGGCCCCCTCTCCGTCGGGTATCGGCGCAAGAAACAAGAATATGCCGATAAGAGACACGATTACGAACTTCAGGATGTTTTTAGGCGACGGTGCAAAGTTTTCCGATTTGTCCATACGATTTCCTCCTCATACTTTATGAAAAGTGATTGTGTAAAGCCCGGCGGCGTATGCCGGCCGGCGGCTTTGTTCGCTGATACATGCAGTATGCGGTTTTCCCGCGTTCCGCAAGACCGATCCCCTTTTTGCCCGAAAACGCGTAAGCGGCAGGTAAAATAGGGCCAAAATTAAGTCACTCATTGCTGAAATGGCTAAATCTATCTACCCATTCGTCCCTCCGCGTTTGCGGCCCAGGCAGGCGGTCTGCGCGACCGCCCAAGCCGAACCTGCCGTTTTATGGCAGGCCTGTTTGGTGATCCAAAATCCGGCGACACGGGCCCTCCAGATTTTGTCTGCATATATCCAACGTAGTATACGATTTTTGTTGACTTTCGACAAGGGGCCAATCCGCATTTTGACCAAAAATGCGTAATTTGGCAAAAACCGGGCGCGGCCGGCCGGTTCCGTCCCTCGCCGCCTAAAACGCGGCCAGTGCAAGCCGGTCATGCGCCTTCACGTGCGGAAGCAGCGCGTTCGACACCTCAATCGTCTCGAGCTCCAGCGTGTTTTTGATTTTGGCGATTTTGAGGTTTTCCCTGTCGGCTCCGCTTAAGATTTTTATGGCCACGCGCAGGGCCTGGTTCTCGTCGTCGGCGATGATTGGTATCTTTGCGTCGTCGGTGCATTTTGAGGCAATGGCGTTTGCGTAAATCGCCTCGAGGTCCAGCCTGTCGAAGGCCCTGCGGGTGGTTACGTCGAAGGCCCCGATGCCCAGCGCGTTGCCAAGGGATTTTTCCGACACGTCGTTCAGCACCATGCGGCCTATGCGCGGAACGGGAAGCGCGAAGGTTTTAAGGGTGCCGCTTTTGCCGAGGATGTTCGGATCGAAGCCGGCGCCGGAAATGTTCTTGCCGATTTCCTGTACGACAAGCACGTCTATTTCCGGGAGCATGAGCGTGGGCATGTTGGCAAGCGAAATTTTCAGCAGCTCTTTTTCGCGCGCCACAAGCTCTTCGCCGGGAACGGCCTCTATGAGTGCGGTTTCCTCGTATGCGTTTTCCACCACGGCGACGCCGAAGCCGATCGGGGCTTTTCGCAAAACGATTTCTGCGGCTTCCCGCAGAGTTTCGCCGAACGCGTCGAACCCGGCCTCGTGCATTGCAGTGCAGCCAACGTGGTTGCCAAGGCCCACGACTAGCATTTTGCACAGGCCGCTTTGAAGGTCGGCCGAAAAATCCGTGTGGATTTTTACGCGGTTGACCGGCACGATCAGGTCCGCCCGCATAGCCGCGCGGTCGAAGTAGACGTTCGTGCCAAGGCTTGTCCTGCCAAGGCGGGTCACGTCCATTTCGGCGACCACCGGCACCCCCATCGAGCTTTCGCTGATTCCGTATCCGGCAAGCAGCCCGAGCTGTCCGTGTCCGGTGCCGCCGCCGTGGCTTCCCATTGCCGCCACGATAAACGGCCTGCCGCCCGCGGCCGCGATGCAGTCCAGCACGGATTTTACTATAAGCTTCAGGTTCTGGATTCCCCTGCTTCCCACCGCTACGGCGACGCTTGCCCCGGGTTTTATCTTTTCGCGTATGCGGCTTTTTTCGAACTGCTCGCGGACGGCAAGCTCCAGATCGCCCAGGCTCTGGCGCGGAAAAATCTGTTTTACCTTGTGCATTTTCGGCAACGGGAAGTCCGTGTCTTCCGGCAGCAGTATCGGCATTTCAGGCTCCTTGGAACCGCCGAACGGTTTGCGGCTCCCTTTGCGGTTCACTCTACAAAACTGTTTCCGGGTTAAGTATCCCGTTCGGGTCGAAAAGGCGTTTTATGCCGCGCATAAGGCCAAGCTCGGCCTCGCCCTTTTGCAGTGGCAGGTCTTCCCGGCGAAGCTTGCCTATGCCGTGCTCGCCGGTGATGCTTCCGCCGAGCCGGAAGCACAGGGCGTACATCTCGTTTTTCAGCTCCTCGGCGTAGTCCGGCATTTCGCCGTCCACCAGCACGATGTCGTTGTGGATGTTTCCGTCGGCGATGTGCGCGGTCACGTTGGTTACGGTTCCGTGTTTTGCGGCAAGGGCCTTGAGCCCGCTTAGAAACTCCGGCACGCTTCCCACCGGAACGGACATGTCGAAGGAATGGCCTATCATGTGCTTGATGTATTCGTAGTGCTGGCTGCGGATCAAAAGCAGCTCGGCCTGTTCGCTTTTTCGCACCGCGATGTATTGCTCGCAGGCGCCGCGCTTTTCGCAGATTTCGTAAACCCTGCGGCAGGCCGCCTGGAATCTTCCTTCGTCGGCCTCCGACACGATTATCATCAAGTCGGCCTCGCCTTTTTCGAGCTGCCACTTTTTGCCAAGCATTTGGGCCGTGCCCGTAAAAAGGTGTTTGTCCTGGTATTCCACTGCGAGGGGGGTGGTCTCGCTTGCAAGTATGTCAAGGCAGGCCGCGGAGGCGTCGTCGAAACGGTTGAACGAAATGATGATTGTGGCGGAGTGTTTTTCCTCCGGGTAGAGCCGGAGCACAACCTTGGTAACCACGGCGAGCGTTCCCTCGCTGCCGACTATCAGGTTCATCAGATTGTAGCCGGAGTTGTCCTTTACGAGCTTTCCGCCAAGGTTCAGGATTTCGCCGTTTGCAAGCACCACTTCAAGGCCGTGTATGTGCCGGCGCATTACGCCGTGGCGAACCGCCCTTGCGCCGCCGGCGTTGGTCGCCGCCATTCCGCCGATGTGCGCACCTTCGTCGCCGGGGTGCACGGGAAAGCATATGCCGTGGTGGTTTTCCAGCTCCTCGAGCAGGGCCGCCAGCGTGACTCCGCCTTCCAAAACCGCCATCATGTTTGCCTTGTCGATTTCCACGATTTTGTTCAGCCGTTCCATCGACAGCACGATGCTTTCCCTTACGGGTATGGCCCCGCCGCACAGCCCCGTGCCGCCGCCGCGCGCCACCGTAGGTATTCTGTTGTCGTTTGCGAATTTCAGTATTTCCGATATCTGCGCCGCGTTTGCCGGCTTTACGACTATCGAGTTTTCGTTTGCCTTGGGGCGGACGTTGAGCTCTATCTCGTCGTACATGTACGCGCGCTTTTGGTCGGCTTCCGTCGCCACGTAGTCCGCGCCGACTATCTGCGCCAATCTTTTTGCAGCGTTGTGGTTCATGTGGCAGCCTCCAGTTCCTTGATGAGCCGCGGAATAACCCGGTACAAATCGCCGACGTAGCCGACGTTGCAGACCCCGAAGATTGGTGCCGATGCGTCGCGGTTGATCGCTATTATTGTTTGCGCGTCTTTCATGCCGGCAAGGTGCTGCGGAGCTCCGGATATGCCGCACGCGACGTAGAGCTTCGGCCTGACACGCAGGCCGCTGTACCCGATTTGGCGGGCCGCGTCCGCGATGCCGGCGTCCACAAGCGCGCGGGAAAAACCCACCTGCCCGCCAAGGAGGCCGGCGAGCTTTTGCGCAAGCCCGATGTCCTCCTCGGTTTTTATTCCCCTTCCGCAGGCCACTACCACTTCGGCCTCGGTTATGTCCTGCCCGTGCCGTTTGGCCGTTTCGACAACGACCGTTCCGCAGCAGGCTTCGGCAAATGGCGGAACGTCCACAATATTGGCCCTGCGCCTTTCGTCGCGGGCGGGAACGGCGAACTCGCCGTGCCGGACGGTCGCCATTTGCGGGAACGACTTCGAGCTTATGTGCGCCAGTATGTTGTCGCTGAACGCCGGGCGTATCTGCACGAGCCGGCCGTCCTCGCCGATTTCAAGCCCGGTGCAGTCGGCTGTGAGTCCCGCGTCCAGTGCCGCCGCCACGCGCGGGGCAAGGGACCGCCCGAAGTCGGTGGCCCCCACAAGCACGATGCCCGGCCTGTGCCCGTTTATGAAGGCGACTATGTTCGATTTGTAAAGGCACTCTTCCGGCTTCGCGAAAGCCGCCGACCGCATTACGTAAACCGTGTCCGCGCCCCGGTGGTTCAGCTCGGCCGCGGCGGGGCCGTCTTCCGCGCAAAGCAGCAGACAGTCCAGGGCGCAGCCGAGCCTGTCCGCAAGCTCCCTTCCCTTTCCCAGCAGCTCGAAGCTGACCGGGTGTATGCCGCCGGCCCGCCCCTCCGCCAACACCAACACGCCTTTGTGTGTGTTCATTTTGTTTGCTTCCCCATGAATGGTTTTGCCTCGCCGATAAACGCCTCGGCAAACCCGCCAAGCTCGTCCCTGAAAATCCTGCCCTTTCTTTCGGCGGATTTCTGGACCACGATTTTAACGACCTTCGTAGGCGACCCTTTGGCCCCGACGTCGTTTTCCGAAACGCCAAGGTCGCCGGCTCCAAGCTTCTGGACGTCGAGGGAAAACGAATCGAGCTTTCGCCTAAGCTCCGGAAGCCGTGGGACGGCTATGCTTCTTGCCACGGAAACAAGCGCTGGAAGCTTCATCCGGCGAACCTGGCCCGAGCCGCATATTTCGGACGTGGCTACATGGACGCTGGTTTTGTCAACGCCGGTTATGCTTTGCACGTAGTAGCTGTGGGGTATGCCCAAAAGCTCGGCGAGCTGCGCGCCGACCTGCGCGGTGTCGCCGTCGACGGTTTTCTCGCCGCACAGGATAAGGTCGTAGTCCATGCGCCCAACCGCTGCGGCAAGTACGCGGGAGGTGGCAAGGGTGTCCGCGCCGCTGAAGCGCCTGTCGGTTACGCAGACGCACTCGTCCGCTCCCCTGGCCCAGGCGTCCCGCAGCGAGGCAGCGCAGCGTTCCGGCCCCATGGACACGGCGGTTACCCGTCCGCCGTAGCGGGCCTTTAGATCCACTGCCGCCTGAAGCGCGTGCAGGTCGAACGGGTTTATCTCGGCGCTTGCCGAGGCCCGGTCCACTACCCCGCGCTCCCTGTCGAAGCGGACCCTTTCCATGTCCGGCACTTCTTTTATCAGCACGATTATGTTCATTTTTGTTTCAGCCTCCGAAGATGCCCATCCTTTCGATTCTGTCGAACGCCTCCTTCAACACGTCCGTCTTGTGGGTGCACGCGATTCTGATGTACCCTTCGCCGCACTGCCCAAAGGCCATCCCCGGAATCGTTACCACGTGCGCCTCTTCCAGAATCCTCATGCTCACTTCCTGGGAAGTCAGGCCGGTTTTTTTTATGTTGACGAACAGGTAAAAGGTTCCGCTCGGCGGCAGCACCGACATGTTGGGAATTTTGTTTATGCGCCCCGCCGCGTATTCCACCCTGCTTCTGTATTCCTCCACCAAGGGAGGCTGGATCGTTTTCCTGTTTCTCAGCGCGTGCAGAAACGCGCGCTGAGAAACAGAAGGGGCGGTGAACACCACGTTTTCGTTTACCTGCTGTATTGTCTGGACGATGTTGGCGGGCGCGACTATGTTTCCTATGCGCCATCCGGTCATAGTAAAATCCTTGGAGCTGCTGTTAAGGCTTATGGTTCTTTCCTTCATGCCGGGCAGGCCCATGATTGGCACGAACGGCTGCGCGAAGCTGTACGCGGTGTAGATGTCGTCGGCGATAATCAAAAGGTCGTGTTTCTTGGCGACCTCGGCAATCTCCTCCATGGTCTGCCTTGTTTGGCAGTTGCCGGTGGGGTTGCTCGGGGTGTTCAGTATTACCGCCTTCGTGCGCTCGGTTACAAGGCCCTCAAGCCGCAGGCGGTTTACCTGAAAGCTTTCCTCCTCGTAGGTGGCGAGCTCCACGGGGATTCCGCGCGCAAGCATTACCTGCTGCCTGTACGGGGTGAAGTACGGGGCCTGCATGATCACTTCGTCCCCGTCGTCCAGTATGGATTCCAAAACAAGGTACATGCCGACGCAAGCGCCGGCCACCACGAAGATTTCCCGGTCGTCCACGTTTACGCCGTATTCCTCCCGGTAGAAGTTCGCTATTTCGGCTCGCAGCTCCGGATCCCCCCGGAATTCCGTGTACTTGGTGTGTCCCGCCTTTGCGTCCTGAAAAGCTTTTTCGATTATCAGGTCGTGGGTAACGATGTCCGGATCGCCGAGGCTCAGGGGGATAACGTCGTCAAAGCGCTTGGCCAGGGCATCCACGTTGCCCATCGGCGTGCTTTGGTTTTTCCAATACCGTTTTGATACGTATTTGTCTTTCATGTTCCTGCCTCTCTTCGTCCATGTTAACCGCAACCCGGAGCCGTGTCAATTTCGCCGATTGCGTGATTTTCGAGGCTTTTGGATTTTTTTCGGCAATTCCTTCGCTGAGGGTTTTGGACTTGGGGTTGTTCAGGGACATAAGGTGGCCTCGGGTTGATATCCGTAATAGCTTTTTTCGCCAAAACCCGGCAGAAACGCCGGGTTGTTTTTTGAATCGGGAGCTATTTTCTGCCGATCATTGCTCTTAATTCGCCGTATGTCCATCTGTGCAGCTCCGCAGATGCCTTTGCCTTGGAATGTCAAAACTTTGCCGGCGGTTTTACGGCTTGAACCCGAGGCCTACTTTTACAACGCCGCCGAAAATGCGGAGGTTGTCTGCGCCGGCAATAATCGATCCCAGGCGTATGCCGTAATAGCCCAAAAGGCGCACCCTTATAAACCTGTAATCCGTAAGGGCAAAATCGCCGCCTATGCCGGCGCTGAACTTTACCGTGTCGTGGGGTGCCGAGCCGGTGAGCCACCATGAGTCGCCGTAGGGGCGGGTGGCCACCACCACCTTGAACCCGGCACCGATAAGCGGGGCGATCGAGATGTCGGGACGAACCATGAAGGGCCTTTTCAGGAGCAGGGTCGAGCCGAACGAGATGGCTGAAAACCTGTTTACGTGGCTTTCCGTATCCGTACTCCACAAGTCGGTTATGCTGCCGCCGCTTACTCCGAACGACCATTCGAAAAACCTTGCCCCCATGAAAAACCAGGCCCCAATATAGATGTGTTCCGTGTCGGACTCGGAATTGCTGCCGCCGCCTAAGTCGAACGAAAGGCCAAGCCCCGCGCTTGCGTCGGCCTCGCGCAGAATCCTTAACAGGCCCTCCGGTTCAGGCTCTTCCGGCAGCCACGGCCTTCTGCCTTCCGGCCCGAGCAGGGAAGCTACAAGGTTGTCGTTGCGGATCGTCGCGGAGTATGAGTCGATGACCTCGGCGGTCCGCGTGTCGATTATCCGCGCCGTGAAAAGGTACGAGTAGCCCTCCCGCCGCTCAAGCCGGCCGACCGCTGCGACATGAACGCCTATCGATCTCCCGATTGCTGCCGCCGTTTCGTCGTCCGTTTCCTGCGAAGTCAGGAAGCCGAATTCGCGCGCGAAAAGATTGAGCATGGGCCTGTCCAGCACGGCGGGGCCGTCCATGACTGCAAACGCGATTATCATTTCATCGACAAGAAAGTTCGACATGACTATGTGGTCGGCTTCCATGGAGATTACCGCGATCCTGTAGCCGCTTCCAAGCCTTTGGGAAAACGCCTGCGCCGCGTTGCGGACGGCGGTTCCAAGGCTGAGCCCGTGCTGGGCGTGGGCCCTTTCTGGGGCAAGCGCGAGCAGGCACGCCAAAGCCGCGGCTGCGAACAGGGCCCTTTTCATTTGTCGTCTCCGCGGGGGGCGGTCATTGTGCCAGCACCGCCTGTCTGAGCTGGTTGAGCTGGCTGTCCAGGCTTATGGTCAGCGCCCTAAGCGATTCGTAGGCATGTTGCTGCGAGCTGAGGGCAGTCTGCAGTTCGCCCATCTGCGAGCTCAAAACGGAGTTCTCAGATTGCAGGGTCGTGTTCGAGGCCTGCAGGCTGGACACCTGAGAATTGAGCGTGCCGTTTGTGGTCTGCAGGCTGGCAAGCTGAGAGTTGAGCGTGCCGTTCGTGGTCTGCAAAGTGTTGAGCTGCGAACTGAGCGTGCCGTTCGTGGCCTGCATGGTGCCAAGCTGGGAGGTGAGGGTTGTGTTGGTGGCCTGCATGGTGCCGAGCTGCGAGTTGAGCGTGGCGTTCGTGGCCTGAAGCGAGGCGAGCTGCGAGCCAAGGGCCGCGTTTTCCGTCTGCAGAACCTCCACCGAGCTTTCGAGCTGCGCCACAAGCTGCGCGGAGTCCGCCGTTTCCACGTCCATTACAAGAATTGCGTCTTCGCGCGCCTCGAGCTCCAGCTCCAGCCTGGCGATTTCCTGGCGGAGTTCCGCTTCGAGGTAGGCGGGAATCGCCGGGGCGGCCTCGGCCTGGGCATCCGGCGCGGCCTGTGCGTCCAGCGCGGCGAGGGCTTCCTGGGCGGCAAGCGCCTCGGCAATCAGGGCCTCGGTTTCGGCGGCGGGGTCTTCGCCGTTTGCGGCAAGCGCCTCCTGCATTCCGGCAAGCGCGTCGTGGGTGGCGGCGAGGGCTTCGCGGGCGGCCAGCAAAGCCTCGTTCGTGGCTGCCAGCGTTTCGTTCACGTCGCGTTTTTCCTCAAGCAGGTTTATAAGGGTGTCGGCGGCAAGTATGTAGAGCTCGCGCCTTGCCTGTATCGCCTGAAGGCCAAGGAAGTCCGGCGCGTCCAGGAACTCGCGCAGGCCGGTTATGGTCTGTTCGGCCTCGGCGAAACGCAGCTCCGCAATCTGCCTGTTTGCCGTCTCGAAGAAAGCCGCCACCTGGTTTTCCACCCTGACCGCGCGGGCCTGCTCGCCGGTTATGCGAAGCAGCTCAAGGCGTGCGGCCTCGAGCTCGGCGGCGGCCCTTGCCGTTTCCTCGGCGTCGAACCTCTCCCGCGAAACGTCGTCGTAGTAAACCTCCGGCGGCTCGGGTATCGGAGGCGCCGCCTGGGTGCGGATGCCGGTGCCAATAGGGAGAACGTCGGGAATGGCTGCGGCAATCGGCTCGGGAAGGATTTCGCGGATGCGCGTGGCGATTTGATCCGGAAGCGTGGCCTCTCGCGCGCGGGCCTCAAGCTCGTACTGCGCCTCCTCCCTCACGCGAACGTCGAACTGGGTTTTTACGATTATCTCCTGCGTTCTCGCGTCGTCCAGAATGCGCGAGCGTTCCTCGTGCGCCAGCCCAAGCGCCATGCGGTATCCGTCGCGCCGCGCCGTCAGGCTTTCCTGTACGCTTACCTGCTCCGGGGTGAGAATCCCGATATCGACAAGCTCCTGAAGCTGCGTTTCCACTTCGTTAAGCAGTCCCTGAAGCAGCGAGATTTCCATGTCCATTGTCGATAAAAGGCCGGAGGTTTCCCTGCGGATTTCCTCGATGATGGCGCGCTCGCCGGTGTTGAAAATCCTTGTGCCTTCGCGGGCCTGAACGTGGGCCTCGTCCTGAAGCGAGTTGAGCGCGACAAGGCCGAGAACGAGCGCGGTTATGGCGCAGAAGTTTACGAGCAGCGGAAAAAGCCCGCCGTGTTTTGTCGCCTTGAATCTCCGCCTTAAGCTTTGCCCCGCCCCCACCGCCGCGGAAAGCGACCTTCGCCGTTTTTCCGCAATGCCGTTTATGTGGACGATGATCTCCCGCTGCTCGTCCACGGAAATTCCGGAGTCGGCATCGATGACGATTTCGCCGCTTTCCGGATCTTCGCCAGCGGTTTCCGTTTCGGTTTTTTCAAAAACGCTCTTGGGCGCGGCGGCCGTTTCCGGGTTTTCGGCAACGTTGTTGAAGGCGGTATCGGTTTCGCGGTTCTCGGAAACGTTGTTGATAACGGTATCGGTTTCGCGGTTTTCGGAAACGCTGTTGATGACGGTATCGGCTTTGCGGTTTTCGGAAACGTTGTTGATGACGGTATTGGTTTTGCGGTTTTCGGGAACCGCGTTGAAGCCGGTTGCGGGTTCGCGGTTGTCGGCGGCTTTGCCTGGAACGGTTTCAGGCCCGGCGGGCTTTGCCGGCGGTTCCTCTTGCCGTCCGCCTGAAAGCCTGCCGAAGGTTTCGCCGGCGGTGGCCGTCGCGCCGAAGCTTTGGCTTGGCGTGGCCGTGTTGTACGCCGCATGTTCCGGAAGCACTACGAACGTTCCGTAGGTCGTATCGTAGGACAGCGCCATGTTGTCCGGTTCCCTTGTTTTTTTTCGGCGGAAAAAGCCCCTGTCGGGTTTGGGTGTGCCGGTCATAGCCATTTGCCTCCTCTTTGGGCGCGTCTACACGCTGCTTTCCTAAAATTTCAGTTGCCCCTCCCGACACGTGGCATGGAATTCGCCGCCCCGCCCGAAAAAGGCCGTTGTGCAAGGCCCCATTCCGGCGGTTTTTTGCGTATACCACAATTGAATTATAATACGTTTTGCCCCCGCGAACAAGCGCAGGGCGAAGGTTTTAGGGCGACCGGGGCAGCGGCCGGTGAACCCGATTTCGCGGGCATGGAAAACCGCCGTGGGATAACGGGCCTTTTGTAGCGTCAAAAAACCGTTTGACATTACACCAAATATGATGTACCATGAAACATGGATAAAGAGTGGCACGTGCTATATTATTTCGCGCATGACGGCCTAAAGCCTGTGAAAGAATATATAGACGGGCTGTCGCTTAAGGAGCAGGCAAAAACCATGGCTTTTATAACGCTTCTGGAGGAAAAAGGGCCAAACCTTCCCCGCCCTTACGCGGATCTTCTGGAAGACGGCATACATGAGTTGAGGGTAAAATTAAAAGGGACGCAGGTCAGGGTGCTGTATTTTTTCTGTTACAGAGACATCATTGTCCTGACCAACGCTTTTGACAAACATACGCCGAAAGTGCCGAAGGCGGAGATCAAACTGGCAAAGGAACGCCGCGCCGATTTTCTCGGCAGGCATTCGGAAAGCGACGCGAGGGGGCTGCTATGAAATTCAGGGATCATCTTGACGAAAAAATGAAGTGCGACCGATTCAAGGAGGCGTATGAGGAGGAAAAACATCTGCTTGAACTAGGCTTGGCGATTGCCCAGGCCCGCGAGCGGCAGGGCATAACCCAGAGCGAGCTTGCCCAAAAGAGCCGCGTAACCCAACAGCAATTGTCGAAAATAGAAAACGGGGTTAACTGCAACCTGCTCACCTTCATAAGGGTGTCATCCGCTCTTGGCCTCGATCTTACGGTATCCGCTTGAGTGGTCGCCGATTCCCGGATCGCTGACGGCGTCCTCGATTGGGGACCGGGCGCGCGTGGGACTGTCGTCGGGCTGTTGGGTAATGGTAAAAACCCCGGCGCCTAAGCTTTGGCGCCGGGGCATGGTCGCTGGCTACTGACCGTCCAATGCAGGTTCTACTGTTGTCTTGCCCGGCGGATCCTGCCTGGAGTCGTCCGTTCCGATGGTTCCATGGAATCGGATAAAGGCGCGGCAAAATCAGTATAGATAAAGTTCCCAAACGGAATAACATTGGATCCGGCATTGATGCGCGTTACCGGTGTCCCGAACCAAAGCCACCAACCCCAACCGTCATCGATTTCGAGATCGACGAAATAATTTCCTGGGGATACTCCGGGAAAGGCTACAGTAATCGAACCTGCCGCTATCGTTCCAAAAGCCTCCGCAATAAAATGCTCGGTTATTGGATCGAGCAAGCTTATCCACGCAGCGCGACCATTATGTATGCCGGGTATCCCCGTAATGGTTATAGTTGTCTGCCCCGGTTGGGTGATAGGGCCGTCGTCGCGCTGTCCCCTTACGGTCAGTTCGGTGATTATAAAGGTTGCCGGTCCTGGACTTCCGTCATGGTCATGGTTTCCCCTAACTCTTACAGCCTGCGGATCCGCCGCCAGAATAGCGCCCACGTCTTCCGCCGTTAGGGTATGCTCAATTATAAAGGCATGCCCGGCCGAAACAAGAGGCGAGTTATCGCCAAGCGGCCTCCAGTCGCCATGGTCGGTATTAAGCAGCATTTGGTTGGCTGTAACGGCTATTCCCGTCATTCGTATGACATCACCGATCCGGAAATTGAAACCTTCGTGTCTCAGGTCGAAACCCGCCCAGCTGGAGTTAACCGTAACCTGCAGCAAGTTCCTGTTGCCACCGCGAATTACCTCAAAGGTTACGTCTTCGCCAGCGCCCGCCCGCGCGAGCATGGGCCAGTCAAAGATTGCCATATAATCGGTTTCGCCTGCCGACAAACCTTGAAAGAGCGGCTCCGTGGCCAGGTCGAAGATCGCATCCGTCGGGCGCGGCATCGTGGGCGGCACCGCCGCAAGAACGGGGCCGACCGGCAGGCTGGCAACACTGCCCGAATTGCCCGCTCGGCTTACGATTACGGAAATGAGGTAACCCACATCGGCTTGTTGCAGAGCGTAGGTGCCACTATTCGTACCTATGGGCGTGGTTCCCCGCATCCAT
>Ga0209755_10005830_pt1 | contig 13841 bp, 12 predicted proteins | sample TergutCo191P1_FD_187301 | JGI IMG/M metagenome (GOLD analysis project Ga0209755, IMG submission 187301) | Cornitermes sp. P1 segment gut microbial communities from Petit-Saut dam, French Guiana - Co191P1 (SPAdes) (version 2) | ecosystem: Host-associated > Arthropoda: Insects > Digestive system... | reverse complement strand
GTAATGAACATTTCCATTCCATAAAATGCAGGGAATTTCTTGACTAGCTGAAAACTCGTTAGCTTCTCAAGGACTCTGCTCCATGGAGTAAGTAAGTAAGTAAGTAAGTAAGTAAGTAAGTAAGTAAGTAAGTAAGTATGTAAGTTCATCCCAAATTATTTTAAATCAAAATGTGTGTTTTTAATATGCAATGTCAATGTAGATGTTTGAAGAAGTACAAAATGAAACATTTCATGATCCTGTATAAAGACTACACAAGCAAATCACCTGACAACAACAAAATCTGTAGTAACAAAGTTGAGGATGTGAAGCAAACTTTTTTGTCACATCAAGCAACAGTTTCTAACCTTATTAACAATGTCAAAGAGGCAAACACTGTTTTGTATGAAATCACAAAAATCTTGGCTAAGAAGCATGTTGCAGATGGTGATATGATTAAAAAATGTGTAGTTTTGGCAAGCAATTCATTATTAAATAAATCCAAAAATACAAAATTCAATATGCACTGCAAATCACTGACCTTGATCTACTATCAATACAAGAATGGAATGTATGTCCAGTGACATGAATTTAAACTGAAACAAGATCTTGAATGAGTGAATTTTCTGTACTTCATACAGATGAGTCAATTAGTGTCTGTGATGAAGATTCAAGTCTTTTAGAACGTGCACCTAGCAAATTTTAAGCCTTGAATCTTCAGCAAATATTACTATCAGAAACTGAAATTTCACAATGATGTATGTAATGTTTCCCAGTTACCTGTTTTTATTTAGTCTTCATTGCTAGAATATCAAGAAGCTCTTGAAAACAATAAACTGACATGAGAAGACTAGAGGAGAAAAGACATATCTCAAAAAGTTTTTGCTGGTATTCTGGAAATGAACATTCCCATTCATAAACTTGTATCACCACAAATGAAAGAATGGAAGACTCGGATGATAAAGATGTGCTAAACCACTTATCAAGCATTGAGAGTCATTCTGATTGTTTACGTGATCCTGTGATCCTTCTCTCTACACTGCATGACTGATAAAATTATTGAAGGAGCTTGAAACAATCAGTTAAAGTTTCGAGCATGTGAAGTTCACCATATCTCTCATTATTCAATCATTTTAAAAGGAAAATAAATGACAATGTTCTGTGTTCAAGTAAAATGTGAGTGAGCCAGAACATGAGCTTTTTAATTTGCCAACAGACTCATCATCAAGAACAAGATTAAACTGCAGAAATTTAAGGAATTTCGTTGCACCTACACAGTATCCTATTCTAAAGCCACTGACATTAAAATTGACACACATTTCATTTCTACTTATGTCAGCACCTCACGGTCTTCAACAGTGAAAATACTAAAAGTACAGCTCAGCATTAAACAATTAACGTTCAAATCAATTATTACTATTACCAGCTACACTCCAAACAATAACACAACAGCTGATAAGGTGTGGTGTCAAGTATCACATTGGATCTCATAACTATATTCAGGTGGACTACTCTCACAGAGAATTTACATGTACTCATACACCATTTTTTAATGAAACAAATCAAATTACATGATTTATTACATGAATCTGATATCTATTCATCTAAATTTTTTATTTTTCTTGCGAGTTTTCTATGGTTTCTACTGTTAAAGTTTTTAAGAAAAACAGATTAATAATAGGTGATTGTGTATTAGTTTGGCTTTCTTCAGGTATCACCTTACAAAAATCTGCTATATATAAAAACTCATGGTATATGGTTGTATGTTTGTCTGTAAGAGGTTTTTCACCTAACATAGAACATCAACAATTACACTAGAATGTTTCGATACGTTAGGGAGATTATTTTAAACAGCAGGTGATTCCTGTATGTACAAAGCATAACAGGACTTTTAAATGGTCTACAAGAGAATTGGGTTTGATCCCAGACTCTGCAAAATATAATGTATGATTTTCCTGTTTATGTCCAAATCCCAGAGTTTAGTTTCAGCTATTACAAGCTTTGTTCTGCTCTTGCTGCAAAGAAATTTGCAGTGCCTTAATGTCATAGAAAAGAAGATGGTTTATTTTAGTTGAACTCTGACTTAAATTGCATGAAGAGTTCAGTCACAATGATGTTTAACAACACTAATCATATTTGTATCCTGACAACTAGCACATAGAAAGTCAGTCTAAAAGAGCGAAAAAGGGCTGTTATACACTTACTGGTGTAAAACTTCAACATATACAAAATAAATTAATAATAAAGTGCAGGCATTTGTTTGCAAAACATACATGAATTAGGAAGGAAATATTTGCTGCTGGAGTACACTAACATTTTCAAAAAATTTGTCACATTCTAAACATTTTTGCATGAAATATTTGTATCAATAAAATAGGTGTAAAAACTTCAAAAGTGCCAGTGTCACAAAAATCATACTCAACAGGCTTTATACTGGTGTGTACAATATATTAGAAAAATCACAACTTCTGATTTATGGTGACATATATTAGTAATTCATTTTTTAAAACTGTTATAAAATAGACACCCAGCCTAGGTCATAAACTGCAATTTTTAAATACACTTTTCACATTACAGAATATTTTAATGTACATAATTCATATAGAAATATGCCAATAAAAGTACACATCTAATTTTATATATACATTGCACATTCTACTGATTAAACTTGTTCCCTACAAAAAGAACAAATTTCAATAAAGTTGCCTGCACATTAGGTGAAGCTGCACAGTCTTGATCTGAATTATACATAAAACTTCAGTTCCTACTCCACACAGAACATAACCAATTTCCATTACATGCACAAACAGATTGATATTGTTCTGGGAAATAATTATTGTATATGACGAGTATCATATGGAACACACAGACTGTGTGGAAAATGCAGTTTCATAGTGTTACAGCCAGTGGTATATACAGTTAGCACTGGGCTTTACATGGTTGAAAGGTCCAGTGCAGCTTGTCAAATTTATGTAGTCAATGATCTGGCAATGGACTTTCCTTTCTTTGAAAATACAAAGAATTGATTAGCAATGAGTCTTAATTTTTCATACTTCCCATTATTATGAATTCTGCTACCTTAATTGTGTGAATGATGTATTTATAATCACTGATTTCAAATTTTTGCTGTGTTCTGAATGTTGTATTATTTCTTTTGGGTGATTCCCTGTTGTCTGAAGTTTGTGTGCTGACATTTCGGAACACTCTGTTCCATCCTCACAGGCAATGTACGCAGGAATAATAACCAAAATGAGATTGCTGGGGTGTTTACATAGGAAAAGGACTCGCTCAAACATAGCCTGAGCCAATCAGAAAGAGGGGGATGGGGAAGGGGTGTGTCTGAGTAAAGAAACAGGCTGTGGAGGGCCAAGACCCCAAGTGGAGGCCTGTAGTAAGCATGTGAAGGACAAACGGTCCTGTATCATAGCAAGGAAGGAGATCATTGAATGTTAGAGATTAAACTATTATGTTTCAGGTGGCCGTCTCCTTTCTTGAAGCATGTGTAGAAGTGGTTTCCAGGATTTGTTTAAGGTCAGGAAAGGTGGCCTGACCTTCAGTAAAAAAAATCACATAATAGAATACTGCTACAATAAAATAAATATAAAACACCATGACAGTGCAATGTATGAAGTGTAAATTATGTAAGTATGTAAAAATATAAAGTATGTATAATCATATTATTTATAATAAAGTTATTAATTCATATCACTGTTATGTACTAAAAATGTACTAGAAATTGTTTTGGTGTGAGTTGCTACACTGTCTTGCTGAACAAATGTGTGGGTTCTCTAGAAACTGGACAGATGTTTAAAAAATTGTTTGGAAATGTGTTACATATCTGAGTGACTCTGTGGCATCAAGAAAAAGGGAAGTGAAATGTGGTCATCCTAGTTGCATTCAAAGCGCATCACACGTGAACTCTATCACCATGTAATGGCATGCCATGGATTAGCTTGGGATTTTCTGTGCATCTGATATTCAGACTTCACATATCCAATGATATGAAACACAGTTTCACCACTAAGCCAGTGCTGGGTCAATTCTGCAGCATGTACCCCATAAAGTTCCCATACAAAACACTCAGTTGGTACATAACCTATTTCAAAGAATCTTTTTTAACTACTGTTGTCTTATACACAAGCAAATATTGCTGTTTTGTTGCATTTTGTGCCAGTGATGCTTTTGCCACCCAAACTACGCCACAGGCTTTCTTAGACATACATCCAATCTAGCATTATCTTTGTCAGTTATTGCTTAGACAGAGAATGAAGAAAATTTAGGCTTCCTAAAATGAATCTATTTCTGCAAATCTCCTCATGTAGTTGCATATTATTTTTCTATAATGAACTAGTGCACCTGGGAATTTTCATGTGAATTTGGGACAGCAGTTTTGGGGAAATCTATTTGGTTCATATATCATAAAGAAATCTAGATCTCTGGCAGGCAGTTCACGTACAAGCAGCAGAACAAGCTTCACACATAACATAAGCCACACACTGGGAAGTGACTAGCAATTGAAGACATTTAAAAATCAACACTCTACACACCATGTTAATTCTGCAGGCCTGTACACTGTTATATGACAAGATGGCCAGGCACAGATGTCTCTAACTTTGAATACTGTCTTTTGTGATATGATGATATGTAGTCCGGTAGGTACGCACTGACTTTTCTTACTTTATTGTTGTCCAACTAACATGTAAATGCCAATTTAACACACAGTATCATTTGAATTTTTGCTAATTTTTAAGTGATACATCCCCATTGTTCAAGTCAATCTATGTATTTATAAAATATACCATCTTGTAACAACACCATCAAAAATTGACAATGGTTATTAGTTTTGGCCTTTTGTTCAGGCCATCATCAGACCACACATCATTTTGAATTAAAGAAAACCAGGCAATTGTATGGTTTACAATCATGTATCATTTTGAATTCAAGACAAATTCTAAAATCATATGGGTTTTAATTCAAAATGATGCATGGTCTGTTGATGGTCTGAACAAAACATTGAAACTAGTAATCATTGCAAATTATTGATGGTTTTGTTGCATGATCATATGTATAAAAAATTTAATAGATTAAACTTTTCACTATTATGCATAATGACAAGAATACCCATTTTGAAAGTGTTACTATAGTAATACCAACACATAGGCTTTCTTACCAGCAAATTATAGAGCTGGCAGGATGCAAGCAAGTAAGATACCATGCAGTGTCACAAATAGAAAAACTGAAGAAGCATTTGCAATCACAAACAGAAAGGTTAACCCACAAAATCCATGAAAAGTAGAAAATAGCAATGGTGGATGGGCAATAATGTAGAGAACCAAAGTTAAAGGATTGTACATGAGAAAAACAAATAAATAAAGAAAGAAAAGGAAAAATATCCACCCTGCAAATCCAGTGCACTATGAATATTTCCCAACTTAAAATGTTTAAACGTTTCAGGAAATAATACATGGCAAAGTCTTTAAAGAGAGAACCATTAGAACTGAGACAGTTGTTATCCTATTTACGATGCACAACAATGCTAAGAATCTACACGTATATCCCCATACAACAACAACAGCAACAACAACAACAGCAATAATAATAATAATAATAATAATAATAATAATAATAATAATAATAATAATAATAATAATAACAATAATAAATTTATGCAAGACTGAAGGTCCTGTGTAGAATCCATATATTCTGTGAACCTGGGTTATTGTTTACCAGTGTTACAAGGAAACACAGAAAAACTCTAACCCAGGAACACATCATCACACCCCAGCAGTACTAAATCTAGAAATAATGTACAATCACATTTTCCTTCTCAGAGTTATGTCAATTTCAAATCTGAGTCCTCTGGTTTTATGGAATGTGGTTAAATATATTAACTAGGTAAGAATTTATTAGCCCCTCTAGCGCTGTTTCATAAGTACTTAAACTGCCTAGACATAATACTGTTATTTTGTACCATACTGTACATCAACTGAATTGTAGTGTCTTTACTGCATTTATTCAGCATCCTACTTTGAGTTTTGTTGAATGTACATATCTTATTATGCAAACAGTGAAATCTGACTCAATGTGATGCTCTGTTTAGTTGAATAAGTCCACATTTTCATTTGTCTTTGGTTTAGTACACTAGAAAGAAAGTTTGCAAATGGTAAATAACATCATGTAGGTGCATGGTGAAAGAGAAACCAAAGTACATAGTTGCTCTACTGTATAATTCTTTCAATCCGAACTATGTGTTCATGACTTGCAAGGCATAAATTTGAACGACTAATGCATTGACATAAAATTTTCCAAATTATGCTCTGGTTCTAGCACTGATAACACTTCGCCATGAAATGCTTAATCACAAAGAAGTTTGTACACAAGTATATGATCTACAAACTAGATTCTGAGCTCCATCTTGATGCCACAGCTATGTAGGTTTGTCACAAATGTCATTAAGCATATGCAAGAAAATTCTTGGACTTTCACTACAATACACACTTAAGCACAATTTCAGTTAACTGAAATTTACACATCCACACGCATGAGTTTTTTTTTTTTAATTTACTGTTGTAAGCAACAAGTGTCTTTTTCCTTCAAAGGGACACTTCCTTTCCATAGAATCTGTGATTGTACTTGACCTGAGCAAGATGCTACAAATCTCAAGGCCACTGTTTAATATACTTTTTTTGAGTACATTTAGAATATCACTACAAGTACAGATGATGGGCATTCCTTAACCAAACTATTAATCCCCTCGGATACACACAGCTGTTGACGAAATTATAAAAATAATCCAGGTATTTCATTATATGGTCTTTATTGCCACATGCACCCTGCATGATTGTAACAAAGACACTGGTTGTGTGCTACACATGTTCTTCATTATTAATTACATCTCTGAATTGGCAATATTAAACTGCACGTAGAAGTAAAGACTTGCACTCAATCCAGAATGCATTTCCATTACACTATAATGACATACCTGTGTGGGTCCGAAGATGGGCTTGTAGAGACTTTTCTCTGGGAAATACTCTGTTACAAAAACGACATTTAATAGCACTAGGGGACGTGGAACCTTCCACCATTAAATTGGTAATTGCATCAGCTCTAGGTCTGCCCCTTTTACTTTCATGACGTATGGCAAATTCTGGTGAGCCACAACCACTGGTAATACTGTGTTCTGTTTTCTGAGTCTCTTCTACCCATTTCCAGGAAGATAACGTGGTACCATTTGTTGTTGGGGTTCTGTGCAACCGAGCCACGATTTCTTCACTCGATTTAAAACGTTTCGGAGTCTTCACTTCCATATTTCACCTTATATTTCAGACCTACCCCACACTTATTTACAGCACACTTCCTCACACTTAACCAATCTTGTTACCGCCAATACATATTTACAAATTTTCGCGCGTTTGCAGCAATAATTTTATTGGATGAGCAATTACTGGAGGAGGTATAGTGGAATGCACGTTATGCTGCTTACATTCTGTAACTTGAATTAATTTAGAGTTTCATAAGAACAGTAGCATCTCAGTATATGTATAAAATAAGCATGTTATCGAGATGCCCTTGTTTTATGAGAATACTGTAATTATTTTAAATGTTACGTTCGCCGGCTCGGTTTCCCGCCAATAATTATATAAATGGTAGTGCATGAGGTGTTTGATAATTGCTAAAATTATACATAAATATTCCATAAATATCACAGTATTAAAACAGATATATAGGGTAGTGTATACCAAATTGAGATTCCTTTAAATTTGTTCAAATATACGTGGTACTATTTTTGAACGGATTCAACTTACATTCCTAATATTGCATGAGGCGCCAATCGGTATTGTTTTCGCTGTAAACCTCGTGGGATAACCATAGTCAACTATCGCCATATTGAAATTGAATGTCGGGTGCAGTGAAGGGCTCTTAGTAGCCAGTGACTTTATCTGTTGACATCCTCATAAATAGGAGGATTCAGAGAACATGGAAAACTCATATGGAATTGGTGTTACAAATCGGTACGCTTTGTTCCTTAATGATGCAGAGGATCCTTTGGAAGTTCTGAAAGTCCAGGAGCAAGAAAAGGAAGCAAAGAAGAAAACGAAGCTTTCTGAAAAGGAAAATAAAGGGAAGACTGAAACGAAGGGAAAGCCTGCCCAAGTAGCTCGAAAAGGGATCAAGGAAACTCAGAATGTGAAGACTTTGGAATCTGGAAAGTCAAAGGAAGGTACTGTGTTTTGATGGTACTATGCAAATACGTCCGTAAATAGAATGATTACTGGCAGCGAGCGCGTTTATCACCAAAACCTGACTTAGTGGTGCCGGAGAATAATTGATGAATTACATTACTAGGTTTTCCATGCCAAATATGTATCCGTAAGTTAAGAGTTTAATTTTTTTTGTATAATTCAATACTACATGTGTGTGTACATTCACTCCACATGGCTGCCAATACACTTGAGACCAGATTGTGATTTAGTTACTCGTAATGTGCCAGTAGATGTGAATGTTTTTGCTCCCTTAAGAACCATAGTAGAACTGCAAGACTTAATTTTGAAAGGGGCGTACGTGATGGAAATAAAATGGTAATGTAAGAAATGGTATCATGGCATCTGGTCTTTGTGTTGTCATTAGTTTGGATTGTGTGGAACTTAGTATGGGGTAAAAAAAGAAAAGTCTTATTTGTTCTGAGCATATATTTATACACACAGCAGCACAAGATTCAAATCTGGGATGTTGTAAGATGGTAACATTCCGAAGTACTTTAATCTGCCACCAGCAATACTTAGAGAACCGCAGGTTATGCCCAGCAGTAGAATAGGCTGAGGTGCATACAGCGCTGTAAACTAGGCTGTACAGGAAAAGCAGTAAAATGGAGGGGAAAAAAAGAGAAAAATTAAATGTTTCCTCCAAACTTGCTGGAAGGTGAAAGAATCATTCGGTACTTCATAAATACACATATTAAGTGGATAATAAATTGAACTTGCATAAGGGATGTTCATTTCCAACCAACAGATTTATTGTGCTGACATCCTTCGACAGTGTATTTTGATACTGAAGTAGTTAATGTTTATGGCAGGATGAAATTGCATATGTATTGTTTTGTGTAAGAAAATGTGTCATCTGGTCAGTAAAGCATGTTCTTGAAAAGTGGCAAGCAGGGAATAAAGATAAAGGTTAACAGGAAATGTGTAGGTATTCAGTAGCATTTTCTTTCTTGGTGTTCCATTTTGTCCATCAATGATTTTTTGCTCTTACTGAAATTGTGTTGAACTTCTACCAAATTGTAAGTTGCATAAACTCTTTTTAACCTTTTGTGACCAGAATTAAATGCCCAGTGTACTCTTGGAAAAGATGTGGTATTTAAATGGCAGCCCATTTCTTTGTATGTTCTTGGCTGTTGATACAAGTGGACGTTCGGTTTTCTTTACATCACTCTTTGCATTAAATGTAGTTACTTTCAGTGCCAGACCTGCTGCCAATTTTCTCTAGTCCATATTTAATTTGGCATGTTTGTGATTGTGTGAGTTCTTGTAGTTAGTATTGTCTCATGTTTTCCTTGGGCCATGTGTAAGATGCATTATTTCTTTAATGTATCTGGACCATTAACTTTTTGATTTGCTTGAACTTGCATGTAACGGACTGTGACTAGTTTACTTTGTGTTAAGTGTGGAATGCCAAATTTGAATGGAACTACTGTAATCATGTTATTTAAAACCCAGATTTGATGAAAACTTTGTGCATATAATTAAAAGCATGCAAAATGCATTGCACTTAAAAGGACTATGGATTTTGGAGTCATCTTTTAGTTGTTTGCTGGTGGAAAACATACTGTAATTGTCAGTGTTCTAATCTGGGTGAGGTGACAAGGCCATGCTCTTCAACTGTTGTTGCTGTCACTGTGTAAATGACCTGCTCCTGATCTTCTGCTGGGAAGTTCGTTAAAGACTGAAAAGATAATATACCTGATTATAATTGCACAAAATTGTATTGATAATGTCCTGTAGGGAATTGACTTATAACCCTTGAAATATGTAACTGAAACCATTCTTCAGTTACAAGCATTAATAAAGTTTGTCACCATAATGAAACCTCAAAAACTAGCTAGTTGATGGCATTTTGTATGTTGTCTACATTGGCTGTTAACTAAATGTGAGTTCCAGTATTGATAACGTGACTTGATTTCCTGTACGTTGGTGCATTGTCACCCTCTGTGCACTGTTGTATAAATTGTATAAGATGTGAGTAGAAAGGAAGGTGTAAAGGTGTGTTGGTGAGTGAGTGAGTGAGAACAACACTAACACTAATAATACTTCTGCCATGTGGGTACATATGCTACTAGCTATGGGGAAGAGAAAACCAAGCCTCTAGTTATTAGCGTTTCAACCCCTAGATTCTTTGGAGTGTTAGAACCTGAAAGATAAAAGATGGCAGTTCACTTTTTATATTGTGGGCAGATTTGATCGCAAAGGAAAAATATTTGTGATCTGACGTCGTATGTTTGTTAATCCATTTGTTGCTGCGTAATAGAAGGAGGCAGTGCATACACCTGTGGCAACGGGTTTTGGCACCAATTTGGTATAATGATAATGCTGTGCTATGTCTCCCTGTTTTTCTCCAAGAAGTGAATGCTTTGGACATTTTCAGTTTAAGATATATGAAATGGTTGAAGTGTATTCAATGACCGTGGGTTTAAATTTTGAGAGTGGTGTGTCCATTATGTAATACTGAGTGTGGTTACATTGAATATTACACTCACACTTGTGGTACATGCTTAAGAAATATTCGAAGTGGTGAAATTTTTGTAAATGGCTTCATACAGTACACTGTGTTCTATATGGTGGTAGTCCAAGCTGCTGTTCAAATTTGCATTGAAGTAGAGGTCCACTTGTTTTAGTGTAATGTGTCACTGTTGGTGTTAGGTTTTTACTCACCATGTTTAAAGATAAGAGCAGGACAGAGAATGGCACCAACAAGGACCGAAACACATCAGAGTATTAGTTGAACAGTGTAACTTGTTCAGTGTGAAATGATGTGTTAAACATTGATTTGATGAAGATAGATAAATGATGGAAATGGTTTGTGGTGTGCTATTGGCCGTGTGTTGCTGACAAAGGTGTTTGTCAGTGTGGGTGGGTGTGTATGATGTCACTTTTATGCATCTGTTATTTAACACGACTCATGAGTAGTTTGATCAGTTGTCATTCTTATGGTCTGGTTAGAAATAAATTATGCAAGACAGTGTCAGACTTTACAATAACGACTTCAAGTTGAACCTCAGAATGTAGTTGTGCTAGTATGAAGTGTTGTGTATAGAATGCATTTGTGCCTTTGGCTGTAGTGTCTGCTAATTGTTTCTCAAAAGGTTGACAGAGAATGTTAAATAAAAGTGATAAAGAATATTATAGGTATGAAGAAATATCCAAAAGTTCCTGAACTTGTCATTAGGCCAAGAACAAGAAGTACAGACAATTGGGTGCTGTAATGATGGGTATACTCTGAGTCAGGTGTGTTCTGTGGCCAGAGCCCTACACTGTTACTTCTCAGCACTGTTGAGGATGCTTAGCATGATTCATGATTTTGTAAGAGCTTATTTGAAGGAGCAACACATTTTCATTAAGTTTTGCTTCAGACCTGGGGGGGGGGACTGTGTTGGAAATTAAGAATATACAGCGTGGCCTTACTTTTATGACCTTGAAACCAAATATCAGTCCTCATTGGAAAATCTTATCCCCTCCTTCCAAAGAAACAAAGAAGTCAGTTCATACATTAAGAGCATGTTGATATTTTTGATTGTGGCCTTTGTACATCTGGAATTTGTTCCTCCTGACCAACCAGTAAATGAAGTGTGTGATTTAATGTTTTTGTAGGTGAGAGATTCGAGGGGGTTGGACATGGTAAGGCTAGGGTACAGGATGAACAAAACAATTCCCTGTAACTCCTACAATGGGTGACAGTACAGAAGAAAAATGTTGTATAAAATGTGGGCTTTCTGGAGCATGGCATCAGTGTTACATTCTCTGAAGATTAAGGAATGCGCTTGAAGTGTCCACTTTGAGTTTCCCTGCAGGATGTTGCGTGTCTGCACAATCATTGTTTTAATTGCTGGAAATTTGCTGGTATTTTATGAGTCACATCAAGTATGTGTTGTAACCATTGTTGCAGATCCTGGATGTTGATTGTTCTACAATATAAACAGTTTCTAGGTGTCCCTAGAAGTAAAGGTTTAAAGCATCAGTGTTCGTGACTCTATGTGGCCCTTTCTGTATTACAATGCTAATAGGGAGTGTGACATGGACTGTGTTAAAGTTGTAAGATTGTGGTTTTTGTGAATGTGGTTATGAACCTGAAGGTTTAATAAAAGCAACAACATTACAGACCAGCTTAATATGGATTTTTCAGGGGCTGCAGCATAAAGTAATGTTGGTTTTAATTTTAATCCTGTTGTGTTAAATATACACCTTATGCTCACATTGATAGAAGTTGGTGAGAATCTGTAGTGTTGGAATGCTCACCGTGTACCATCTTTCTTTTGTAGACATGCACATTGTTAAAACTACCCTTTTTCTTGTGTGGATTCCCATCTGAAGGAATTTTGAGGCATGTTTGCAGAATTCCAAGAGTGTCTATTAGCTTTGTTGTGCCTGTCCCTCTATCCATCCACTCTTACAAATCTGCCTCCCACTGCATGGATTTTCATAATATTTTATATTCGGAACTTACTAAATCTGTTGAAAGTTCAGGTTTGCCTAACTCAAAAAGTATTAGGCATTTTACGTGGAGGCCAATACGTTTCGTGTTAACAGCATATGTAGCTCAACCGTACCAAATAGAACTGATTGTTGTGTTCCTGTGGTAACACTTTTAATGCAGTATATTTTAGACAGTAACACATACTTGAACAGTACAGAATGCATTGTGTGCTTGTTGCACCACTTTAATTTTTGTTTCTCATTTTGCTTCAAGGAAAATGGCCTGACAAATATGAGAGCAATGACCAAATGCCCCACAGTGTTATTGTACAAATACATTTCCTATAATGTTTAAAATATAGTTTCATGTTCAGGATTGTTTGGTAGTGTGCTGTGTCTGATGAAGGGAGAAGTGTACTGGAAGGAAGAGGACATGTGAGTTAGTTTGTTACATGTTTTCATTCTTGTGAAAAGCCCAGCTGTCCACATGTGTCAGCTTGGCTCCCACTGGACAGATTTAGTTAAATGTATTGGAGACTGGTGAGGTCTGTTTTGAAAATGTAGGTTTTATTGTATTTGGACAAAAGTACTGGACACTGGGTAGGTGTAGTTGCCACAAACTTAAATTCCCCAAAAAATCACTTTTGGAGTGAAATAATAGTATTAGACTTATTGGGATTGCCAAGGAGGTACAAATATTATGGAGTGTTTTTAGCTCAACAGTGAAACCACAAACAACACAGTTTTGTTTACATGATGGTGCATTCAATGTTTATGTTGGTGACAGTCACATGTAGAACTACAGTACAAAGGAAATAGCTGGATTTCCTTGGCAACATTATTTTGCCCAACAGTGATACTAAGAACTTATTGTTACCAGCAACATAAGTTTGAGTGATATGGTGTTAGGCTGTTAGGAGAACCAACTGAGTATGCAGATTGTGTGAACATGCCATAAGGTTATGTTGTATGTGCATTTCCTATATTATTGTGCAATTTTTGACATATTCTCCTCCCTCTTGCATTTGGGTAACTAAGTATTAGTCACTAAGGTGGTAGTGCTAACAAAAATTGAAGTGAATGACTGCAGGTGAGTTGAACTGAATCACATTTAAACTGCAGAGTGTATTGTGATGTCACAACATTCTTGTTTTTGATGGTGGGAATTAGAATTTT
>Ga0209755_10005829_pt1 | contig 13843 bp, 15 predicted proteins | sample TergutCo191P1_FD_187301 | JGI IMG/M metagenome (GOLD analysis project Ga0209755, IMG submission 187301) | Cornitermes sp. P1 segment gut microbial communities from Petit-Saut dam, French Guiana - Co191P1 (SPAdes) (version 2) | ecosystem: Host-associated > Arthropoda: Insects > Digestive system... | reverse complement strand
TTGAACATTTCACCGAGCAAAATCCAGCACACCGGGCCCCAGGAAAACGCAAAACATATCACATAAAGATTTGCAGATACAACCGCTGTGTATGCCGTTATGCCGTGAATTTCAGGATTGCCGTGCGCATCTAAACCTGCGCTGCCAAAGATAAATGCCAAAGTGCCCAGAGTCACAAACATGCCCAAGGAACCGAATAAAAGCAACGGCTTGCGACCGAGCTTATCAACCAAAAGTATCGCTATGATTGTACCGCCGATATTCACCGCAGAAGTTATAACGCTGGTGATCATGGCGTCTTCTTGAGAAAAACCAACTGATTGCCAAAGAATAGCACCATAATAAAAAATAACATTTATTCCAACAAACTGCTGAAGCGCAGCAATGCCAATGCCAACCCAAACTATCGGGGTTAAACGGGTTTTGCCGGCAACTTTTTCAAGCAAATCGCTGAACTTGGGAGCCACCTCGCTACGCAAGCTGTTTTTAATATCCTGTATCTTTTGAGCGACAATGCTCGGCGAAAGGATTTTGCTCAAAATCTCTCCCGCTTTTTCCGGCTGTTTGCGAGCTACCAGATAACGAGGGCTTTCAGGAATAAACATAACAAGCACACCGTAAAGAGCCGCAGGAATACACTCAATCCAGAACATCCACTGCCAGGTTTCAAAATAGCCTATTTTTGTTACGCCAATAACCTCACGCGCATCATTTATAACAGCAGCACCGCCGCCCGCAATTGAACCCAGCATATAATTAGAGAGCAATGCCGCAAAGATGCCTATGACTATGGCAAACTGCTGCATGCTCGCAAGCCTGCCCCGCAAGGGCGCAGGCGCAATTTCCGCAATGTATGCAGGAACAATAATGCTCGCTGCGCCAATGCCAACGCCGCCGAACACACGCCAAAAAATAAATTCAATCATGTGCTTTTCCGGGATGCCAAAAGCCGCTAAAAAATACGGCCAGCCTGCACCCACAGAGCTTATGAAAAAGATAAAGCCGGCAGTCATCATCACTTTGCGACGCCCGAATTTATCCGCTAAAGTTCCGGCAAAAAAGGCTCCGACCGCCGCACCCAAAACCGCTATTGCAGCCGCAAGGCCAAGCTGCGCATCATTTGCGCCGAGCTTAAACCGCAAGGCATCCAAAGTGCCGTTTATAACGGATGTGTCAAAACCAAACAAGAACCCGCCGATAGCTGCGGTGCAAGCTATAAACAACGCATAGCCTACGGAGTATTCTTTTTGAGCCATAATTTACCTCTAATCTAAAAATTTATATATTCAATTTAGAAAACAGGAGCTTTATATGGAACAAACCTTCGCAATGATAAAACCCAATGCCGTGAAATCCGGTTTGGTCGGTCGCATAATCGCACGCTACGAAGCCGCGAGGCTTTCGGTTGTGGCAATTCGCTTTAAGCAAATGACCCAGGCAGATGCCGAAGGCTTCTATGCAGAGCACGTTGGCAAACCGTTCTTTCCCGAGCTGGCAAAGTTTATGACTAGCGGCCCTTCCGTGCAGCTTGTCCTTGCAGGTGAAGGCGCAATCGCAAAAGTTCGCGCTATAAACGGAGCAACAAATCCCGAAAAAGCAGAACCTGGCACAATCCGCTACGACTGGGCAACTTCAATGACGGAAAACGCAGTTCACTCTTCCGATAGCCCACAAAGCGCAGCAAGAGAAGTTGCATTCTGGTTCAAGCCCGAAGAAATTTTTGAATACGGAGCTTTTGATCAAAGAGCCAAGTCTGTTCTGTAATGATTATTCTCTCCCCTATGGACGGCGTTACGGATTTGCCGTTTCGCCGCTTGATAAGGGAACTTTCACAAGATAATGCGCCACGCTTTGTTTCGGAGTTTCTCTCTACGGGAAGTTCTGTTTTTTTGACTCCATCAAATTTGAGAGCAGCAAGGTTTGATAAAGAAGAAGAACCATTTTGCATGCAGGTGTTTGGGCACAGCGCAGAAAGGCTGGCAGCGGCGGCTCTGCAAGTGCAAAAAATGGGTGCAGCATTCGTTGAATTAAATGCCGGATGCCCTGCCCCCAAGGTTGCCGGCAAAGGAAGCGGCGCCGGTTTGCTAAAGGATTTGCCCAACCTTGCAAAAATTTTACGAGCCATGAGGGCAAGCATAAACATTCCGCTTTTTTTGAAATGCCGCATTGGTTGGGATGAGAATTCCATTTGCATAAATGAAGTTTTGGAAATTGCAGAAGGCGAAGGAGCAGAACAATTAACCATTCACGGCAGAACAAAAGTACAGAGCTACACCGGATTTGCGAACTGGGATATAATCGGAGAAATTGCGGCAAAGGCGAAAATTCCGATCATAGGAAACGGCGATATTGACAGCATGGAAAAAGCCCACAATGCTATTAAAAATTACGGCGTAAAAGGCGTTGCAATTGGACGTGCGGTGTTGTATAATCCTTGCCTTTTTAATCCTTCTGCAAAAATAAATCCCCATCATATAATATTTCGTTACAACGAATTAATGATACAGGATGGTTTCACGCCAATGCATGCACTTGGCAGATTAAAACAATTATGCGCAAGGCTTTGCAAAGGTGATTTTCGTTTTAAAATTTTACGCATTCAAAATCACGATGATTTTTTGGATAATTGCGAGAGCCTTTCCGAAAGCGATTTTTCCCTTCCGTATTCCGTAGGTTCATAAAACTTCATCCCTTTCAGCTTATCCGGCAAATGCTCCTGCCCTGCATGCGCACCCGGCGCATCGTGGTCATACTGATAGCCCTTGCCATAACCCAAATCCTTTCCAACCTTTGTCACCGGATTTCTAAAAGCCCGTGGTACAGGCAAAGTTCCTGTTTCCCTTATGCATGCATTCACTTTTCCGCTCATCATTTCCAAGCTGTTGCTCTTCGGGGCTAGGCTCAGATACACGGTTAATTCATCCAGTGCTATTAACCCTTCCGGCACTCCCATAAAATCAAATGCATCTCTTGCCGCAGTTGCGAGCAAAAGAGCGTTGGGGTCTGCAAGGCCAATATCTTCCATTGACATTCGCATAAGGCGGCGCAAAATATAGCGAGGATCTTCACCGCCATCCAACATTCTGTGCAACCAGTAAACAGCGGCTTGCACATCGCTGCCTCTCACGGACTTGTGCAAAACACTTATCAAATTGTAATGCTCTTCGCCGTGCTTGTCGTAGCGAAGCGGCTTTTTATACTGGATTTGCTCCATAAGCTCCAGCGTAATTTCGGCCTCGCCTTGAACCGTGCCGGAAAGCCACTCCAACTGGTTCAGCAAAAAACGAGCATCGCCGTCAGCCTGCCCTATCAGCTTTTGAGCAGCCTCCTCAGATACGCTCAAGTCTTTCCTCTTCAAACCTCTGGGATGCGTATGCAAAGCACTCTCCAAAAGATTCTGCATATCCTGCTCGGAGAGCGGCCCAAAAAGGATAAGCTGGCAACGGGAGAGCAAAGCGGAGTTCACCTCAAAGCCCGGATTTTCAGTGGTTGCGCCTATAAGCGTTATTGTTCCGTTTTCAACTGCTCCCAAAAGAGAATCCTGCTGGGCCTTGTTAAAGCGATGAATTTCGTCTATGAACAGTATTGTTTCCCTGCCGTTTTCTTTATATACCTTTGATTCGTCTAAAACCGCTTTAACATCTTTAACCCCGCTGGAAACCGCAGATAAGGCTACAAAACGTTTTTTAGCGTGGTTTTTTACGACATTTGCAAGGCTGGTTTTCCCGCATCCCGGCGGCCCCCAGAAAATCATGCTGGGCACGTTTCCGGCTAAAACCGCAGCCCTTAACATGCTGGTCTCGCCTAAAATCCTCTGCTGCCCCAGGAATTCATCCAAATTCTGAGGCCGCATTTTCTCTGCAAGAGGTATTGTTTGCATATTGGGGTAATTTAGCATTTACTATATTCACCCTATGGATTTAAATGGTGTTATCGGTGTTATACTGAGCTTTGTGGTATTGATTGTTTGGGGCATGGGTGATGTCAGCAACGTTCCGCTGTTCCTAGACGGTCCTTCTACTGCTATTGTTATAGGCGGTACCTTTATGTCGCTTGTAGCTGGATATCCCGGAAGTTTCTGGAAAACTATACCAGGCTTTCTGAAAATGTTTGTAGTGGTCCGTAAATACGATCTTTCCGATACAATATCTCAAATAATAGGATTTGCCGAACAAGCCAGGCGCGAAGGCATTCTGGCTCTTGAAAATTCTTTGGAAAAACTTGATGACCCATATTTGAAAAAAGGCATTCAGCTTGCAGTTGACGGAACGGAAAAAGACAAGATTGAAGAAATCCTTGGAGCAGAAAAAGACGCTATAGAAAAACGGCATGCGGCAAATTGGGCATTTCTCGAAGCAATGATTGCTATGGGGCCCTCTTTTGGAATGATGGGAACGGTTATAGGACTTGTGCTTATGCTTAAAAACATGAGCGACCCTTCTATGATAGGTCCTGCTATGGCAATATGCCTTATAACAACATTTTACGGCTCCATTCTGGCAAACATGGTGGGATGGCCCATATCGACAAAACTTAAAATCAGGCACGCTGAGGAAATGGATGTGAAGCAAGTTATGCTTGAAGGCATTCTCGCTGTGCAATCCGGCGAAAACCCACGTATGGTTCAATATAAACTGGCCGCCTACCTTAAGCCGGAAGATAGGGCTAAACTGGAAGCGGCTAAGGAAAAAGAGAAATCGGGAAGATAACAAATGGCGCGCCCAAAAAAATGTCCAAAGTGTCCGCCTGGTGCGCCTATATGGATGGCAACGTTCACCGACTTGATGTCTTTGTTGCTTACGTTTTTCGTGCTTCTGCTAACTATGGCTAATTTTGACCCGGTTAAATATGCACTCACAGTTGATAGTTTTCAGAGCGCATTTGGAATTATGCCGTCTTTCCCGACAATCCCCATCCATCCGATTGTAGAGATCCCCAAAAAAACCGGAGATGAGCAAAGAAAAAAACAGAGCTTGAAGGATGCGGAAAAGGTAAAGGAAATTGTGCAGACAAAGAACCTGGAAGAATCGGTAAAGGTTGATGTCACGGAAAAAGGCATTGCCATTATGCTCCGCGACCCCGTTGGCTTTGCAAGCGGATCCTCAGACCTCAAAGAGCAGGGAAAAGACATACTGAAAGACATAGGCGATATAATAAAAAACAACGCAGATTTGAAAATCCGGGTTGAAGGCCATACGGACAATGTTCCCATAAGCTCTCAACGCTACCGCAATAACTGGGAGCTATCCAGCGCAAGATCTCTTTCCGTAGTTCAGTTGATGCACAGCCAAACCGGCATTAAACCAGAGAATATGAGCGCAGTGGGTTATGGCGAGCACCGGCCAATAGCCACAAACGCAACTCCTGAAGACCGTTCTAAAAACCGACGCATTCAAATTTTTGTAGATTACATCAATTAGCGAGGATTGAGAAGCAATGGAAGAAGAGAAAAAACCAGAAGAAGGCGAGGCCGCAGGCAAGGCCGGCGGTTCAATATTGCATTCCCCTTTATTCAAATGGATAGCCGTAGGTATAATCCTACTTGTGTTTATTGGCATACAGGTTGGAATAGCCGTGTATTTCGTGGACATGATAAAAGAGCCCAATCAAGAGGATATCAAAAAGCAGGAAGAAGAAGAAGCTGAGCTGGAAAGGATCAGAAAAGAAACCGAAAAGGGAGAAACGCTTGCTGCTCCGATAGAAGTAACAGTGAATATAAGCGGAGAAGACGGTCGCTATCTTAAATGCGGGGTTCAATTGGAATATGATCCTAGTTTCATTAAGCTGGGCCCTGAGTTGGAAGCTCGCAAAGCCCGCATTAAAGATGTTATCCTAGACATAATGAGCAGCAAACCTCTGCCGGAATTGATCACAAACGAAGGAAAAAGGCAGATAAGGGAGCAAATAGTTGAGGAAATCAATCAAATTTTGCCGGAAAAAGTGGAAGGCAAGCCCTTGGGCAAAATTCACCGCAGTTATTTTGACTCATTTATGATACAGTAGGTGCTATGGCTGAAATAATGTCACAAGACGATATCGACAGGATGATGCAGAATTTCTCTTCAGCCCCTGCAGCGCCTGCGCCCGCACCCGCTGCCGCTCCTGCGGTTCAGACTTACCAGCCTCCATTTGCGGCACCCAAGCCAGATAACAGAAAGGTAAACCTGTACGATTTTACCCGCCCAGATCGTATTTCAAAAGATCAGATAAGCACTTTGAGGAATTTGCACGATGGCTATGCCCGCTTGCTTTCAACTACGCTTATGGGCCTGCTTAGAACAAATGTTGAAATTAACCTGCAAAATGTTGAGCAATTGACTTACGGCGAAGTTATAAGGAGTATCTCAACCCCAAGCTGCATATATGTGTTTCAAATGGAACCGCTGGAATCAAGCGCAATCTTCGATGTAAGCCCTTCGCTCATATTCATAATGCTGGACCGTCTGTTCGGCGGCCAGGGGCGAACAGTTGATTCCACCAACAGAGAATTGACGGATATTGAAAAGACGGTTATATACAAGATAATAGAGCGGTCTCTTGCTGATTTAAAAGTGGTGTGGGAAAACATCGGCATTTTTTCTCCGAAAATTGAGAATTACGAAATAAACCCGCAGTTCGTGCAAATAGCGCCGCCGGGCGATACCGTTGTTTTAATCACGCTTGAAGTTCGTACCCGTACAGGTTCGGGCTTGATGAGCTTGTGCTTTCCGTTTATTCTTTTGGAATCTATTATAGACAAGCTCTCGGGCGAATCATGGATTTCCGCACAAAAAACTACTACACAAGAAACCCGCAGAATGGTGGAGCGTGAGCTTGCCAGCACAAATGCCATGCTGCGTGCCGAAATAGGCTCAACACAGCTTTCCGTTCGAGACTTTTTGCAACTCAGCGTTGGCGATGTTATGGTTTTAGACAAACTTGCGCAATCCGACTTGGTAATGTTTATAGAAGACCGCCCGAAATTTTTGGGCAAACCAAGCGTTGTGGGCAGGAATAAATCATTCCAAATCACAGGCATCATAGATCGAGAGGTAGGCGATGAAGATTAACGGAGTAACGGAGTAAAATATGGCAGATGAAGGTGGCATATTAAGCCAGGACGAAATAGATTTCCTCACTAAGAGCTTGCTAGGCGGTGGTGGTGGCGGCGCTGGCGCAGCTGCTGCTGGCGCAGCTCCGGCTGCTGCACCGACACCTGTTGAAAATACAGCAGAAGCGGCACGGTCGTTTTTCAAAATACTTTGCGAGCAAGCCTCCAGCGTTGTTACAACCGTGCTTTCACGTGCGGTTGATTTTCAGCTTCAATGGCTTGTTGCCAGCGAAAGCTCTGTTATACCAGACGATTTGGCAAGCCAAAGCCTTAGCATGGATGTTGCCGTTAAAAAAGACATAACAGGAATGATGCATTTTGCAATAAGCAAGAAAGAAGTCGCAACACTTTCCGACCTTATGCTGATGGGTTCCGGCCACACGGATTATAATGATGACCATAAAGACGCAATTTGTGAAATAATAAATCAGATTACAGGCTCCTGCATAACCGTAATGGATTCGCAAATACATTTGTCCCTGGATTTTGGGCAAGCAGCAGTCAATGAATTCAGCGGAAAAATAGATTTCAAAGGCGGCGCAGTAGCAACTGTTTTGGTTAAAGTCGAAGAATTCCCGGATCAAAAAATTTTAATAACCATAGATGAAGGCATGCTCACTGCAATAAGAGCAAAGAGTTCATCAAAGGGTTCCAGCATAGGCTCCGATACTAGCCTTGCAAGTCTCGGACTTTCACAATCCGGCTCTTCTATGGGCAGCATACCAGGGAACATGGCTCCCACAGGTGGTGGCGGCCCGGTTGGCGCACCGCCGGCATTCACTCCGCAACATGGCGGAGCATTCGGCTCCACAGGCAACAAGGCTCTTGATCTGTTGATGGATATTGAACTGCCCATAGTCATTGAACTTGGCAGAGCGCAGATGAGCTTGAAGAGAATTTTAGAGCTTGGCCCCGGCGCCATAGTAGAAATGGACAGGCTGGCTGGCGAACCGGTTGATCTGTTAATAAACGGAAAAGTAGTAGCGCGAGGCGAAGTAGTTGTAGTTGACGAAAACTTCGGAGTAAGAATATTATCTCTCGTTTCACCAGAAGAAAGGTTGAAGCTACTAAGATGAGAACAATCCTGTTAATTTTGATAATCCTGTTACTCGGGATTCCGACAATTGCATTTGCCGATACTTTGTCTGCCGATACCTTATCCGCTTCTGCAAAAAACGATTCCGCAATAGCAGCACAAAAATTCGAAGCTATGAAACAAGCCTTGGGTGGAGACTACCGGCCTGCGCCCATAAACGAAAATTATCAGCCGCCCAGCATAGGCAATGTAGCAATTCGCATGGCAATTGGCCTTGGCGTTATACTGTTTCTTTTATACATACTTTACTATCTCACAAAAAAACTTCGCAATGTGGAAATCCCAAGCGCAAACGACAAACAGTCTGTAATTCAGCTTTTGGATTCTAAATTTCTTGGAGCGAGCAGAACAATATTTTTAATCAAGGCCGGCCAAGAAAGAGTTTTGGTTATAGGCGCATCCCAAGAAAATATGCGCACGCTTTCTGAAATTCAAGGAGAAGAAGCAAAACATATTTTAGAGACTTACGATGCAAGGCCTGTAACCGCAGCTCAATTCTCCGCAACAGTGGATCATCTTTTGCGCAGATTCAGAAAAGAGGACGGATAATGCGATTTATATTGCTGATGCTGTTTTTCGCAGTCCCCGCTCTTGCGCAAACGTCTGATATACCTTTACCTCGTGTTGTATTCGGTGTTGACAAGGCTCAAAGCGTTGAAGATGTTTCCGTAACCCTTGAGCTTGTAGCTCTGCTCACCATACTTTCTCTTGCTCCGTCCATAATAATAATGATGACGAGTTTCACCCGCATCATAATAGTGCTGAACTTTGTAAAGCAGGCTCTTGGAACGCAGAATTCACCGCCAAACCAAATGGTGATGGGCTTAGGTTTATTTTTAACTTTTTTTGTTATGGCACCTACTTTCAACAGAGTTAACGAAGAGGCCATACAACCGTATTTAGCGCACGAAATAGACTACAAGGCAGGGCTGGACAAAGCGATAAAACCGGTACGAGAATTTATGCTACGGCAAACTTCCGAGCACGATTTAGCCTTGTTTATAAGAGCATCTCGCCAACCGAACCCCAACACCGTTGATGATGTGACAATGTGGACTATAATTCCGGCGTTCATAATTTCGGAACTGAAAACTGCCTTTATAATAGGTTTTTTGATATACATTCCGTTTTTGGTTATAGACATGGCGGTAGCCTCGATTTTGATGTCTATGGGCATGATGATGTTACCACCTATGATGGTATCCATGCCGTTTAAATTGATATTATTTGTTATGGTGGACGGTTGGAACTTGATTGTACAGCAATTATTGCTATCTTTCCACTGACGAGGGCTAAAAAATGGTAACTGATCTTTTTGTTGTTGATATTGGCCGCAAGGCCATGCTGTTGATGCTCTATATGTGCGGGCCCATGCTGATAGCAGCACTCGTTGTGGGCTTAATCATTGCGCTTTTTCAGGCTGCCACTCATATCAACGAAATGACAATGACTTTTATACCGAAAATCTTGACTGTGGTTCTTGTGCTCATGTTCTTTTTGCCAACTATGCTGGCTTTGTTCAAGGACTTCTTTATTAACTTAATGGCGATTATTCCTACTTTGTATCACTAATATGTCAAAAATGAAAACCATATAAAAAAAATATCCGCTTTTCCATAAAATAATATATATTACCAATGAGCCGGCTCGCCTGTAAAGGCCGTTCTAACAAGTATGTTTCGTCCGATGCTCTTTTATTTGAGATTTATGCTTGGGCTTGTTCCCTTGAAAAATCTTGATGAAGGCTAGGCTATCTTTTCAAAAAAGTAGAAACGAGACCTTACAAAGGTGAGTCCGGCTCTTTATTATCCTGCGCGTTTTGCTTCTTCCTGCTCTCGGCGCTTTACTTCGTTCTTGCAATCAACGCACTTGGTTGCTGTTGGAACAGCCTCCAAACGGACCATAGGAATGAGAGTCTTGCAAACCACGCATATGCCAAAAGTTCCCTTATCTATGCGATTTAACGCATCTTCCATCTGCTTAAGATACTTGCTGTCACGTTCTGCAAGGTTCAGATTCATAGTCAAATTTGCGTAGTCCGAGGCGGCTTCCGCAGGATGATTTGCATAAGACGATAGTTCTGCTCCGGTTTCCCGTTGATTTTCCATAATTGAAGAACGCTCGCGATAGCGAAGTTCTTCCAAAAGCGAATTATACCTTTCGGTGATTAGCGCTTTGAAACGTTCTAATTCTTCATTGCTCAAAGTTTCCATACAACCCCCTAAAATCAAAAAATGTTACCAATATGCCATAAAAATATATCTTTTTTTGAGAAAAAGCACATTTTTTTATTTTTTTATTCATTTTTTTGTAAAAAATTTCGTTTTTTTCCGTCTAATAGGTATGAAGGAAGAAAATTTGTTGCCGAGAGAGAGAATTTTTGCCGGAGAACTGCAAAAATTAACAGTAGAAGAGCTGCTTTGCGTAATTTTGGGCAGAGGAATGCCCGGAAAAAGCGTTTTTGTGCTAGCAAAGGAAATTGCCGGAATTTTGGAAAAAAAGTCCAGGATGCCAACAATTGAGGAGCTTTTAGAAGTCCGGGGGCTGGGAAAGGCAAAATCTGCCCAAATTCTGGCTTGCCTGGAGCTTTCCGGCCGTTTTATGCTTGGAATGCAGGAAAAAGCGGTTTGCAGCCCCTCAGAGCTTATGCCCCAGTTAGCCTTTTTAAAACATTCCAACCAGGAAAATATGGTTGTAATAACGCTAAACGGCGGCAATAAGGTTATCAAAATCCACAAAATAACGGTTGGAACGGCAAATTCAACCCAGGCTCACGCCAGAGAAGCCTTTGCCCCAGCCATTGAAGACAGGGCCGTAGCCGTAGTTTTAGCCCACAACCACCCCTCCGGCAGCCACGCACCCAGCATGGAAGACCTGCGCCTAACCCAAAGGCTCTGCGAAGCAGGCCGCATCCTGCAAATCCCGGTTTTAGACCATCTTGTAATAAGCTCATCAGGCTTCACAAGCTTGAAAAACGATTATGGGGAGTATTTTTACTAAATTCCTCTTATGCCATATTCACCGGTTATAGGTTTAGAAATTCATTGCCAGCTTGCTACCAAAACAAAGCTTTTTTGCGGTTGCGAAATAGAAGTCAACACAGAGCCTAACAAACATGTGTGCCCTGTTTGCTTGGGATTGCCCGGTGCGTTGCCGGTTCCTAACAAAGAGGCTATAAATATGGCCATAAAACTTGGGCTTGCGCTTAACTGCGAAATTGACAGCCGTGCGCTGTGGACTCGCAAAAACTACTTTTACCCGGACTTGCCAAAAGGCTACCAGATAACCCAAACCGGCGGAATCCCTATTTACGACCACCCTGTATGCAAAAAGGGCCATATTGAGATAATAAGCGCAAACGGCGAAAAAAAACGCATTGGCATAACCCGCATTCACATGGAAGAAGATGCCGGCAAGCTTGTCCACGATTTTTCGCCCGGAAGCTCCCATTTTGACGCAAACCGCTGCGGAACGCCGCTTTGCGAAATAGTGACCGAGCCAGATATAAGAACCCCGGAAGACGCTGTTTTGGTGTTGGAAAAGATAAAGCAGATTTTGGAATACACAGGGGTTTCCAACGCAAACTTGGAAAACGGAAATATGCGTTGCGACGGCAACATTTCACTTCGCAAAAACGAGGATGCTCCGTTTGGCACAAGGGCGGAAATCAAAAATCTGAACAGTTTTTCAAATTTGCAAAAAGCATTGGAAGCAGAAATTGCACTCCAAACCCAAACTCTGGACAAAGGCGGCGAAGTTGAGCAATGCACAAAGCGTTTTGATGCGAACTACAACAGAACAACGGTGATTCGCAGCAAAGAAGACAGCCACGACTACAAATATTTCCCAGAGCCGGATATGCTGAGGCTGTTTATAGAGCAAAGCCAGGTGGATAGCATAAGGCAAAGCATGCCCGAACTCCCCGACTCACGCCGCAACAGATACATGCAAAGCTTTGGCCTGAGCGAATACGATGCCCAAGTTCTAACAGCAGACAAAGGAATCAGCGACTGGTTTGACATTGCAACCAAAACCTGCAAAAATTCCAAAATCCTCGCAAACTGGATAACCTCCGAGCTTATGCGTGAATTAAAAGAAATGGAAGGCGGCATGCAAGCGTTGAAATTCAAGCCTCAAGACTTGGCTCAAATGGTGAACCTGATTGAAAACAACACAATCTCAGGCAAAATAGGCAAAACGGTTTTCGCAGAAATGCTCGCTACGGGCAAAGACCCGGACATGATAATCAAGGAAAAGGGTTTGGTTCAAATTACGGACACAAGCGCAATAGAAGCCATTGTTCGCAAAGTGATTGAAGCCAATCAGAGCCAGTGGCAGGAGTTCAAAGGCGGCAAGGCGCAGCTCCGTGGATTCTTTGTGGGCCAGATTATGAAAAACAGCGGCGGAAAGGCCAGTCCAGGAGTTGTGAATAAGTTGCTGGATGAGATTTAGGCAGTAAAAGTTCCTGGGGGGAACAATTCCGGGAATTTATTCTGATAATATTCCAATTTTTCTTCAGTGCTCATATACGAATTGCCCGGAATGTTCAAATCTTGTTCTTCGCCCTTTAATGCTTCCAACAAATAGTCTGTAAGAGAGTCGCTTTTTTCATCTTCCTCTTCTTTCCCTTCGCTCATATATTTTTCAAGAAAATTCTCTGTTTCGGGATCCGCTTCAGAATCAGTTTCATCTGCACCTTCATCTACTCTTTGCAGATCATCTTTTCTCTGTTCATTAACTTGAATAAATGCGCTATTCATGCGATAATCTTCTTGTAAATTTAAGAAAGTTTCGCCTTGGAAATAGCTAGGTGGAGAAACATTAGGGGAAGCTTCAGGTGTAGAGACGGGAATGGGAATGTCATCAGGCGTAGAAGACTTAGAGTCAGCAGAAAATGTTTTTCTTGTTTCATAGCTATAGCTATTACCTGCGGCATGGTATCCTTCTATGTTCATAAAAACCTCATTTAAAAACGTTTATAATTATATATGCAAAAATCGTGCCATTTTTGGAACTGATAACAGATTTTCCGAGCGAGATTGTAATAAAGTTAAAGGGCAATTCCCTTTAGCCATAAATGTTAGCTTCTTTGCTTTTTGAGAGCGATTGCTTTTCCGAATGGTTATTGTTTTGGAATTGAGGTATTTTACGAATTTGCATTTCGTAGCTTTGTATTGATTTACTTCTTTTGAATTTGCGTTGATGTTTATTTTCTTCTTCATCGTTTAGCTCGTGTTCGTTTGGCATATCGTTGTATTCGCTGGATTTTACAAATTCGGCAAACTCGTCAAACATCGCCATCATTCTCATGCTTATAAACTCAAAATCCGTCGGGTTTGAACCGTCTTTGTTATCGCGCACAGCTTTAGCCTCTGCCTGAAGCTGCAAGCATTTTGCGGTTTGGACTTTTCTCGCTTCCTCTTTCGTTTTGCATTTTCTCAATTCCCGGCGATGTTCTTCACGCTCCTTTTCAATTTTAACAGCTTTTTCGTACAAGGCAGGATCATGCTTTCTTAGGTATTCCATTTCATCATAAGACAATCTTCTCCCCGATTTCATTTTACCTACTATGCGATTCAAATTTGTCGCTTTTATCATTTCGTCATTTTGCTTAAAAAGATTATTTCCCTGAATTTTATTATTTTCTGTTTCCGGTG
>Ga0209755_10005828_pt1 | contig 13844 bp, 15 predicted proteins | sample TergutCo191P1_FD_187301 | JGI IMG/M metagenome (GOLD analysis project Ga0209755, IMG submission 187301) | Cornitermes sp. P1 segment gut microbial communities from Petit-Saut dam, French Guiana - Co191P1 (SPAdes) (version 2) | ecosystem: Host-associated > Arthropoda: Insects > Digestive system... | reverse complement strand
GCGGAATATTTATTAGTTGCAGGGATTTTATATTAGTGTATAATGAAGAAATAGGAATTTTGGAGTGATTTTATAAATGTTTAATGTGGGGAAATCAGGAAAAAACCTTCAATCGTCACCTTCCACATCCAAAAACCGTCCCCACACCAACTACTCTCGCCAAAGATCCATCAACAAAAACCCGCGATTTAAATCTTCGGTAAAATTTAAAAAAAATACAGGTCGTTTTTCCGATAAAAAACATCCTGTCGATTTTGCCGTAGTCAAAGAGCTCGACGAAGAAACAAACCTCTACTACTACGGTGCCCGTTACCTTGACCCCAGAACATCCCGCTGGATCGCGGGCGACCCCGCAATTTGGCAGGGTGATTACATTCCTTCGCCCGGACAAAGCCCCGACAAGCTCGGAGGCATGGGTGGCCTGTACAACACATTCAATTTGCATGCGTACGGGTATGCAGCTAACAACCCTGTAAAGTATACAGATCCGGATGGGAGAACACCTGAAGAAATAACAGGCAATAGAATTACAATTTTGGCTGAATCATTAAGAAACACAATTAATCATCTTGATACAATGATAAACGATCTTAACGAATTCATTAATGGCAATAATGAAAGTGTTTCGCCTGATATGAGTCAATATGCAATGCAATGGTTGGGAATAGATTTGAGCAATGCCGAGAATGCAGTATATGTTGCCGGCGGTTTAAGAAGGGCAAGAGATCTTCTTGCTTCCAAAACAATTGACGATTTTAGATATGATCCTGACAATTGGAATTATGTTGCCTATCTTAGAGAAGATGAAGGTTTTAGAACAATATATCTGACACCAATCTTTTTCATTGATCATTCGCAAGCAGAAGGTGATGGAAGATACCAAACCAGAGAAGGTACATTATTTCATGAAGCAACACATCACCCCAGCGTATTAAACACACAAGATCTTTCATATAACAGAGGAAACGCTAGATTTTATGCTTCAATAGATAGGTATTCTGCACGTAATAATGCTTTAAACTGGGAAATGTTTTTCTATCATTATACAAGAAGGAGATAAAATGAAAAAAATAATAATCATATTGTTATGTTTATTATTTATTAGTTGTAATACAACAGGAGATGAAAATATTATTATTAATAAAACGGCACAAGAATTGACAGCCGAATTTTTATCTGATTGGGAAGCTGCTGATAATTTTTATAAAGGAAAAATGATTATGGTTACAGGTTATTTATTGGGTGGCGGGAATAAACATCTTGATTTAGGAGAACGTCCTATTTTAAATAATTGGCAGAATCAATATAATATTAATGATATTGAAATAAATTGTGAATTTGATGTAATGGTTGTTTTATTATATTCTGAACTTGGATTAAAACAAGATCAAAGAATAATAATAAAAGGAGAATATCATAGTTTTTTAAATTCTCATGAAGTAAAAATATTAAGATTAATTAATTGTGAAGTAATTAATTTTGAGCCAATGGAGTAGAAATATTAATGATATGAGAATTAGTGAAATGAAAACATTTGATTTATTAGAACAATCTAATTACTTCTTTTCTCACTCCTCACTCCAAAACCGTCCTCACACCAACTACTCCCGCCAAAGATCCATCGCCATAAAACCGCGATTCAAGTCATCGGTAAAATTTAAAAAAATTAACTGTCTTTTTTACGATAAAAAACAGCTTGTCGATTTAGCCGTAGTCAAAGAGCTCGACGAAGAAACAAACCTCTACTACTACGGCGCAAGGTACTTGGACCCCAGAACATCCCGCTGGCTCACTGGAGACCCCGCAATTTGGCAGGGAGACTACATTCCCGTGGCTCCAATCAATGATGATGCGAGAAAACACAACCAAAACCTCCCCGGAATGGGCGGGGTTTTCAATACAGTAAACATGCACGCATATCATTACGCGGGGAACAATCCTGTTAAGTACGTTGATCCTGATGGGAGGGACAGTGTATGGGAGATTGACAGATTTACAAATACTATAAGAATAGAAATACCAGTAAGATTTGAAGAAGGGACAACCCTTACACATAAGGAATATTTTTATGCTGCTGCTAAGGAATGGGAAGGGAGGCATAATATCGGGGGAATAGATTTTGATATTTCAATAAACATAGTTGAGGTAAATGGCTCTGATACTTATCGTGGTGTCAGGGTTAATTCAATTACATTTTCTCCAATAAGAGAAGACCATAACGGCGAACCTCCTTTCATTTCAAATGTTGCATGGAGTTACAGAATGACATTATTCACAAACTATAGTTATGATATATTACAAAGAATAATAAAACATGAAATTGGTCATCTTTTTGGGTTACAAGACAGATATCATGAAGAAAGAGACGGTAATGGAAATAGATATGCACCGCCATATTCCGGATGGGAATCAAATATTATGGGAAGATTGTCTCCTGGTAATGTCGAAACAAGAAATTTTACAGAAGCAATCGGTAGAGACAGAATAAATAGGAAAATTTATATAGGGATTTAATATTTAGTATTAATAGTTATAAAAATGAATAATATTGGTTATAAAGCGATGTGTTTATTATTTTTTTTATTATTCTCAATATTTTTTACATGTTGTAAAAAAACAAACACAGAAGCAAAAAATAATATAATAAATGAAACTGATTTTGAACCATTAAATACGAAAAATGAGTTGTTTTTATATACTTATTATGGTGATATAAATACACAGACTTTCTTTGAACTGTCGGATGATGATCATAATATTATTATAGATAACGAAGATGCTCTTTCATGGGTTAATATATATAATGTTAGTAATCCTTGTCCTTTTACTGATTCTGTCGTTTTTTCAATGTTGTATGGAGATAATAGAATAAAATATATATCATACTTGGAAAATAATCCATATGTAGTGTTAGATGATAACGAATATTATATGCTTACAAAAGAAAGGTTAAATAAAAAATATGGACTTTTAATTAGAGCTGTGCATTTACAATTTGGCGGATATTTTTCAGTTGCAAAAAATAAATGCAATGAATATCTTGTAACTTACTTAGTTATGGGATCAGGAATATTTCAAAGAGGCAAGGCAATTATTGCATTAGAACTTGATGAATTACCAAATAATATTTATGTTGAATATTTAATTATACAATAATAAACAATTTAATAAATGATAAAGAAACGAAATGTAATATTTACAGCAATTATTTATAATAAGCCGATGCCCGTTTCGAACATCGACTTGTAAAGTAATTTAACCTTTCGATTCCATATCTGCTATTTGTTTGCGAAGCCGTTCCATTTCTGCTTCTTTATTTGTCATCTCAGCTTTCATGTCGGCAACAACACCCTGCCATTTTTCACGTTCACGAAGTTCACCTTTCATCTCGCCTCTCTTTTCGGCCGTGTGCAGATTGGAGTATTGGTCGGTCTCGAACTTCATGCGGCTGAGATATCTGGCCCGTTCGTGTTCGTCCTGACTTATTTCCCTTAATAATGTGGCTGCCATGTCTATCTCCTCCTTCTCCTTTATTATATCATTGATTTTTCCCCTGTGTACAGGATCCTGCGCAAACCTGAAAAATAATGTCCATTTTTCGAAAGTTGTGAGCTTCTTTACAGGCTTCTTGAGTAATACGTCAAGTTTGTTGAGCTCGACAATCACCATGTTTATCTGATCTGTCAGCTCCGTTCCGTTGACCGATTTCAATTTGAACCTGTTCACAAAGTCGGGCCAATCGGGCAATACATCGTACATGCAGAATGTAATCTGATATGTCCTTGCAAGTTCGTAATAATTCATTCCTTTCGCTTTTTGCGACGAATGAAGTTTGGCAAGATAGAATACATACCTGTTGATGAAATTCGTAAATCCTGTTCCGATTTCTTCCATTCTGCTGCATTGCATTTCCACATTGATTTGATCGCCTGTGTCGATGGAGCAATTTACGTCGAATCTTTCCTCCTTTTCGTCGACATCCATTGCGGGAAGCACATTGCTTCTGATATGCACATCCAGCACTTGTTTTTCGATTACCGTAGAAATGACATCAATCAGCACTTTTTTGGCATCAGGATGGGTAAGCAACACCTTGAATATCCTGTCGTCTGATGGCGGAAGAATGTCCGCGTCCATTGGGAAACCCCGGCTTTTACTGTTTTCCTTAAGTTCCATATATATCCTCTAAAGATGATTTTCCCGAAGCGTCAAAAGATGCCCGGCAGAGAACCTTCAAAAACATGAAAATTCTCCACCCTTATATGGCATGAGAGTGCCATTTTGCTTTAGCGAAAACGAAAAAATTTTGAAAAAAGTGAGGAATTTTTACAAAGTCCACGGATTTTCACAGATTTTCACGAAGAGGGAAGAAGACTTCTACCACGAACAAAACCGAACCCGCACCTCTCGGTACGGTTACGAACTTGCTGTCCGTAAATCTTTTACTTAAACCTCTTCCCCTGTCCACGAATTTCCACAGATTTTCACGAACCTTGTCCGCGATCTTTTTATTAAACCTAAGAAAGTTTTGATAGATATAGAAATATTTATTTGTTAAAGCTAAGATATCGAACAATAAATTCGTGTTAATCCGTGTAAATCCGTGGACTTTTTCTTCCCCTTCCTTGGCGAGAGATCATCCCTTCTTAATCCGTGCTAATCCGTGGACCTTTTCTTCCCCTTCCTTGGCGAGAAATTTAATTTACAGAATCATTAAAACCGTTTATAATGTGTTTTATAGGATAAAATGACCAATTCTGCATTCAATTTAATATTAAAAATCCTCTATTACTACGATGCAAGGTACTTAGACCTCCAAAACCTTCCAAAAATGGGTGGAATATTCAATATAGTAAACATGCATGCATATTATTACGCGGGGAACAATCCAGTGAAGTACGTTGATCCTGATGGGAGATTAATAAGACATCTGAGTTGTCAAAGACAAGGTTTTGATACAATGAGGGAAGCTGCTATTCACATACTGAACTTTATTAATCCAATATCAATTGAATATAATATTGAATTTACTGGATTTATATATCGTGATAGTAATGATGGTAAATATTATGCCATATTGTTATCAGAAACCAGAATACTTGAATAAAATAAAGGGAGATAAAAATAAATGAAAAAAATATTATTAATAATTCTGTTACTATTATTTTTAAATATTAAATCCTTTTCTCAAGAACTAAATATTTTTGAAGTAGAAGTAAGATATTTTAATCTTATTATTATGACTTTTCGTCATATGGAAGCACGTAGAATGGATTTATCAGAATACAGAATGTTTGTAAATATTGAAAATAATATTCTTCATGTAAGTTTTTATAAACCTCATCCTACTCCTGAATTAATTAACGGTTCGCCACCAGGATATTTAGCTGTTATCTATGATGTAGATATTATAAATGAAAGAATAATCAGAATGAGATATTTAAGATAAAAAAAGATTATAATAATTTATAAGGAAAAACAGTGTACAGTAATTTAAATTTCAAATGGAGAAGTGAATTTGAAGAAGAATTAGCGGCATATTTTGTTAATTATAGAAAAACATATTTTGAAATGATTAGTGATAATTCAGAATCTGAAAGATGTTCTGATACAGAAAGGATAAATAATTTTTTTAGAGGTGTAAGGTGAAAAAATATATTTTTCTATTCATCTTAATTGTGTGTATATTTTTTCCTTTATTTTCTCAAGTTAATATTTCAGATGACCACCAAAATATTATTACATATATTAATATTGATAATATATGTAATATTGAATCCCAAGAATATTTATTTTTTTATAATGTTGAAATTCTTAATTTTCAAAATATTATAAAAGCTGAAAATTTGGAAGAACTAGTTATTATAAGATGCACATTCGAAAATATTGAAAGTATAACAAACCTAACTAAATTAAAAAAATTGACTATTACTCATTGTTTTTTATCTTCTATTAATTTTTTAACATTGATGAATTCTATTGAAGAATTAGATATTAGTAATAATAATATAAATGATATAAATTCATTATCTGAATTAATAAACTTGAAGGTTCTAGTATTAGCAAACAACAATATAAAAGAAATTTATCCACTAAACTTGCTTAATAGATTGGTTCATTTAAATTTAAGTAGAAATGATATCTGTGATATTTCGCCACTAATTTACTTAAATAACTTAATGTTTTTAGATATTTCATGGAATAAAATCACTGATTTTTCAGTAATTAATAATTTAAATAATATTGTTTTATTTTATATATATGGAAATGAAGGTATTGACCTTTAATTTACTAGATAAACAAGGAGAATAAAATGAAGAAGAAAAACAACAATTCTCTAAGAGAAATCTTCGACAAGTACCATCATATATCTGATTGGAAATCGTATGCTCAAGTGAATTATATAAAGGCAGAGGCGCAAACTATATGTTCAAGATTCATAACATTATTCGAGTAAGGCATGGGTGGAAACCCTAGCGGGGGTATTTGGTCTGTATTGAAAAATGCCAGCCAGGAGCTGCGTGAATAAATGCCAGAGCCACGTCCAATTCAGCACGCGAAGCGTGAGGATGAATAAATTAACAGGGCGTGGCGCTTGACCATGTCAATGAGATTAAATATGTGTGAGGACTTTAGTCCGAGCAGCGCGCCTTAGCTCCCCCGTTAGGGTTTTGCACCCATGCCTTTATATTATAATAGTATTAATTTATAGGTTTGCGCCTCTGCCTTTGTAATAATCTTTTTAAGCATACGCTTTGGAAAAAAATCCGCATATTGCATAAAATGAACAAACTCATACTTGTAGTAAAAGTGTATTGTCATATATACTTACTATCAATATGCGAATATTCTCATCCCTAAAAAAAAGTATAAGTATCATTAGAGAAAGTGGGATAAAAGTTTTTTTTAGGGAAATAAAATTTTATTTAATCCGCAAATCAAATAAAAAACCCGAGCCGCATTTTGTTCAGGAATATCAAAATTATGTGAATGACTTAAAAAAAGTTTATCTGCGCGATGAAGCCATGCGTATTGCTGCGGGGAGCGGTGGCGGCTATATCGAAACAGGCAATCTTCAAAAGGAAATACTTATAAATTACGGTTTAAAACCGAATATGAGCATAATCGACTTTGGCTGCGGCAGCGGACGTTTGGCAAATGCCTTGCCTGCCGATTACAATTTGGATTATCTTGGTATCGATGTAATAGAAGAATTATTAAAATTTGCAAGATCAAAATCGCCAAAAAATTATAAATTTAACATGCATAAAAAATTGCTTTCTGTTCCCGTTAAATCCGAAAGCATGGATTTTATTTGCGCATTTGAACTGTTTCCGTTTTTATTGCATGAAGAAATTTATATTTATCTGGAAGACATGAAACGCGCATTAAAGAAAGACGGAAGAGTTATTTTTTCTTTTTTGGAGTTTGACAATCACCAGCATTGGCATGTTTTTAATAATTCTGTAAATGACAAGAAAAACAAAATGCCTTCCTGTTTGAATACATTTACAGAAAAACCCGTTTTAAAATTATGGGCGGAAAAAATAGGATTTAAAATAATCGAATTTGCGAATACACCCTACAAACAAAGTCTTGCAATATTTGAAAAACCTTGACAATAGGGTGTTATCTTAATAAAATACCCAAAAGGAGAAAAAATGTTTGTTGTTAGAAATGTCATTATATCAATATTTTCAGTATGTCTTTTTGGGCTGATTGTTATCGCCTGTACTCCCAAAAACGCTAATAATTCGGGGGTTGATAGAACAGAAAGTACGGAAATTGTAACGGATTTCACCTCTGGCAATACGCGCCAAAACAACCGTGACAATTATATTCATATTGATGATTTCGTTATCAAAGGAAGCGAACTGATAGCCTATCACGGCAATATCGGCAAATTAACGATACCCAACGAATTAAATATAACATCTATCGGCTGGGGCGCTTTTTCTCACAGTTACATTTCTTCCATAGAAATTCCAAAAGAGATTATATCCATTAATGATAACGCTTTCGAAAACTGCCATTCTTTGCAATCAGTCACTGTCAGCGAAGATAACGAATTTTATATGTCTGTTGATGGAGTGCTTTTTAACAAACAAAAAACATACATGATTTATTATCCTCATGCAAAGACAGGAAGATTTGCAATTCCTGACACTGTAACTGCATTAAATAATTATGCCTTTGCCAGTCGTTCGGGACTTACATCGATAACCATACCTGCAAGCATTTTAAATATTGGCGATAATTCTTTTAGCAACACTGTCAGGCTCGAATCAATTGTCGTAGACAGGAATAACCAAAATTATACTTCGATAGGCGGCGCACTTTATAATAAAACAGGTACTGTATTACTTCATTATCCTCAAGGAAAAACCGGTTCCTATGTTATACCAAATTCTGTCACAAGACTTGGCGATTATATCTTCAACAACCGCACAGGTTTAACTTCGATTACCATACCGAACAGCGTTACTTTAATAGGAAGACAGGCTTTTGTGGGATGTTCCGGTCTTACCACGATTGATATACCCGGTAGTGTTACAAGTATAGGAGAAGAAGCTTTTATGGGTTGCAATGCCCTTATAATGATAATGTTACATGAGGGTCTTACGAACATAGAAGACAGGGCTTTTTATGATTGTACAAATGTTGTTTCAATAAATATTCCGGCAAGTGTAAGACGTATTGGGAAGCAGGTATTTTCCGCAGGATACGGATATTGGATAGGGGAACATTACTCAATCGGCATGAAACTTGCGTCTATAAATGTGAATCAAAGAAATCAAAATTATACATCGGTAGACGGAGTTCTTTTTAACAAGGCTGTTACAGAGCTTATTCATTTTCCTCAAGGAAAATCAGGATCATATTCCATTCCTGATACTGTTACAAAAATTGAAAGTTATGCTTTCTCCAATCGCACCGGTCTTACTTCTGTTACAATACCCGAAAGCGTTAATATAATGGGAGAAGATGTTTTCTTTGGATGTTCAAATCTTGTTTCGATTACAGTTGCTCCGAATAATCAAAACTTTTCTTCCGCAGACGGAGTTCTTTTTAACAAAGCAAAGACGGAACTTATCCGGTTTCCGCGAGGCAAAACAGGTTCGTATGTTATACCAAATACCGTTACAACAATTGCTAAAAATGCGTTTGCAAAAGCAAGCGGTCTTACATCGGTTACCATTCCGTCAAGCGTAACAAGCATCGGGGAAACAGCTTTTGCCGCAACAGGTCTTAAATCGCTTGCATTGCCGAACAGTATTGTCAATATTGGAGGCGGCGCTTTTACGGACAATCACGCTCTTGAAGTTGTCGGCTTGCCTGATAATTATTACTCCGGCGAAGATGAGGGAAAAGGCGGCGCGTACTTTTTTTACGGATGTTTAAACCTAAAGCGATTTATTGTAAGCCGCAATAACAGATATTATTCCACTGCAGACGGCGTGCTTTTCAGCAAAGACGGAAGGGAGCTGATTCGTTTTCCGCAGGGCAGGCACGGATCGTATGCAATTCCAAATACTGTAACAAGCATAAGATACAAAGCTTTCTATAAAACCGAGGGGCTTACTTCTGTGACAATACCGCGCAGTGTTACAACCATTGGAGATTTTGCATTTGACGGCAGCGGTATTACATCGCTTGACATTCCAAACAGCGTAAGCAATATTGGGAAATACGCTTTTACCCGCTGTTTAAGACTTGCTTCTGTCAGCATTCCGGCAGGCGTTGAAAACATGGGCGATTTTGTTTTTTATAATTGTATCTCGCTTGTGCAAATTAATGCCGAGCCGTACAATAATAATTTTTTCCTGGCTGTAAATGAACGATAAAATGGAAAAAATAAAAAAAATATTTCGCGGCAGAATTCGTTTCTTGATAATTCCGGCCGTATTGCTGTTATTGTTTATTTTTATCTTTTATGGACCGATCGAGCATTTTAGATATTTCTGGATTAACATAACAATGCATACCAGCCGATTTCAATTTCTTTCAAAAATGCTGTATACGCAAAATTATATAAATGAGGTAATCGGCAGAATAGAACCGGAAAAAAATCCAAGAACCGACAACTCCGAGCTGGATCACAATTGGGATGACGGGATAACTTTTGCAGAAATAAAAGGCAATAATTACAAAGGCTACATCATAAAAATAAACGATCCGCGCCGTCTTTTTTTTCCTCAGGCAACAAGGCTGGATGGAAACCTCCTGGAAGAATATGTAGTAAAAAATGAAGCGTTAGGGGGAATAAACGCCTCCGGTTACACAGTTGTAGAGCAGAAAGGAATCGTATGGGGTACAACCGTTGTAAACGGAGAAATTATCGCTCGCTGCAAACAGGGAGATTATCATGTGATGGGAGGTTTTACAAAAGATTACAAATTGACAGTCGGCGGTTTTACGGAAGAGGAGATAAGAGCCAAAGAATACATGTGGGCTTTTGAATTTTTTCCGCTCTTGATTGTCAATGGGGAAAAAACCCAATTTCAGCCTTTTTCAGGCGGATACGCTCCGCGCACCGCAATAGGGCAAACCGCTCAAGGTCATGTGCTGCTCCTTGTCGTAGACGGCAGGCAGATAGAAAGTCTTGGCGCCACATTTGAAGAATTGCAGACAATCTTATACGCCAATGGAGCGGTAAACGCAATCAATCTTGACGGCGGTTCTTCTTCCTGTATGGTTTTTAACGGCAGATTGGCAAACTCTCCCTCCAGCACAGAAAAAGAACGCTTATTGCCCAATGCCATACTTTTTCGCTAAAATGTCAGTATGGACGAATCATTAAAAAAAGTATTAATCAATCGTATTAAAAAATATGAATCTCCAAAAAGAATTGCCTTTACAAGCAAGTTTCCAATTTTTAAAACTCCTGTTATTTTTCTTCGTTGTTCCATAAGATCTATTCAAAATATTTTGGATGCAAAAATGTCAAATAAAAAGAAAATTGATTTCTTTGAACATGTTATTGCAAATTATAAAACCGCATTAAGAAAAGACTTAAAAGATGCTGATAGCGAGGCCCTAACATTGCAGGAAAATAAAATAATCAATATGAAAATCGCCGCAGAAAAAATAAACGGAATAGAAATAGAACCCGGTAAAATATTTTCGTTTTGGAACACTGTGGGAAATCCTTCATATAAAAACGGATATGCAGACGGAAGGGTATATTCGAATGTTAATGTGATAAAAGGCGTTGGGGGCGGGTTATGCCAATTGTCAACGTTTCTTTATTGGATGTTTTTGCATGCGCCTGTAGAAATACTGGAAAGACATCCCCATACAATAGACGTTAATCCGTCATCCAAAGAAAACGTGTCTTCCAGAAGCGGCGCAACCGTGCTTTATAATTTTATCGATTTAAAAATGAAGAATGATTTTAATTATCCCATTCAGATAAAATTATGGTTTGCGGAAAATCACATGGAAGGGCAGGTATTGTCGGCTGAAAAGACGGCAAAAACTTTTCGTATTGTGGAAAAAAATCATTGTTACATTAAAAAAGACGGCAAAATATATCAATATAACGAAATATTCAAAGAAGTGTCGGAAAATGGCAGTTTAATTAAAACGGAAATGGTTATTGAAAATTTTTATCAGGTTTTGTATGATTTGCCAAGCGAATATATTAAAGAGAATGATTATAATGTTTATGACTATAGTGAGTTAATCGGGGAAACATGAAAAACAAACCGCAAATTATCGTAATGCTTACACAAAACGACGTTACGGTAAAAAACGCCCGCGATTGTTTTTTATCGGCCTGCGATTTGGATATAAAAAATTGGGGATTTAAAAACACAGGAATCGGCAAGGACGAAATGTTTTCGCTTGTTAAAACAATAAAAGAAAAAGGTAAAACAGCCATTCTGGAAATTGTAAGTTATGACGAACCAACTTGTCTTGACATTGTTAAAAATGCGGCAGAATGCGGTATCGATCAAATTATGGGAACAGTTTATTCCGCGTCCATTCATGATTTTCTTGACAAAAAGAATATTCCATACAAGCCGTTTATTGGAAAAGTAAGCGGAAACCCAAGCATTCTGGAAGGCAGTTTGCAGGAAATTATAAACGATGCAAAAACACTTTTGGACAGGGGAGTTAGCGGCTTTGATCTTCTGGCGTACCGCCGCAGTGAAAAAGCGGAAGAACTTGCGCGGATGTTTTTAAATGAAATAGACAGCCAAAAAGCAAAAACAAGCATATCGGGCGGCATTTGCTCTTTTGAACAAATTGATTTTTTGCTGGGCATTGGGTCTTGGGCGTTTACAATAGGCACCGCCTTGTTTGAAAATAAATTCGCACACGCTGCATCTGCTGCGCCCAATTCGAATTTCAGGGAAAATCTTTCGGCGGTTTTGGAGTATTATAATAAAAAAAAAGCCCCGCATTAAGCAGGGCTTGTTAAAATTGCGGTATCCTAACCGAGCAATCCCTTCGCCTTCTTCACGAAACTTCCGACATCAAGACCAAAGCGATCTACAAGATAATCCTGCGTGCCCACTTCGCCGAACTCGTCATTGATACCGATACGCGCGAACTTGCAGCAACCCTTTCCGCCGCAATTTTCCGCAAGAATTTCCGCGACCGCGCTGCCAAGACCGCTCATCATTTGGGCATTCTCCGCGCTGATTATCGCGCGCACTTTGCCGGCTTGTTCTAAAATTGCGTCTTTATCAATCGGTTTTAATGTTAGCACATCAAGCACGCCCGCGCTGATTCCGTCTTTGGCAAGTTCTTCACATGCTTTTAATGACTGGTTTACCATAAGGCTTCCAAGCGCGACAAAGCAAACGTCCTTGCCTTCTTTTAATACTTTCGCCTTGCCGAATTTAAAAGTTTCATTCTCCTGATAAAGATGCGGCACTGCCTTGCGCGGTATACGCAGGTAGTGACAGCCGTATTCTTCCGCCATTAAGCGCACAAATGCGGCGCACGAAATCGGGTCGGACGGTTCCACCATTGTAAGTTTTGGAACAACGCGCATTAATGCAAGTTCTTCAAAGGGCATGTGTGTGCCGCCGTTGAAAGCCGCAGTAACGCCCGGGTCTGTGCCGATCAATTTTACGTTGAGTTTTGCATAGTTTGCAGAAAGGAAAAATTGATCGTAAACGCGCCTCGACGAAAAGCATCCAAAACCCGAAGCAAACGGGATTTTTCCCAATGTGCTAAGTCCTGCCGCAATGCCGACCATGTTTGCTTCAGCGATGCCGCAGTTTACAAATCGATCCGGATACGTCTTTTTAAAAACGCCTGTGTTTGTACAACTCATCAAGTCCGCTTCGAGGACCACAATATTTTTATTTTTTTCCGCGAGTGACATTATCGTGTCGACATAAGCCATTCGCATCTCTTTATCTGCCATAAATTTCTCCTTATCCTAATGCCGCGATGGCTTCTTTGGCTTTTTCCATGTCAAATGCCATGCTGTGATTTTTCTCGACGCCTTCTGCAAAGTTGCAGCCTTTGCCCTTGATCGTGTGCATGACGATCATCGAGGGTTTTTCTTTTTCTGCCTGCGCCTTTTCGATTGCCGCATCCAATGCCGCAATGTCGTGACCGTCAACTTCCTGAGTGAACCAGCCGAACTGTTCCCACTTTTTTGCAAGGTCGCCAAGATCCAAAACGTCTTTGGTAAAGCCGTCAAGCTGCTGTTTATTGTAATCGGTAAATGCAATCAAATTGGGAAGCTTTTGGAAACCGGCAAAAAGCGCGCCTTCCCAAACCTGCCCTTCCTGAGACTCGCCGTCTCCGATAATCGTATAAACCGTGTTCGATTTTTTATCCATCTTTAAACCAAGGGCAATGCCGATGGCGGCAGAAAA
>Ga0209755_10005827_pt1 | contig 13844 bp, 10 predicted proteins | sample TergutCo191P1_FD_187301 | JGI IMG/M metagenome (GOLD analysis project Ga0209755, IMG submission 187301) | Cornitermes sp. P1 segment gut microbial communities from Petit-Saut dam, French Guiana - Co191P1 (SPAdes) (version 2) | ecosystem: Host-associated > Arthropoda: Insects > Digestive system... | reverse complement strand
AGCGATCCATTGCCTAGGGATGAAGCAATCTCAAACCTTCGCACGCACATCAAAACGGTAATGCGGCATTTTGGTACCAGCGTGGAGTCTTGGGAAGTGCTGAACGAAATTTTTGCAAGCGGGGGGGGGGGGGGCTGTGGAAAATGGAAACTGGAGAGCGAACTTGCGAGATTATGGAGGTACTGGAACTCCTTGGGCGAGAGCGATAGGCACTTATTCGCACGACATCCGCGACCCAAACCAACATTGCTATATCTGGATTTCCTTCACGACGGCTAGGTACGTGGCAGATGAAATTGACAATGAGGCGGGAAGACCTCTCGGCACAATGATACTCTACTACAACGATTACAATGAGGAAAACCCGAATAAGCGGGCTGCCATTTACTACATGGTGCGCGAAATGAATGAACGTTTTGCCGCGCAGAATAACGGAAGGCGGCTTATTGATGCCATTGGAATGCAGGCCCATTATCACCGCAGCGGTTCTGGCGCCGCATTTCCATGGGGGCCTACCAACATTAACAACGTGCGCGTTTCGCTAGAGCGGTTTGCTTCGATTAGGCCTCGCGTCCATGTCAGCATAACCGAATTGGACGTGACGGTGGGAGGTGAGCAAGGTGAGAGAGCGGATCCCAACCCTGCCCTTTCCGAGCAGCAAGAAAGGGATCAGGCGATTATGTATGCGCAGCTTTTGCATATTTTCCGCGATAACGCTGATTCCATTCGCAGGCTTTCGCTGTGGGGCATAAACGACAACGCAAGCTGGAGGTGGAGAGGCCACCCAAATCTTTGGGATGCCGATCTCCAGCCAAAAGAGGCTTTCTGGGCGGTGGCGGCTCCGGACGCTTTTGTTAATCCGGCCACTGGCCAGGCGCGCTCGAACGCGGAGATTGACGCTTCCCTTGAGATTCTTCGGGCGGGCGATCCTGAGCGGCACTACATTCCCGCGAGCGCGTGGAACTAGCGCGGCGCGCGATGCGATGCGGACAAGACGAGACAGATATACAGGAGGAGAAATGAAACTGAGGATGATGATGAAGGGATTTGCGCTGGTCGCCGGCATTGCGTTGCTGGTTCTTGCTTCATGCGCAACGGGGCAGCGCAGGTATGACTCGCTGCCTTCGCTAAAGCTGGTCTGGGCGGACTACTTCCCCATGGGGAACATTATCGCGTCCATCGACTATTCGTGGCGCATCGACCGGGTGAGGGACATCGGCAATCCGGCGCGCGAGGCACTGCTGGCCAGGCATTTCGAGATTCTGACCGCGGAAGACGAAATGAAGCCAAACTGGATTCGCCCAAACCGCGTCACTTTCAGGACGGACGGCGCTGACAGGATCGTGAATTTTGCGCAGGAAAACAACATGCGGATTCACGGGCATGTTCTGGCCTGGCACGTTCAGTCGCCTTGGTTTTTGAACATTGCCTCCTCCCCCCCCAGCGGATGGGCGTATGGCCAGATGGCACCCCCCCCCCTCCCACGCGATCAGGCGATCGCGAACCTTGTCGATCATATTGAGCAGGTGATGCGGCATTTTGGCGACAGCATTGACTCGTGGGAAGTGCTGAACGAGATTTTCCCCAGCACGGTGGCCCCCGGGGTGACTCCGGCGAACTGGAGGGAAAGGCTGCGCAACACGCCGTGGAACAGGGCGATTCCATTTGATCCCGCCACCGGAAACTGCTTTATCTGGTACGCGTTCACGGCGGCGAGGCGCGTGGCGGACGAGATCAACCCGAACATCGTGCTGTACTACAACGACTACAACGAGGACACGCCGAACAAGCGGGCGGCGATTTACTACATGGTGCGCGAGATCAACGAAAGGTTTGCCCGTGAAAACAACGGCCGGCGCCTGATCGACGCCGTCGGGATGCAGGCGCATTACCACCGCGCGCACATTCTGGGCGACCCCACCACGGAGGTCAGGTTTGGCCATCGCACGAATGTCAACAACGTGCGCGACTCGATCCAGCGCTTTGCGACGCTGGGCGTGTATGTCAGCATCACCGAGCTGGACGTGACGGTGGGGCATACCGGGTTCAGCCCTCAGGGGCGCATCACGCGGCTGCAGGAAAGGGAGCAGGCGATTATGTTTGCGCAGCTTTTCCAGATTTTCCGGGACAACGCGCAGCACCTGCGCAGGGTTTCGCTCTGGGGAATTGACGATCCGGCTAGCTGGAGGCACGAGGGCAGCCCGCTTCTTTTCGACGGCGACCTAAGGCCGAAAGAGGCTTTCTGGGCCTCGGTCTACCCGGACGCTTTTGTCAATCCTGCAAACGGCCAGCCGCGCTCGAACGCGGAGATTGACGCGTTCCTGCGCAACCCGAGGAACTCCATTCCCGATCGCTACTGGGTGCCGCACATGCTCGCCGGCCCGCGCGAGCGCTAGCAGGCAGCGCAATTTGCAGGGGCCGGGGGAACCGCCGAAGCCGGCGGCTCCCTCGGCGCTCCTGCGTTGCATTGCCTTGCAGCCGCCGGCTGCTCAGGCACCGGCGTCTCAAGTGCCGCGAGCATGAACGCCGCTCTTTTGAGGCAGTCTATCCGCGCTGCCGCCGAGCCGACCTTTTCCCGCGCCGGCGGTCCCGGCGGGCAGAATGTCAATAAGGTTAACACGAAAGCGACTCTGCGCCTGCGCCTTTGCGACATTGCCGGGCTGACCGGCGCAGAGCTTGAAAGGGCGCGCATGGCGCTTGCGAACAGGATAACCGGCGCCGGCGAGATTGTCATTAGCTCTGACGAGGAGCGCTCCCAGCGGGCAAACCTCGAGCGCGCGTACGCCAGGCTGGAAGCGCTTCTCGCCGCCGCGGGCAAGCTGCCCAAGGCCCGCCGCCCCACGAAGCCCTCGCGCGCGGCAAAGGAGCAGCGCCTGCAGGCGAAGCGCGCGCAGGGCCGGAAGAAAGCGCTCAGGCGGCCCGGCGCCGACGAGGAATGATGCGCGGCGGCGCCGGAAGCAGCGCCCATGGCGGCGCCACGGGCGGCGCCCTTGGCGGCATAGTCCTGGCCACGATCAATGCCAAGTGGATTCACCCCTCGCTGGCCCTGCGCCTTTTGAAGGCCAATCTCGGCGCCTTGGAAGAGCGCTGCGAAATCATGGAGTTTGCGCTGCGCCAGCCGCTGCGCGAAAAAACCGAGCCGATCCTGGCCGCCCGGCCGCGCGTGCTGGGCCTTTCCGTTTCGATCTGGAACCATGACGCCACTCTGGAGCTGCTCCGCGAGCTGCGCAAAGCCTGGGATGCCACAGGCGCCGCCGCGCCGCCCGAGCCGCAGGCTGCCGAGCGCGGCGCCGACCGGCAGAGCGGCGGCCGAGCAGCCCAGCCGCGCCCGTTTGTAGCGCTGGGCGGGCCTGAGGTTTCGCACCTGCCGAGCGGCGCCGAGATTTTCAGGCATGCGGACTTTTGCGTTTTGGGCGAGGGCGAAATGGCGTTTCGGGAGCTGTGCGAGCAAATTTTCTCCGAAACGGGAGAAAAAGCCGCCGCGGCGCAAATTTTCGCCGAAACGGGAAAAAAACCGATAATCGCCAGCGGCGCCTTTCGGCAGGAGGATTTGGGCGCGATTCAAAGCGGGTATCGGCTGTATTCGGACGAAGACCTGCGCAAAAAGCTGACTTACGTGGAGGCAAGCCGCGGCTGCCCGTATGCCTGCGAGTTTTGCCTCAGCGCCGCCCGCCAGGGCAGCGGCGCCCGCCAAGACAACGGCGCTAGCCAGGGCAGCAGCGCTCAGCCGAGCAGCGGCGGCGCCAGTTGCGGCGGCGCCGCTGCTGGCAGCGCAGGCAGACCGGCGCCGCGGGTTCGCGAGTTTCCGCTGGAGCCGTTCCTCGAGGAAATGGGCTCCCTTGTCCGGCGCGGCGCCAGGACTTTCAAGTTTCTGGACAGGAGCTTCAACGCCAGCCCCCATCGCGCAAAGCGCATCATGGAATTTTTTCTGGAGCAGCTTGAGAGCGACGCCGGCGGGCAGGGCGCCGGTCGGCAAAGCGCCGCTCCGGAGGGCGCGCCGGAGGCCGCGCAGAAAGCGGCGCAGCAAGCCGCGCAAAAAGCGGCGCCGTTTACCGTTCATTTCGAGATGGTTCCCTTTGGCTTTCCGCCCGATCTGCTGCAAACGCTCGCGCACTTTCCGCCGGGCTCGCTCAGGCTGGAAATCGGGATTCAGACCCTCAGCCCGGAAGCGTCGGCGCTAATCGGCCGGCCGTCGCAGCCCCGGTGCGATCTGGAAACCCTGCGCGCCCTGCGCCAAAAAACCAATGCCATCATTCACGCCGATCTAATCGCCGGCCTGCCGGGCGAGGGCCTGGCTTCTTTTGCAAAAGGCTTTGACATGCTTTGGGAAGCGCTGTCCGGGGCGGCGCTTCTTGAAGCGGCGCCCTTCGTGGCGGAGGGCGCCGCTTCGGGCAGCGGCGCAAAGGTCGAAGTGCAGCTCGGCATTCTCAAGCTGCTGCCGGGCGCGCCTATTTCCCGGCGCTTGGCGGAGTTTGGAATTCGCTGCAGCCCGTCGCCGCCATACGAGGCTGTGGAAACGGCGGCGCTTCCAGCGCGCGATTTGGGCAGGATAAAAAACTTCGCGCGCTTCTGGGAGCTGCTCGTCAACCGCGGCCTTGCCGACCCCGGCCCCTCCCCGGTGTTTGAGCGCTTCATGGCCCTGTCGGACTCGCTCCTCGCGCGCTTCGGGCGCAACTGGGGCATTGCGAAATGCGACCTGCTGGAGGCGGCGCTGGAAAAGGCCGGGGGGCGGCGCCTTCGTAACTTTCCCAGCGCAAATTGATTTTGGAGAAGGAGCCCAAAGGAGGGAGCCCGCAATGGCAAAAAACATGCGCATGGCGCTTTCGCTTTTTCCGGTTTTGGCGGCGGCGGCGCTTTTGCTGGCGGCCGGCGCCTTGCTTTCCGGATGCTACACGGTCAGGCAGGGGACGGCGTTTTTGGGCTACCTGTGCAGGGCGCGGCCGCTGGAGTCGCTGCTGGCCCCAACTGGCGATCCGGAGGAAGACGAGCGCAACCGCCTGTTCGTCGAAAGGGTTCAGGACATCCGCCGCTTCGCGCAATACGAGCTTGGCCTTAACGTGGGCAGGAACTACACCCGCATCGCGCATGTTGACCGGGACTTTCTGGTGGCGGTGGTTTCGGCCTCTGCGAAGGACTCGTTCACGACGCACCTGTGGCGCTACCCCATCGTCGGCGCCTTGCCGTACAGGGGCTACTTCAACATCGCCGGCGCCAGAAGGCAGCGCGACAGGCTGGAGCGCCGCGGGCTGGACGTTTGGATTCGCGGCGTTGACGCCTTCAGCACTCTTGGCTGGTTCAGCGACCCGCTGTTTTCCTTCATGAAAAATTACCGCGTGGACAGGCTCGCGGATCTGATCATCCACGAGTCGCTTCACGCCACGGTGTGGCTGCGCGGGCAGGGGCATTTCAACGAGGAGCTGGCGCAGTTCGTCGGCACTGAAGGCGCGCGGCTGTTCATTGCCTCGCGCTATGGCGAGGACTCGGACGAGTACAGGGCAATGACAGCCGCGGCAAAGGACAGCCGCGCCTTTCTGGAATTTGTCTGGGAGCTGATCGCCGAGCTTGAGGAGCTTTACGGCAGCGGCGCCGAGCGCGAGGCGATACTTCGCGAAAGGCAAATTATCAAAGCCGCCGCGCAGGCGCGCTTCGACGAGGAATACGACGAGCGCTTTATCGGCGACGGCTTCCGCGCCTTTTCGGCGCTGCCCATCAACAACGCATATCTTGACCTGTTCCGCATTTACAGCCCCGCCGACAATTTCATCGAGGGCCTTTTCGAAAGATCCGGCAAAACGCTGCCCGAGTTCATCGAGGCGGCAAAGTCAATGCCTCGAAGGGGCCCGCCCGGCCGGGAGCGCTTCGCGCGCGCCTTGGGCCTCTGGCCCGACTGAGCGCCCGGGGCCAAGGCCCGCGGGAGCCGCAGCAGCGGCGCAATGCAGCGGCGCAGTTCGTCGGCGCCGAAAAAACACGGAAGCGCAAAAGTCAAGGCCGCGAGGCGAATTTGCTAAAGCATTTCCGCCGGATTCCGATATTTTAAGTGAAACCGGAATGAGCCATGCGCCCGTCGGGCTTACTTGGCTTGTCCGGCATCCCGCCCATTGAAAACAATTTTGGCTGCGGTACGGGGGGAAACCGCGGTGTCCCGGGGAGGCGCGTCTCTTGCGCTCCCCGCGACTCACTGCGGGCGCCGTCTCAGGCGCCCCGGCGCGGTGCGCCGAGAGCCAAAAAGGAGCAGGCATGATTATCAATCACAACCTCAGCGCGATGTTCGCGAACAGATCGCTGGGGGTCACCCAGGCGAGCGCGACCAAGAGCATGGAGAGGCTTTCAAGCGGGATGCGCATAAACCGCGCCGGCGACGACGCTTCCGGCCTTGCGGTTTCCGAAAAAATGCGGGCGCAAATTCGCGGCCTTAACATGGCCTCGTCAAATGCGCTGAACGGCATTTCGCTGATTCAGACGGCGGAGGGCTTTTTGCAGGAAACCCAAAACGTCATTCACCGCCTGCGCGAGCTTTCCGTCCAGGCCGCAAACGGCATTTACTCCGCGGAGGATCGCATTTACATTCAGGTCGAGGTTTCGGCGCTGGTCGCGGAAATCGACAGGATCGCGTCGGCGGCGCAGTTCAACGGCATGAACCTTTTAACCGGGCGCTTTGGCCGGCCCGAGGGCGAGAACACCGTCACGGCTTCCATGTGGTTTCACATCGGCGCGAACATTGACCAGCGCATCCAGGTGTTCATCGGCACGATGACCGCGACCGGGCTTGGCATCCGGGACATTCACGACCGAACCTTCATTTCGCTGGCCGAGCCTGACAGCGCAAACCGCGCCATAGCAACCCTGGACGCGGCGCTGATGCTGGTCAACAAGCAAAGGGCCGACCTCGGCGCCTACCAGAACCGCCTGGAGCACGCGATCCGCAGCATCGACGTCGGCGCCGAAAACCTGCAGGCCTCCGAGTCGCGCATCCGCGACACGAACATGGCAACCGAAATGGTCGAGCACACCAGAAACATGATCCTCACCCACGCCGGAACGGCAATGCTCTCCCAGGCCAACCAAAGAGGGCAAATGGTTCTGCACCTTTTGCAGTAGCGCTCGCCCCGGCGCCAGCGCGGCAAAAAAAAGCCCGGCAGCCAAAGCGGCGCCGGGCTTTTTTTTGCAAAAACCGATGCCGGCATCAGCGCCGCCCAACAGGGCGCGGCGCCAATCGCCTGCGGCGCTACACCCCGTGCGCCATCATCACGCGCGCCACTTTCTCAAAGCCCGCGATGTTGGCGCCGTTCACGAGGTTGCCGGGCGTGCCGTACTCCGCGGCGGCGCTTTTGGCGCTGGCGTAAATGCCGGCCATGATGGCCTTAAGCCTCGCGTCAACCTCGTCGAAAGTCCACGCCAGGCGCTGGGAGTTTTGCGACATTTCCAGCCCGGAAGTCGCCACCCCGCCGGCGTTGGCCGCCTTCCCGGGGCCGTAGGCGATTTTCGAGTCAACGAAGGCCTGCACGGCCTCCGGCGTCGAGGGCATGTTAGCCCCTTCCGAAACCGCGATGCAGCCGTTTTTGAGAAGCTCCCTTGCGCTGGCGCCGTCGAGCTCGTTCTGCGTCGCGCAGGGCAGCGCTATGTCGCAGGGCACAGTCCAAATGCCCATGCAGCCCTCGGCGTAGCTCGCGCTTTTTACCTCGGCCGCGTACTCGCTGATGCGCTTGCGCTCCGCTTCCTTCAGCCTTTTCACCACGTCCAGCCTGATGCCGCCGTCGTCGCGCACGTAGCCGCCCGAGTCCGACATGGCCACCACCTTGGCGCCCAGGCTCATGGCCTTTTGCGCCGCGTAAATCGCCACGTTTCCGGAGCCGGAAATAACGGCCCTTTTCCCCTCAAACCCGGAGCCCCTGTCCTTCAGCATCTCGTCGCAGAAATACACGGCGCCGTAGCCCGTGGCCTCGGTTCGCGCCAGCGAGCCCCCGTACAGAAGCCCCTTGCCGGTGAGCACGCCGTGGAAAACGTTGCGGATTTTTTTGTACTGCCCAAACATGAAGCCGATTTCCCTGGCGCCCACGCCGATGTCCCCGGCCGGAACGTCCGTGTCCGCGTCGATGTGCCTGCAAAGCTCAGTCATGAAGCTCTGGCAGAAGCGCATCACCTCGAGGTCCGACTTGCCCTTTGGGTCAAAGTCCGAGCCGCCCTTGCCGCCGCCGAGCATCAGCCCGGTGAGCGAGTTTTTGAAAATCTGCTCGAAGCCCAGAAACTTTACGATGCTGGTGTTAACCGACGGGTGAAACCGAATGCCGCCCTTGTACGGCCCCAGCGCCGAGTTGTACTGCACCCTGATGCCGCGGTTGACGCGCACCTTCCCGCTGTCGTCCGTCCACGGAACGCGGAAAATTATCTGGCGCTCCGGCTCAACGATTCTTTCAAGAATCCCGGCGTCCTCGAACTCCCTGTTTTTCTCGATGACCGGGCTCAGCGAGTCGAGCACCTCCGTCAGCGCCTGATGAAACTCGGTCTCCCCCGGATATCTTTTCGCAACCGCCTCCAGGGTTCTCGCCACATACTGATTGGCCATTTTGCCCTCCGCGCTGCCGGCGCCTACCTGGCGCTGACCAGCTCCATGTCGAAAACAAGGAAGCTGTGCGGGGGAATTACGCCGGCAAAGCCCTGCTCGCCGTACCCCAGCTCCGGCGGGATGGCGACCCTGCGGCGCTCGCCCACCTGCATGTCCAGCACCATCTCGTCCCAGCCGCGGATCACCCTGCCGATTCCGGCCTGAAACTCGATGGGCCGGCCGTGAAACTCGGAGCTGTCGAAAACCTCGCCGGAAAGCAGGGCGCCGGTATAGCTCACCTGCACCGTCTGCCCGGCCGCCGGCCGAATCCCCGTCCCCGAGCGCTCAACGACAACGTGAATGCCAGACGGCGTGACGCGCGCTTCGGGCATCATTTCCCGAACCAGCGCCAAGTCCGTCTCGCGCTGCGCCAGCGCCCTTTGCGCCGCGGCCTCGCGCTCCAGCCTGATCCGCTCGGCATTTGCCTCCGAAACCAGCGGCAGCAGCGCGTCGAAAGCCGCCTGATCCGCCCTGAACGCATTCGCCGCCGCGCCGTTGCGGATAATCGTTACCGAGTTTATCCTGTCGCCCACCTGAATCGCGTCAACAACGCTCTGCCCCTGGACCACCCTGCCAAAAACAGTGTGCCCGCCGTCCAGCCACGGAGTCGCCACATGGGTGATGAAAAACTGGCTGCCGTTGGTTCCCGGCCCCGCGTTTGCCATGGAGAGAACCCCCGGCCCGTCGTGCCGAAGCTCCGGGACGATCTCGTCCGGGAAGCGGTAGCCCGGGCCGCCAGAGCCGGTCCCCTGCGGGCACCCGCCCTGGATCATGAAGTCCGCGATGACCCGGTGAAAAGTGAGCCCGTCGAAAAAGCGCCTGCCTTCCGCCGCGGCCATCGTCCCCTCCGCCAGCGCCACGAAATTGACGACCGTCAGAGGAGTCCTCTCAAACTCAAGGCTGGTGATAATGTCGCCCCTAGTTGTAGAGATCCTGGCAAAAAGCCCCTCGCCCAAAGCCTGAACGCCCAAGCCCAATTGCGCCGCTGCCTGCCCTTCCATTTGCCGTGCGCCTCCCGCCTGCTGGCCGGCATCTGCCGCCTGCCTGTTGCCGCTCCGCGCGCAGCCCCCCAAACCAATCAGGAAACCGCCCACGCCGACAACCAAGAAAAGTTTCGCTATCGTTTTCATGCCTCTAAATATAGCAGAAAACGCCCCGCGTGAAAACAGGCGCACGCCGGCTTTGCCAGCGCTTCCCGGCGCCGGGCAGCGCCGCTCAAAGGCCTGCTCGGCGACTCCTTCTGCGGGGCACGGAAGAGCTGGAGCGCCGCAGCTCGCCTTCCTCCAGGGCGGTTTACCCAGCCCATCGGCCTTCTTGATGGCAAAAACGCCGCCAAAGCGGAGGCGGCGATTCGGGGAGTGAGTGAAGGAGAAGTTTCCCAAGGAGGGATTAAGCTTTTCGTGATGGATGAGCGCATGACAAGCCCTTAACGATGTGGCAGACTGAGCATTGCGGCAGGCGCTGCGACGGCAATCCCAATTCTTTGGGCGGGAAGCAAAAGGCTGCGCCGCAATGTTTCAAGGAGGATGCGCATGCTGGAATCAGCCGAGGTCAAACGGATTCTGCGCGATATGGGCGCTGACTTGTGCGGGATTGCATCCGCCGATCGCTTTGGCGAAGCGCCGGAAGGGTTCCATCCCTGCGACATTTTGCCGTCGTGCAAATCCGTCATAGTGTTCGCGAAAAAATTTCCCGTTGGCACGCTGCATTGCAAAACGACCGTGCCATACACGATTACCCGAAATATCCTTAGCAATGAATTGGACGCGATGTCGGTTCGATTTTGCGCTGCGATGGAAGAGCGCGGCATCATCGCCGCGCCAACGGGAACCGTCAGCCACAACCAGTACGATGCAAAAACCGATCGCTGGCGCAGCATAGTTTCCGCCAAGCACAGCGCCGCAGCCGCCGGGCTCGGCAGGATCGGGAAGAACACCTTGCTTGTCACTCCCGAATACGGAAACATGGTTTGGCTAAACGCGGTGTTAACGGATGCGGCGCTCGAGCCGGATGAGATGCTGCCGGGAAACCCATGCCCCGACGGTTGCTCGCTGTGCATGGACAATTGCCCGGCACAGGCTTTGGGCAACCCGGAAATGAACCAGGCTGCCTGCTTTTCCCACGCTTTCCGCGCGAACCCAGGGGAAGAGCTTACGCTCAAGTGCCACACATGCCGCTCAATCTGTCCCAACCATTTGGGAAGCAAGAATGGGCAATAACCATTTTATGGCTTCCTTAAAAATATTTCACTGACAAAAACCGGTGTCCGTTTATCATTTTCAGGATGCGCCATTAAAACTGGAATCCTCAAAAAAACCAAAAGACGCTTGCGCCAAACCGCAAGATGCGCTATGATTGTGCATGCCATTGGCGTGGAACGAGATCAAGGCAAGAGCCGCCGCGTTTGTCAACGATTGGAGCGAAAAGTCTTTAACCGCCCGGGAAGAGGCCGACGCGCAGTCGTTTCAAATCGAGTTCTTCAACATATTCGGCGTGGATCGCAAGAAAGTCGCCGTTTTCGAGAACAAGGTAAAGCTCTACAGGGACAGGCAGGGTTTGTTTGAGAATTCCGCAACCCCTTCTGGGTACATCGACCTGCTTTGGAAAGGCCATATCCTTATCGAAATGAAAAGCCCTGGCAAAGACCTTGAGCGCGCGTATGAGCAGGCGAAGAGTTACGCACTTGCGCTGGACAAAAAGGATTTTCCGAAAGCCATACTGATATGCGATTTCGTCAATTTCCATTACTACAATCTTCTTGAGGACGGCAAGCAATACCGCTTTCGGTTGCCGCAGTTGCCGGATCACATCGAGATTTTCGGCGACCTTGCCGGCTACAGGGACATCGACCCGTTCAAACGCTGGGATCCCGTCAACATCGAGGCCGCCGTCAAAATGGGGGAGCTTCACAAACGTTTGCGGGAAATCGGCTACTCCGGGCATCAGCTTGAACTGTACCTTGTCCGCCTGATGTTCCTCCTGTTCGCCGACGACACCGGCATTTTCGAGCCGCCGAATATGTTCAATAGATATATCATTGAACGCACAAGCGAGGACGGAAGCGACCTTGCCCTTCATATCCAGAAAATATTCGAAGTGCTGGACAAGCCCAAGGACAAACGCCTGAAAACCATAGACGAGCAGCTTGACCGATTCCCCTACATCAACGGCCAACTGTTCGCCGAGCGACTGGAAAGCGCCGACTTCGACCGCCCCATGCGCGACACCCTGATCGAGTGTTGCACGCTTGACTGGAGTAAGATATCGCCCGCGATTTTCGGCGCGATGTTCCAGAGCGTGATGAACGACGAGGAACGGCACGACATCGGGGCGCACTACACCAGCGAGGAAAACATTCTTAAACTGATTCACCCTCTGTTCCTTGACGGGTTGCGGGAGGAGTTCGAGAAAATCAAGAAGCTTTCCCCTTCGTCTCGGCGGGAGCGGCTGATCAAGTTCCACGACAAGCTGGCTTCCCTCACGTTTCTTGATCCCGCCTGCGGATGCGGGAATTTTTTGGTTATCTGTTATCGGGAATTGCGCCTGCTGGAACTGGAAATACTGGAACTGCTGTTGGGAAAAGATCAGGTTCTTGACGTGCATGGCGAAATCAAAGTGAACGTGAACCAGTTTTACGGCATAGAGATCGAGGAGTTTCCGGCGCAGATAGCGCAGGTCGCCTTGTGGCTGGTCGATCACCAGATGAACCTGCTTGTCCGGGAACGCTTCGGAACGTATTTCGTCCGCATCCCGCTGACCGCCTCCGCGTCGATTCGCCACGCCAACGCCTTGGCGATTGACTGGGAGGATGTAATCAAGCGGACGGAGCTGTCGTACATTTTGGGGAACCCGCCGTTTTTGGGTTCTCGCATAATGAATCGGCAACAAAAATCCGAAGTTGAAAAAATATTCAATAGCCTAAAAAATTTTGGCGATCTTGATTACGTTACCAGTTGGTATAAAAAAGCCGCCGAGTACATTCAGGGCACGGAAATTGAATGTGCTTTCGTTTCAACAAATAGCATTTGTCAGGGGTTGCAAGTTTCTATTTTGTGGTCAGAGCTAATGAAGAGGCATAATGTAAAAATCAATTTTGCTCATCAAACATTTAAATGGAGCAATGAGGCACGAGGAAAGGCGGCTGTTTATTGCGTTATAGTAGGGTTTTCTCTTTCGGATAGGGATGTAAAAAAGATTTATCAATACACTACTGTTGTCAGTGAACCGATGGAAACTTTGGTGAAGCAGATAAATGCATATTTGCTTGATGCGGACAATATTTTTGTCGAACGCAGGTCATCTCCTGTTTCCGATGTTCCAGAAATGAAATTCGGCAGTATGGCTGCTGACGGGGGGCGATTGTTGTTCTCGCCTGATGAAAAAGAAGTTTTCTTAAGTAAGGAACCCAGAGCCAGATCTTGGTTCAAGCGCATCGTCGGTTCGGAAGAATTTATCAACAACAAAGAGCGCTGGTGCTTGTGGCTCGTTGATATTAGCCCTACAGACCTCAAGAAATTAAAACTGGTATATGGGCGGGTTAATGATGTAAAAGAAATCAGGAAAAAATCGGCAAGACCTTTTTTAGCCGATATTCCCCATCTTTTTGCACAAATAGCACAGCCCAAGAGTGGAAATTTCATAGTTGTTCCTAAAGTTTCATCAGAAAAAAGAAAATATATCCCTATGGGTTTCATGCCATCGGATGTTATAGCAAGCGATTTGGTTTTTATCATTCCGAATGCGACGATGTACCACTTTGGCGTCCTGACATCGACAATGCACATGGCATGGACGTGCTATGTCTGCGGACGGCTGAAAAGCGATTACCGATATTCAAAGGATATCGTGTACAATAACTTTCCGTGGCCCAACCCCACGGGAAAGCAGAAAGAGGCTGTCGAGAAAACGGCACAGGATGTATTGGATGCCCGCGCAAAGTTCCCCAATGCCAGCCTTGCGGATTTGTACGATCCCATCGCCATGCCTCCCGCCTTGCTCAAGGCGCACCAGAGGCTCGATAAGGCTGTGGAAATGGCTTACGGGCGGGCGTTTGCGGAGGATAGCCAGAGGGTTGCGTTTTTGTTTGGGTTGTGGCAGAGATTGGCGGGGGAGTTATTTGTGGAGGGGAAGAAGAAAGGGAAAGGGAGGGAGAAAGCATGATTAGACAACTTGAACTATCGCAATTTTTACGAAACTTTAAAATATATTCCAAAGGGCAAATTTCAGTTTTTCTTGGATCTGG
>Ga0209755_10005826_pt1 | contig 13844 bp, 25 predicted proteins | sample TergutCo191P1_FD_187301 | JGI IMG/M metagenome (GOLD analysis project Ga0209755, IMG submission 187301) | Cornitermes sp. P1 segment gut microbial communities from Petit-Saut dam, French Guiana - Co191P1 (SPAdes) (version 2) | ecosystem: Host-associated > Arthropoda: Insects > Digestive system... | reverse complement strand
CGGCATCGCCTACGTTGTACGTGTCGGTGGAAAACGAGTCACATATACCGATGGAAAAAGATGCCGAGGGCAAACCGACGAACACGCCAATGACAATACCGGTAGGCGGGGATGTGACGCCGTGGCTAGCGGGAAACGGAAGGCTTACGTATGCGGAACCATCTGGCAACGGGCTTGCCGCCATGCAAAGGGACATGGATGCCAGCGAAGAGCGCATGAAGATGCTTGGCGCAAAACCCTTCGACGGCGGCCCCAAGGGGGTCGAGTCGGGCAAGGCCGCAAGCATCCACGCCGCCGCCGCCAACTCGGTGCTTGGCGCGTTCGCCGTGAATATGGGCGAAGTGATAACGAACGCCGTGAGGCTGGGCGCGAGGTGGAGGGGCGTACCCGACGCGGAAGCGGAAAAGTGGGAGTTCAGCCTTAACACCAACTACGACGGCGACCTTGCGAAGGTCGAGGAAAAGCGGCTTGCTCTGGAAATGATAGACGACGGGGTAATGAGCAGGGTTCAGTTTCTCATGGACTACATGGGCATGGAAGAAGCCGACGCAAAAGCAGAAGTGGAACGGATACGGGCCGAAGGGCGCATCCCGTATGAGGGGGAAGCATGAGTTTTATTTTAAGCATGACCACCAACGGTGCAATAATGATGGCGGCGGACAACGCCCTTTCGGTGATGACCGCGGATGGTTGGCACACGGAAAACGAATGTCGTAAATTGTACACTACGCCGCACAACATGGGTATATCCGCAGGTGGCGATGCTAGGACAAAAAACGGTACCCCCATGCTGAAACTGCTTAGGGAATTTATCGATAACCTTGATGTTGCGGGATGTGACACGCCTATGAAAACGGCGCAAGCATTGTTGAGTTATATGCGCTCATTCTGCACGGAAAACAAATTCACATTTCACCTGTGTGGATACGAAATAATAGACGGGTTTATAGTGCCGCAAATCGTAAATGTGCAGACATATGAAAACGAAGTGGAACTAAAAACCATTTCCGATAATCCTGAATGTATCGTCCCAGTGATCCTATGGCGCACGGCTATCGATATGCCTGTCCTGTTGGAAAATATAATGGAGAGCTTGGAATTTTGGGCCTCGGCAGAAAACGCCTTGCGTCTTGCGAATCTTCTTTTCGCAACAATGAGCAATTTTACCAACAGGATATATGGGGCAAGAGTAGTCGGCGAAAAACCTGATATTTTGGCCATATACCCGTTCAAGCATGAATGGGTATATCGTAACGAATTGAACGGAGGCGGAATCTATGCTTAATGGAATAACTGGGCTGATCGAGGCGAATAATGCAAGAATCAGGGGACATATTGAGGCGGACAGCGGCAGGTTCCACGGACATATTGAGGCATTGAGTGGCCTTATTGATAACATTACAATAGGAGACAGGGCAATCTTTAATGGAAGCATAAGGTCAGGAAACTTCGTTGTGGAATATGGGACATTTCGGCGTTTCCCCGCATCCGGGGTTTTTGCCCAAGGGACTAATGCGACAACAATCGTGAATCAATTGGTTACGTTAGGATTCCCGCCTGCAAGTGCTAGCCCTATAACGGTTCCAGTATAAAATGGGGTGGCTGGTACAGTGCCAATCCGATCAATAACGTATTGGACGGGCGGAAACCCTGCCCGTTTAATTATGAACGCGGCGCGTGCCGATGGTACTGGAAGCCCAGTGAATATCGTTACTCATGCATCAAACCTAAATACGATTGTTTCCCTTTGGCTCCAGATAGGGATAGGGGTAAAAACGGCAAAGTTATTAAACTTGCCAACTAGCCCAGGCATGGAATCTGGAACGATTTTCAGGGTGCCTCGCGGCGATGGGACAAGCGATCTGAGGGTTAGAGACTAATTTCCAATGGTGATAAAAAACACACTTGCTTCTTTGCGGTATAGAACAGGCAAATAAAAACCGCCAGCCCTTGCGGTAAAGGCAGATTGTCTAGTGTATACAAACCTCCCTGTCGCCTGCCCAGTATTTTGTGCGCCAAACGGCGTATTGTCCATCCATCCATCGGCAGAAAGCACCCCCGCTTGCCCAGACACATTAAGGATTCTGACTTCATAACGATCTCGGTCAAAAAACTCGAAAGTCAAAGATGGATTTGTGTATACAAAGCGCACCCTCCGGTCTGGGCTGAAACTTTGCATCCTTCCCCTAGGGTTCATGTCACGGCGTGTTTCTATCGAGGTGGATTCACCGGGGGGCAATGTTATCCTGTCGGCTCCGTAGAGATTTACGTTTACAGTTCTGCTCGAATGATTGGTCAAGACGGTATCGTTTGGGTAGCCCAAGGTGCATGACGCAAGGAATATGCTGATAGTGATAAAAAATACAATTCTGCGCATAAAAACACCTCCAGAAAGGTCTATATCCTATTTTAGGGGTAGATGGGCGGGGTGTCAATACGCATTTGCTGAGCGCTGATTCCGATTGGAAGGCAAAATAGATTTCGGCAATAAGGTTTCCCCACAATAGTGCCGATAATGAAAACGGCGACAAAAACCTCAAAAATGTCGTACCGTACTTGACTCTTTTTGTTCTTATGGGTACCTTGTAAACACGTTTGCTCAGTTGCGGGTGACGTTTTCACTATACGTTTGTGAAGTTGTTTTAGGAGAAAAATTGTGAATTTGCGAGAAAAACGATAAAATTGCTTGACAAGACGTTTTTTTCGTTTGATAATGACATAAATTTGTTGGATGTCGTATAGGTTTGCTGATCTGGTGTGTGTGGAACGTGTAAAGGGAAACCAGCGACTCGTAAGGTGGCGGATGTGAACGATTCGGAGCTGCAAGAAAGTGCGGGCGGTTATGTGAGTATGTTGGAAATTGCAGCGAATTTAACAGATGAAGAGTCTAGTGCTGATTGCGCAGCCGAAAAAAAAATCGTGCCTTCTGAGGATTTTCTATGTTACTATGCAGAGAATTATCACCGGCACGTTGTAAAAGCCGTTCTAATAAAAGAGAACTGGGATGACATGGATTTTGAGGTCGAATATGTCAGATACATGGATGAATATCGAGAAGTAAAAGAAGAATTCGAGAAAAACAACGCAAACGATGACGAGATTGAAGCCAATCTGACAAAAAGAAGAGAAGAGTACCTCACTGGCATCTACGATTACATATTCGATAGCATGAAATATCATCTTGAGAAAGAAAAAGGACCTCTTTCGCCCCAAGTGCTGGGGGACATAAAATCTAGGCTTAGTGAGCACAGGCATTTAACTCATGCAAATATTCAGTATCTGCACACACTCCGCCAGATTGAAGAAGAGCATTACAAGGAGCAAAAATGACAACAGAATTGGTAGATGCTGCTTTGGAGATGTACCGTACTGTTTCGGGAAACAAAGATTGTACCATTACCGATGTGTACAGGAAAGTTTCGTCACAGGTTGCTAAAGAAACTATTTCTTTTGGTGGCAACAACATGGGAGGGAAGGTGCCTATCGACTCTCCCCCTGAAACTAAGCCACTGAATGTGGCCGAGGATTCGAAATAATAACTCACCGAGGTCTAGCGATTTGAAGGTTATGAATGATGTTGCTGCGAGCATAAATATGTACGTGGATTTTATTTACGTGCTTAGATTGATGTGCCTGCGCTATAAAATATTTCCATTAAAAGCATCTCCGTTTTTTAACTTTCGGGATGCGCTGTTTCATTATATATTGTATTGTAAGGCAGAAAGCAATGATGAAAAGGTGGCCCAAAAAACCTCGATTGAAGAGCATCTCTTTCGGGGAGCAAAAGATATGCTTGTTGTTCTTTTGTATGGAATGAAGCAAAGAATATTATGCGCCTTCCAAGGAGCGGCATCTCAAGGACAGAGGCGGGATTTAAGAAAGCTATTGCATGAGTATAAAGAACTGGAATTATCTATAAGGACAAAAGCTGAGTTGGCCTTTTCCAGAGACTTCGGGAAATTATTTATTAGAGAGCTAACGGAGTTATTAATGGAAACACAGGCTCTTTTTTGCAGACATGGAATAGACTTCCCTGAAGACAAAGATTAGTTGCAATGCCCCAAGTGAATTGCCTTTGCTTTCGCTCTTTTTATTTTTGAGGTGTAGCATTTGGCTGTCAGTGTAATCTTATACCGCTTTTTTTGCAATATCGTTAATCTAACAGTATACTGTTAAGCTATACCATGTGAACCTAGACGAACTGCTTGACCTGTACATAAACCGCATAGCCAACCGCATCTGGCTTTCCGAGGATCGCCACCTCACCGACGCGGGGGAGCGCATACGGCGGCTACAGTCAATGACACCCGAGCAACTGCGGGAATATCTGCACTCCCAGATGCCCCTTGCCGACCTCAACGCCGACGTGAGAAGGGCGAACCGCAACCTCGGTAGGGCGAACGCCGCCAACGAAAGGGACATCGAGAGGCTTTTCGACGAGGTCATGACGATGACCTACTCCGGCGGCGTGACCCTTGCGGCGCGGAAGGGCGTTACCCTCCCCCCGCTGGAAACGTTCAAGACCCGTTCGGGCTACATGCTTATGGCGGCACTCGGCAGGTACAGGCACATGGCAAGGAGCGGGGCCGTTGGAACCGAGTACCGCAACAAGATAGGCAAGATGGTGAGATTGATAGCCGCCGACGGCGCAGACCTGCCAAGCGTCATGCGGAAAACGATAAGGGAGCTTGCCCGGGAGGGGATATCCACCATCAGCTACGCAAGCGGCAGAAGCATGAGGATGGACTCGGCTGTGCGCAGGGACTTGGTCGGCGAATTTACGTCAATCGTGCAGGACGTGCAGAAGCAGATAGCCCAAGAGATAGGCGCGGACGGGTGGGAGCTTTCGGCGCACCAACACAGCGCGGAAGACCACGAAGATGCCCAGGGAAATATTTTTACCCACGCCGAATACGAGAAACTTCAGAATCTTGAAACCGCCGTTGACATCGACGGCGTTCCCCACAACTTGGAAGGCCGCCCGATTGGATACTGGAATTGCCGGCATATCGCATATCCGTTCGTCATCGGGGTAAGCCAACGGGCGCATTCCCCTGACGAATTGGCCCGGCTAAAAAAGCGCAACTCCGACGGCGTGGCGTGGAACGGACAACGAATCAGCCTGTACGAGGCGGAACAGGCGCAAAGAAAACTTGAAACGGCAATGAGACGGGAGCGCGAGATGCTGAACGCGCTAAAACCGCTGAGGGACACTGACCCGAAAATGCGGAACGAATGGAGACGCTCGAACAACAGGCTAACCGATTTGCGGCTGGAATATCGGCGACTGGGTGCGGTTGTGCGACCCCACGGCTTGCGTATGAAACCAGAAAGAAGTTACGTGCCACGAGGTAGCGTAGGCAATTTCAGGCTTTAGGTTCCGGCGGCTCCCGCTTCTTTTTCGGCCTGCCCCTTGGCGGGGCGTTAAGTATTATCTCATAGGCGGATTCGTCATAGACGGCCTCTTTCGTCAGGGGCTTTATTTTGGCCGCCTCCAGCCTTTTCTTGACTGTCTTTAGTTTCAGCCCCGACTTTTCCGCCATTTCGCTGGCCGTCATCCCAGTCATTCTCCTATTATCGGCAAAATATCGAATAAAAATATAGTTTGTAGGCTATATTATCTTGACATAAATATAGTTGTTGAGCGATAATAAAACAATATTTAGGGGGAAACATGGATAGCGGAACATCCGCAGGCGGCGGTGTCGGGTTTTGCGGGTTGCTGACAGTGGTGTTCATCACGCTTAGGCTTACCGGCGTGATTGACTGGTCATGGGCGTGGGTGCTTGCCCCGATATGGATACCGGTTGCCTTGGTGCTTTCGGTGCTTGTACTGCTGGCGTTTATTGCGGTGGTTGTGATGGTAATTGAGGCGGCAATCGAGGGCAGGCGACAATGATCACCATCGTAAAGCAGAGAAAGTACATACAGGATTTCATCGACTTCACGGGATCGTTTCTGCTGACCGAGCCCGTAACGGTCAACGAGTTAAATCTTGTGAAGGCAAGCTTGGACATTTTGAGAAAGCGAATAGCCGACTTTGGGGAGACAGAAATCGGCGGGAAACATAGAGGGCAACAGGCGAACAAACGGCAGGCTGGGCGAGGGATAAATGTTTAGGCGCAAAAGGGATAAACGCAGAGAGATCGAGTTCATTGTCTACTGGGACGATCATACGTTGCCGTCAAAAACAGATCGCCGACTTATCATGCCCTTGCTTGAAGCCATACTGGGAGACGAAAACGGCGAAAACCACGCTCGGGTTCACTGCGGGAGGCTGGAGCTTTATTTGGGCTTTCCCATAACTATCGAGGCTCTGGAGCGGCAAAACCTGCCTGCCGGACTGATAGAAGTGCTACGTCCCGTTGTGAAAGTTGTAAAAACAGTGAAAACAATGGTGGAGGCGGCGGATGAACAGGAAGCAGATTGAGCGGGCAAGCGAGATATTAAAACAGATCAAGGGAGTCGAGGAAATCATGAACGGCTGCGACTACTTCATCGTGAGGAAATTCTACAAAGTGTTTTGCAGATGGGAGACAAACCCAGGAACGGCTACATGTACGATGAATTTAGGGAACAGCGAAATGAAGCCGATCTTCACTGCCTACATCAACAAGCTCAAAGCCGAGTTAAAAGAACTCGGATACGAAGACGATGAGGGGAATAGGTAACCAATGAAAAGCTGCCTGTCATGCAAGAGACTGCGCAAGGAAACGCCCTGCTTCGACAGCACGACGATACCCGGAACGCTGCGGGTATTCTGCACGGACGGAGCCGGGAGGTATCGCCACAAGGACTTTCCCTACGGGGACGGGGATACTGGCGTTATTCGCTGCGATGAGTTTGAGGAAAAGCAAGGAAAGGAGGAAATACCATGAAGCCCGGAACGGTAAACATATGCGGGATTCCCTATACCGTGGAATACGTTGACCATGCCGCCAAGGTAACAAAGGAGCCGCGACCATCTTTCGGCGAAATTGACATAGTGAGGCGCGAAATCAGAATCCTCGACAAGGATCGTCTGGTGCAGGCGGTCTGGCATACGCTCATACATGAGGCGTTGCACGGTATCAGCCGGGACTTGTATCTTGTCATCGGGGATGAATCCTACCATGACCAGCTTGATCAGCTGGCCTTGGCCCTCATGGATTTCCTTTTCAGAAACGGCATCGTAAACGAAAACACGCCGTTGCCTGGAAAAGGTCTGGAAATATCCCGTGTTGATTTTGATGCCTTGCCACCAAAGGAGAAGGCGGAGTTTTGCGAAAATGGAGGGAGGGTAACCCGAGGGTGAAAAGCAATAAAGCAACCGAGATCATGGGAGGCTAGCCCCTGCCCCAAACCTGCGCACCCGAACAGCTCCTTTTCCCATTTGCGGGCGAGGCGGAACCGAGGAAGGCCGACTCGGTAATCCTGTTCCACCTCCCCCGAGCCGTCAAGGAATCCTTGAAAACTCGCGCAAGGAAAGAGGGCAAATCCACCACAGGGCTGCTGAACGAATTGATAGCCGCCTATATAACGCCGAAAAAGAAGGTCGGCAGGGGCAACGTCGATCTTGTACAGGTGGAACGGGCAAAGGCAATCCTACGGGCGCGCCACCCCGATCCCGTAAGCGCGACCGAGATAGCCAAGCACGTCGGATGCACGAGGGCAAGGGCGGAGAGGCTGCTGGACATCCTGTCGGGGAACGCCACCGGCAGCGCGAACGCCGCCACCGACTTCCTTGTGTACGAGGACGATTCTACGGGGAGCCCGATGTTCGGCATAGCGAAGGACATAGAGTACAAACACATGTGGAATTAAGGGGCAACGATGCAACTTGAAGTTATATACAACGCCTCCACGCTGGAAGGCGTAAAACAGTCAATAGAGCTTCATTTCGAGCAGCCCATGCGTGTTATCCCCGAAAAGCTGTCGGTGTTCGAGCAGTACCAGGTGAGGCCGACGCGGGTCTTTATACCCGAGGCGTGGAGGTATCGCATCGTATGCAGGGACGGCGTTTACTATTTCGGGAAAGTCAAATCGGGTTGACCCCAACAGTTGCAAAAAACGCAATAGTTGAACCCTTGACGACCTTTTTTCGCCCAAACGCTTGACATTCTCTCAAAAAAATATCGTTTATTTTTTCCAAATCCGTACACTTTCCTTACGGACGCTGCTTTTTCGGACCTTCCCGAGGGATAGGCCGAGCCGAAAGCCGAACCTGCAACAGCCGCGCGGCCTCGGAGGGGTCGCATATCGACACGGGAGAGAATTTATGGACGAACAGGTGATACTTGCAATCATAGGCGACGAAGGCACGGACGAGGAAAAGGCGAAAAGATTCTTGCGGCTCACAAATCCGACAAGGCACCTCTGGAAAAGGCCAAGGAAACCATCCTTTCCGAGAAAAAGGCGTTGCAGGAAAAGCTCGACAAGATTTCCAGTGAGGTCGAAGCGGAGAGGGAGGCCAACGGAGCCAGGTTCAAGGAGCTTGAGGATCAAGTGGGCAAGGCAGGCACCGAGGAGGCGCAAAAGGCTTTCGAGGCGCAGCTCGCAAGGGAAAGGGCGACGTTTGAGGCAAAAGAAAAAAAAGCCGCCGATGCCTACGCGGAGCTTGAGAAAAAGAACTCCACGATACTTGAGCGAAGGCGGAAAGATCTTGTCGGCCTTGCCCTTGAAAACGCCATGACCAAAGCCGGTATTACGGATCCTAACAGCAGGGAAAATGCGCGGAAAGCATTCCTCTTTGATCACGGGGCGAGCTTTGCGCCGGGCAAGGATGATGAAACCACGATCGACGGCGATCATCATACCGTTTCCGAGGTGTTTGAAAACCTTGTCAACACCGCCTCTGCGTACCAACAATTCATTCCGGCAAAAAACAGCGGCGGAGGCGCATCCGGCAGCTCCAGTGGAAGCCCGGCGGGGAAAAACGTTGTTTCCAGGGAGAGGTTCGACGCAATGTCTCCACGGGAAAAAGCGGACTTTTCTGCGAAGGGCGGAAAAATCGGCTAGGTTCTAGCCGCATACTTTCAAGAGGAGAGATTCAATGGCAAGAAACAGTTTGGACAGGCTCATACCTTTTCTGACGTTATCAGCGCAGCAGGTGGGGAGAGAGCTAATAGGGGCAATTCCAGCCGTAACGATGGACATGACGGCTGAAAGTGCGGCATATAATCAAGAGGTACGGGTACCCGTCACTCCTAAAGTTGGCGCAGAGCGTGTTGTAATTGGCGTTGACCCCGTAGTTAAAGGCCAGGTCTTTGGCGACGTGGTTATTAAAATGGACAAAATGTACCGCGCGTCGTTCTTGTGGGACGGCGAAGAAGAGCTTGGGCTGGGTGGCGCATTAAACGGCGTGCGAGAAAACCAGATCATGCAGGGATTCAGGACGCTTGCAAACCAAATTGAGACCGATGTTTTTGCGGAGGCCATCAACGGGGCGGAAGGCGGTAATTTAGGCGTTGTCGGCACCCCCCCGTTTGAAAACGGAGACATGAGGGAATTTGCGCAGCTGGTAAAAATGTTTAACGACGCGGGTTCTCCGCAGTACGGTAGGCAGCTTGTATTAAACACTACCGCCGCTGCATCGCTACGCAATAAACCGAACCTTTGGAAAGCAAATGAGGCGGGGGAAACAGGTCTTTTGAGACAGGGTGTCTTTGCAAACATCATGGGCTTTGACATAAGAGAGTCTGGTGGAGCGACGCAAATGACAATAGGCGGCGTTGAGACCTTGCCCAACGCCGCATTTACAAGGGATGCCGTGCTGCTGGCGGCAAGGGCAATTCGTATGCCGGAAGGCGGCGACAAGGCAAGCGATGTTACCACGGTAACGGACACCGTCTCTGGCCTGACGTTTGGTGTCGCCTCATACCCTGGCTACAAAACCAACATTATAGAGCTGAGCGTCTTGTATGGCGTAAAGACTATCAACCCGCAGAACGCTTTTGTCCTGCTGGGCTGAGGAGGCAATTATGTTTGTTAAGATGCAGAAAGGCGATCTTGTGACCCATGTTTACAACGATCCCGAGACAATCGCCGATGCCAAGAAGAAGGGGTTCCGCATGGTTGACTCGAAGGCCACGGTCGCGAAGCCCACCGATGGAACCGAGACGGAAGCATCCGCCGACGGGTTTTCGACTGGCGACGGGACATTTACTGGCATGGAAACCGACACGCCCGACGAAGAACCATTGGCTGACACCGATACTACGGCTGACGCGGAACCGACGGGAAACCGAAACCGGCGACGATCCGCGGGATAACGGAACGGGGTTTACGACGGGGATCACATGGAACAGGCACCCAAGGGCGAAACGATGACGCAGGGCGAGATAGACGCGCTCATGCGGAACGTGGAAGTTGGAAACTTCACGGCCACCTCCCCCGGTAACATCACGCTCGCAAAGAAGGCCAGGGACAACTTCAAGCAATTGGAGTACGCCATGAAAAGATGCGAGATCGAGAACCTGGCGAACGTGGGGCCCGAGGAACTGCCGGCAAGGTTCGCCCAGGTGCATTACTACGCGCACTGGAACTGGCTTCTGAACCAGGGTTTCCCCAGCAAGAAGGATTTTAGGGACTTCATGGATCGCGAGGCAAGAAAGAAAGGCGTGACGCTCAACTGGGGAGGCAAACGGTGAAATCGTACCTGGACTTCGACCGCTACGCGGAACTCGGCGGAAGACTGGACAAGGGGAAATTCGCGAGGGCCGAATTCTCCGCCCGCATGAAGATCGACGGGCTTACCCACGGCAGGCTTGAGAGCGTTCTGGAGGAAAGCCCGACGTGGGAAAAGGTTCGTATGCTCGTCCTTGAGCTTGTCGAGCGCGGATGGCTCGGCGACCTTGACGGCGTTGACCTGAAAAGCCAGAGCGACGAGGGGACATCCGAGACCTATGAAAGCATCGAGGGCAAGGCCGATGCCATGATAAGGCAGTACCTTGGCAACGAAAAGACACCGGGCGGGGTGTGGCTGATTAACCCCGGCGGTGTGATGTTCGGATCGGCGGTACGGGCATGAGAAGCATCTACAGGGACACCATAACCGTGTACAACCGCCGATTCGTCGCAATCGTCCAGCCGCCATTCCCCCCGGGCATGGGACAGGTCAGGTGGGATCGCACCGTAATCAAGGGCGCAAAGTTCAGGAACAACACGCAAATCAACCAGACCAGCGAGGGGGCATCCGAGATCGGGCATACCGTGTCGGTAACGATACCGGCGGGGGCGGATCAGGGCGGCAAGACCTATGTCGGGCCGAACGAATACGCCGGGCTTCCCCAAAGCGACCACTCGCACTGGACGATAAGAACCGACATCGCCAACCCCGATTTCATAATCCTAGGCGAGGGCCGGGAAATAGGGCCGCTGTACACGATCGCCGATCTCGAGCGCGAGTTCGGCGACCGCAGGATCGCCAGACCTAGGGCGGTGAGGGGCAGCGAGGAAAACGGCATACTACAGTGGAAGGTAACAGGCGTATGACGGTGTACCAGAGTCTCGCGACGTGGCTCAACGACATATTCACCGATCCGGACAACGGCTTCCCCCCGACCCTCATGGTGATCATCGACGTGGAGCTCGTCCCCAGTTTGCAGCAGGACTTCCCCGGCCTCCATTTGCAGGAGACCGGCCTGTTTTCCAACCCAAACGATCAGCACGCGCAGATGCTGGGCGGCCAGTACAGGCACACGGAGTTCAAGACGTGGTATCTCGTGCGACGGTTCGGCGACTGGGACGACAGGGTTTCAGCCGAGGCTTTTCTTGAAAAGGTCAGACGGGCGATCCAGCGAACTACCCTGCACGGGATATTCCCGCGGGACGGCAGACGGTGGCGAAGGATACAGGTCAACGGCGGGATGTTCCCCTCCACCAAGTCCGCCGACAACACGAGCGCGGTGTACCAGATACCGCTTAAGATCGAGTACGTGGAGTAAATATTGTTTAATCCCTCCCGTTCGGTAGGGTTATAAAAACACTTGCAAGGAGGCAACCATGCCAACCGACGCTTTCAAAAGCATTTTCAATGATGGGTTCGACAACCAGATCCCCGACGGCACCGACGGAAACCAGGCGCAGTACGGGATTTTCTACAAGGACGAATTGGGGCGGTTTCGTCGCATAACCCAGGCGGAGGGTAACGAAATATCCTATAACCCGGAAACCGTGACGCGGAACCTCATAGCCAACGAGAACCCGGCGGAGTTCATAAGACGCTATCAGTTGCAGTTCTCCAAGGGGATTCTAATCAGGAAGGGGGATCCCGAGTACGAGTTCTTCAACAGATTTCGGGAGCTTCTGCCCACGGGGGCGAACGCGCAGCTTGTCATCATGCTCGTGGATTTTAGGCAGGAAACCCCGGGGACGGGCGGAAGGTTCAACTATAAGGCGATCCAGTTCGCCGTCACCGCCACGATCAATACCGGCAACGAGACGGACGGGTTGCTTGACCTTTCCTTCGGGCAGGCATCGGACATCGTTTCAGGCATCGCAAGCTCGGAGAGCTTCACCGAGACGAACCGCCACCCCGTGTTCATACCGTCCACTTCCATTACCCCCGCGATGATGAACCTCAGCGACAGCGTGGCCACTCTCGCCCTTGGCGAGGAGAAGTGGATAGCCGTCGGCATGGAGCCTATGGGTTGTCTTGACGGGTTCGAGATCGTGCGTACCGGCGGCGCGGGCCACGACGAGAGGGTCTGCGGGGCGAGGATCGTGCGCAACTCCGTGATAATCACCGGCAAGGAACCGGGGGAGACCAAGGTTACCCTTCGAAGCCTGGCCGAGAACGGGCCGTCAGAGACCATCGCGGTCAAAGTGGGCGCGGCCTCACAGTCAACCGGATCGGGTGTCGCGGTGCCGTCCGGCGGGACACTGGCCCCGGCAAGGGCTCCCGTCAAAACGTCGGCTGAATGATCGACCTCTCCAAGTGCCCGGAAACAAGGGCGCGGCGGAACTCCGTGTGGGTCAACGGCGTGGAGCACGAAATCCACACGGGGTTCTGGCTTTGGATCAACTACGAGCGTCTGCGCGGGCAGAAGAACCAGCCCCCGATTGAGAGGTTCGACGATTTCTATGTGGGGAAGCCACCGGGGGACAGGATGGCGGGACTTGACGAGCTTGACAAGTTCGCCATCGACGAGCAGGCCCTTCCCCATCCGGAGCACTGCGAGAAAAGCGACGTCGTAACGTGGGACTGGGTCGCGGACGGCGGGTACATCCTTGCCAAGTTCCTTGAGGTTTACGACATAGACCTTGAGACGGAAAACGATATGCACTGGCATCGGTTCCTTGACCTGTGGCGGGCGATTCTCATAGACATCAACGGCATCATGGCGACCAGGCAGCACAAGAGCGAGGATGAGAGGGACGGGGACGATACCTACGACAAGGGCATGGAGAGGCAGCGGGATGCGTGGTGGATCAAGGGAACGAAGCCGGTCAAGCGGGCACCGAGAAAAAAGCGGTGAATATCGTTTAACGTTTCACCTTGCGCTACGATTTGGGAATGGGAAAGGGACTGGCAAAAATAGAAGGGCCTCCCGTCGGTGAGCTGCTGGCAAGTCTCGGTATTGGTATCGGCGGAGGGGTGCAGAAATTCATCGACAACGAAGTTATCAGGCTTTCGGACAAGAAAGTTCCCTCCGATACCACGGCGTTGAGAAAAAGCCCTGTCCTTAAAACAGAAATAGGAAGCGGGCTTGTCATATATTCGGTCTACGGCAATCCAAGGGGGCGGAACACCTACAACGACGTTACGTCCGAGTTTCAGGACGCGCCCATGCGCGGTCCGTTCTGGGTTCACAGGATGCTTGACGCGGGCGGGCGGGAAGCAATCGCAAAAGGCATAATGGAGT
>Ga0209755_10005825_pt1 | contig 13845 bp, 12 predicted proteins | sample TergutCo191P1_FD_187301 | JGI IMG/M metagenome (GOLD analysis project Ga0209755, IMG submission 187301) | Cornitermes sp. P1 segment gut microbial communities from Petit-Saut dam, French Guiana - Co191P1 (SPAdes) (version 2) | ecosystem: Host-associated > Arthropoda: Insects > Digestive system... | reverse complement strand
AGGCATCAAGCTTGAATTCTTTAGTATATATGCGACGATCATTAGGTGCGACCATATTTATACTCCTCTACGGGTTATTGTCGCTTAACTTAGAATACTTTTTTTCAAGGACAGTTCAGGTACCCCTTGACAAAAGTTCAAAACCTTTCTATATTCGCCAGCGAATTTATTTGGAGGTTGAGTTGTGGGTCAAATAAGCAAGATTGAGTCTCGGATATTTACGATTCGTGGATTGCAGGTTATGTTGGATAGGGATTTGGCGGAGTTGTATCAAGTTCCTGTCAAAGCTCTTAATCAAGCAGTTAAGAGGAATGCAAATAGGTTTCCGCCTGATTTTTATTTTCAGCTTACAGGAGATGAATTTAAGAATCTAAACTTGAAGTCACAAATTGTGACTTCAAGTTTGCATGGAGGTGTAAGAAAAATGCCTTACACTTTTACAGAACAAGGTGTTTCAATGCTTTCTGCTATGCTGCGAAGCAATATTGCAGTGGAAATTAGCGTCAAAATAATGAGAGCCTTCGTAGCCATGCGAAAAATCCTGTCCACAAGTACAGGTTTCATCCAGCGTTTAGAAACAGTTGAGCAAAAACAGATAGAAACCGACAAAAAAGTGGACACGCTTTTCAAAGCATGGGAAAACAAAGATGCTATTCCAAAATGCGGAGTCTTCTTTGACGGGCAAATATTCGATGCATACGTTCTTGTGAATAATATCATAAAATCCGCAAAACAGTCCATAATCTTAATCGACAACTATGTGGACGACTCTGTTCTGACAATGCTCGGTAAAAAGTCTAAAAATGTAAAAGTCACTTTGCTCACAAAGAATATTTCAAAGCAATTGAGCTTGGATGTTGCGAAGTTTGAGCAGCAGTATCCTAACGCGATAGAGGCAAAAAACTTCGATCTGAGCCACGACAGGTTTTTGATAATAGACAGGAAAGAAGTTTATCACATAGGTGCAAGCTTAAAAGATTTAGGCAAAAGATGGTTTGCTTTCTCAAAAATAGAGCCGGAAGGGCTAGGCTTGCTGGATAAATTGCCGTAAAATCGTGGTTCAGACGTTTTAATATGTTTGCAAAATATCACCGTAGAGACGCAATGCATTGCGTCTCTACAATGCCGTATCACAATACCGTTGCATACAAACATAACCAACAATCATGTGAATCCCTTAATCGGGTAAATCGGAGTTCAGACAATATACCCGCCCTCTGCGCCTGCCCCTGGGCCGAGTTCCAAAATGCAATCCGCTTGATTCCTGAACATTTCGTTGTGCTCAATGGAAATTACGGTGTGGCCTTTTTGCGTTAAGCCTTTTAGCAAATTCAGCAATAAGGTAGTGTCTTTTAGCGACAGGCCTCTGGCCGGTTCGTCGAATAGATAAAGGGTGTTGGGCAATTTTGCTTTTGCCAAGTCTTGCGCAAGCCTTAGCCGTTGCAGTTCGCCGCCGCTTAAATGCGTTGTGGGCTGGCCAAGACGCAAATAGTGCAAACCTGTGTCTGCTAAAGGTTTTAATTTTGGGACCACATGTTCAAAATTCTCAAAAATTTCCATAGCCCTGGAAACAGATAAATCCAAAACATCTGAAATGGACAGCAATTTGTAGCGAACTTCCAAAATCTCGTCTCTGTATCTTTTGCCCAAACAAATAGGGCATACACTCTCTTCATAGCCACTTGGGTCAAACAGAGAACCTGTGCCTTTGCAAATTTCGCAACGACCGCCCGGTTTATCAGTGACGAATTTTGCCGCAGAATATCCACGCACTTTGCTCTCCGGCAAACTTGCGAACAGATTTCTGAAAACATGCATAATATCAATCGCAGTAGCTATTGTGCTCCGCTTTTGCGCAAAAGCTCTGCCGGTTCTCGCCGCCAAAACAGCCTCAATGCCTTTCACCTTTTTCTTGGAAGCCAAAGGCTCAATAACCCCCCACAAAAGCGAACTCTTCCCGGAACCGCTAACTCCGCAAATAACAGTCATTGCACCGATGGGAATTTTAATGTCCAAATTTTTCAAATTATTAACGCAGGCATTGGAAATGTTTATATATGATTTATGATTTTTGGGGCGATTGTGTGGTGCTGCGGGGCTGCCACACAGGGCTGCCCCTACATCGTTGCCGACAATTTCCCCACCCAATTCGCCTGCCCCCGGACCCATTTCAATAATATTGTCCGCACGCTTTATCACCCAGGGATGATGTTCAATTAACGCCAAGGTGTTGCCTCTGGATTTTAAATGCAAAAGGGTGTTCCACAGTTTTTCAACATCCTTTTCGTGCAGGCCGCTTGCGGGTTCGTCTATGCAGAGCAGTACTCCGTTTAAATGCCCTGTGCAAAGTGCGGCTAGCCTTACCCTTTGCGCTTCGCCGCTGCTCAGTGTTTCTGCCAAACGGCCAAGGCTCAAATGCCCCAACCCCAAGTCGCATAGGATTGAAATTCTCAGCGGAATGTCGAGAAGTGTGGCTTTTAATCTTTCGGGAACACGCTCTAAATAAAGAGGGAGTTCTTTGTTCAATTCCAATAAAGTTTTTGAATGCAGAGAAAGCCAGGAATAGATTTCCCATTTGCTTTGCAGCGCAACTTCTCTCAGTTGGGAACTGTTGCAAACAGGGCAGTCCAGACCGATGCCTTTGCACTTTGGGCATTGCCCTACGTTGCTCCACGGCGAAAAATGCCGCTCGCTTAAAAGCTCCGCAGAACAGCCATGCACTTCACAACGTGGAATTGGTGAGAGAAACATTTTTTGATTTTCCACATCTGCCAGAATCAGATTTTCGCTGACTTTCAAAGCGGTGTCTATCGCTTCGGAAAGTCTTGTGCGTTGGTTTGCCTTTGCTATAATTCGGTCTATGATTATATAAAATTCCTTTGGAACAAGGCTTTCGGAATTTCTACTTAAAAAATCCAAAGAGATCACCGTTCCGTCTGCTATGGCTTTTATAAATCCTTGGGCCATATAAATTTTTGCGAGTTCGTCAAGGTTTCTGTTGCAGGTATCAATGGGTGCTAAAATTTGGAACTTTGTTCCGTCTGTTAGCGTGGAGAGTTTTTCCACCATTTGCTGCGGTGTTAGCGATTTCATTTCGAGCCCGCATTTTGGGCAAGCCGGGTGCGAACATTCCGCAAACAAAATTCTGAGCATGGATGCAATTTCCGCAAGGCTTGCGACGTTAGCTCTTTTTGAGATTATTTTATCTCCGCATTCAAGTGCTATGCTCGGCCTTAAATTGTGAATGGCCTTTACGGGAACGTGCTTTGGCCCTCTGAGCATTGTGACTGCGGAGCTGCCAAGAGTTTCCAAATATCTGCGGCGGCTTTCCGCATGCAACACATCCAAAACAAGACTGGACTTTCCACAGCCCGATGGTCCACAGACAACAGTGATCCCCCCAACCGGAAAATTTGCATCTATATTTTTTAAGTTGTTGGCATGAGCGCCTATAACTTGTATTATTTCCATGTTTACATAATATAGAAACTTATTATGTTTTAAACCGCTCATTTATCAGCGTCATAGCCTTGTGATCCATTTTGCTTATTCTCTTTTCTATTCTGCCCGCAATCCATGTGTGCAGCAAATGCACCGGAATTGCAACCGTTAGCCCAGCCTCGGTGGTCACTAATGCTATGGAAATTCCTCCTGCCAAAAGTTTGGGGTCTGCGGTTCCATGTATGGTGATGACATCGAAAAGCTCTACCATTCCCATCACGGTTCCCAACAATCCAACCAACGGCGCAGTTGTGCCAAGAACGGCGATAACCGGAAGTCTTGCTTCCAAATTCGGAACGATTTTTACGAATAACGCTTCAATTGCTTTCTCAACTTCTTCTCTTGTTTTTAATTCCGGGTTTGCAATTGTTTCGGCAATTTGCTTTGTATATTTTTTGCTTTGCATCAGAATATAAATGCGTTCCGCAATCAAAAGCAACGCAACTACCAGCATGGATAAAATCGGGTACATCAGAATTCCGCCGTCTTGCATCCATTTGTCAAATTTTTGCCCGAATGTCTTTTCTTCCTTGTTTGCGAATTCCGCCGCTAAACGTGAATCTAAAAACGGATCCACGGATACCAATAACGGTTGCTCATCCATCGTTGATGCGTATGGCACAAATCCCAATCCGCCTAACCTGACTAGAGAATCGCCTTTTTCAATTTCTGCGATGTATTCAATGTTTTTTTTCGCAAGCGAGAACAGGATTTCCGCAGCTTGCAACGGAGAGTCTTTTGCTATTGAAATTTCCGGAACATCAAAAGCAGAAGCTCCTTTGTTTGCAGCTTCCAATTCCTGCACTCTGTCGTGGGTGGGGAATACCGAGTTAAAAGAAATTCTAGCCTTATCCGCATCTTCGTTTGCAAAATTCAACGCTTCTCTTGCAATTCTCAATTCTTCAAAAAGTCTTGTTCTTTCGGAAAGCTTGGTCTCGGTTTTCTCTTTGCGGGTTTCCAGTTGCTGCTCAAGCTTTTCACGCTCTTCATTATGCTTTGCCTTTTCTTGCCAGCGCTTGGCGATAGTCATATCCCGTGCCTGTCTGGCCTCTTCCAAATCAGCCTTTGCGCTGTTGATCTCAGCCTGCTGCTTAACCAAATCAATCTGGCAAAAAGCCGCCGTTGCAAGCGCTAAAACAATGTAAGAAATTAAACGCACAAGGGGAATATAGTAAATTAAGTTTTCTAAATTTCCGCTATGAGATTATATACAGCGATGTTTATTTTTATGTTTTTCGCAATTTCCGCTCATGGGCAGCAGAGACCAGTTGCTATACTGAACACAGTTGATGATGAAAGGGATGGGAAGAAGTACAAAACTGTCAAGATAGGCAGCCAAATCTGGATGGCAGAGAATTTGAACTATGAAGCTAGTGATAGCAAGTGCTATGATAACAAACCTGAGAATTGCGCCAAGTATGGCCGTTTGTACAATTGGCAGACTGCAAATACGGCTTGTCCCAAAGGTTGGCACTTGCCTAGCAAAGCGGAATGGGCGGCATTAACTTCGGCAGTTGGTGGAGCAAAAACGGAAGGTCTAAAGCTGAAGGCTAAAAGTGGCTGGAAATCTAATGGCAATGGTACAGACGATTTCGGTTTTTCTGCCCTGCCGGGCGGTAACGGCTACTCTGATGGCTATTTCAACAATGTTGGCAACTACGGCAACTGGTGGAGTAGCAGTGAGTACAATAGCGACAACGTCTACTACCGGAGCATATACTACATCCTCGAGATCGCCGGCTGGGACTACAGCAGTAAGTCGTTCTTGCTCTCTGTTAGGTGCTTGCAAGACTAGCGCATAGTGCTTGTGAGATATACATTTGTTTTTTAAAAGATCAATCTTCGTAATGCCCCTTACAGGATATTATTTCCAAATCCTGGCTTTCATTGCCAATATAAACAAGTCTGTTTGCATCATCTATTTTTCGGCTGAATGCCTTTATGTGCTTTAACGGCTCCGGCTTTCCGATGCCAGTAGCTAGGCCATTTCTCTGGATATCCTTTATAAGTTCGTTTATTTTTTTAAGAGTCTTTTTATCTTGACCTTGCCACTCAAAATATTCTTTAAGAGCATCTTCCGCAAAAGTTACTTTCATTTAGCCATTGCCTCTAACTCTTCAATAGTGAAAGTCACTGCCTTTCCGTCTTTAAGCTGTTTCACCGAAGAATTCAGTTTAGCTAAATACTCAACATTCCGTTTTGCTTTGAGCATCTCTTTATAATCTTTCTCAGGTAAAAGAACCACCTTCTTTTGCCCAAATGCCTGCCGAACCCTCTCAATGAAGCTTGGGCTAAGATCGCTAACCGGAACGGATATTGCTAAATTCATAATTTACACCTCTAACTTGAATATAGAAAATATGCAAAATACTTTTTCTACATTTACCTCAAGTTATGATCTCCTTCCTCCATGTTTCTAAAACCTATCCGGGTGGCACCGTTGCGCTCTCTGATGTCAATTTGAAGATAAGCAAAGGCGAATTCGTGTTTTTGACCGGAGCTAGCGGTGCTGGTAAAACTACGCTTTTAAAAATGATTTATATGGATGAATTTCCCGATAAAAAAAGCAAAGGACAGGTTTTGATAGACTTTGACAAGGAACACTTTGATAGCCAAAAAATATCCCTTAGGCGAATTCAAGCTCTTAGGCGAAAAATCGGGATTGTGTTTCAGGATTTTAAACTTCTCTCAGACAGAACAGTTTATGAAAATGTAGCTCTCTCGCTTTTAGTTTCTACCGATTATACGCAGGCTGAGATAAAAAAACGTGTTTTGGAAACTCTTAGCACTGTTGGAATCATGCAAAAGAAAAGTGCCATGCCCGCAGAGCTTTCCGGCGGTGAACAGCAAAGAGTCGCTATTGCACGTGCCATGATCCACAGCCCACACCTCTTAATCGCAGACGAACCTACCGGCAACCTTGATCCGGAAAACGCAACCGAAGTTTATAATATTTTCCAAAAAATAAACGCAACCGGCACCGCAGTGATCATGGCAACCCACAATCCGTCATTTTACAACAGAGCTACATACAGGCACTTGGTTATGAAGCAAGGAATATTGAATTATGATAACCCTGCGTCCAAGCTCGCATTTTAGCGGTACAGTTCAAGTTCCCGGTTCAAAAAGCATTTCCAATAGAGTGCTGCTAATGGCATATTTGGCAGAAGGGGAGAGCGAGTTCTCCGGCATTTTGGAAAGCGATGATACCAGATATATGAGAGAGGCTCTGGAAAATCTTAAAAACAAAAAGAACGATCTGTTTTTAGGCAATGCGGGAACTGCCATGCGTTCCCTGACCGCTGCGCTATGCGTTGGAGATGGCGAATATATTTTGCGTGGTGAGCCGAGAATGCATGAAAGGCCGATAAAGGACTTGGTGGATGCCTTGCGTTATTTGGGCGCAAATATTGAATATCTGCAAAATGAAGGTTGCCCTCCGCTAAAGATAAAAGCTAACGGATTAAACGGCGGAGTTGTTCACATAAAAGGAAATATATCCAGCCAGTTTTTAACAGCGCTTTTAATTGCCGCTCCGTATTGCAAAGAACCGCTGGAGATAATTGTTGACGGCGAACTTATTTCAAAACCTTATGTGTATATGACAATCCGCCTTATGGAAAAATTCGGAATAAAAGCGGAAAATGAAGATTACAAACGCTTTAAAATTGAAAATGGAGTTTACAAAGGGCAAAAGCTTCACATAGAAGGCGATGCTTCTTCTGCGAGTTATTTCTGGGCCGGAGCTGCTATAACAAAAGGGAATGTAATTGTGAAAGGCATTGAAAAAGACAGTTTGCAGGGCGATGTTATGTTTTTGGATGTGCTAAAGAATTGCTTTGACGGAATAAATGTTGATGCCACTCTTTTTCCCGATGCCGCTATGACAATTTGCCCCCTTGCCTGCTATGCAAAAGGCAAAACAAAAATCATCGGCATAGCCAGTTGGAAGGTAAAAGAAACAGACAGAATATCCGCAATGGCAAACGAACTCCGCAAAGTTGGAGCATACGTGACAACCGGCGATGATTTTATTGAAATAACCCCGCCCGAAACTATAAAATCCGCAACAATAGAAACATACAACGATCACCGAATGGCAATGTGCTTCAGCTTGCTCTCCTTGAATGCGCCACACAAACCAGGTGCGGAAATCTCAATTCTAAATCCGGCGTGCGTAAACAAAACTTTTCCCGAGTATTTTTCAATTTTCGGCAATCTTGCAACGCCCAACGCCTAAAATGCAGGCGTCCCAAAACTTGTGCCTGTAAATCAGTCCTACATTTTTTTCCAAACGAGTTTCGTCGCTGGCTGTTTCTGTGGGAAAATAACGACGTGCTACTAAATTAGTGCTTATTTCCAACGATGGATCTATAAAATTCCTATTTACATCCGTTGAGTCAAAAATCGGCAGCAAATAGCGAAGACCAACTTCATAAGACTGGTCATAACGAGGATTTGTGCTGTTCTCATTTGTATTTGTGTATCCGAAAATCAAGTCTAAATTTTTCACCCATCTGGAAAGGCTAATTGGCACTCGAACATAATTTGTATCTTCATCCTGCTGAGTATCATTCAAAATTTTCCATTTAAAATCTATATCTCCTATAACCTTTCCTCCCACAATGCGATTTATTGTAGAAGACATGGCCTTTCCGAACACTTTCCCCACAACTTTATCCCTATCTATGTTGGTTCCGTCATCATAATTTTCCGATATGCAACCCAGCAACATGCTGTAATAGATGAGCGCAGGAGAAGCTTCTACATTGCAGTTTGTGGACGGTTGTACATTAGGCTTGCTGAGTGGCCCGACTAAGTCAACATAAACATCGCACGATTCATCTTTAGTTGTGCAAAAGTGATAGTTATTGGCTATGCGAGAGTCTATCATGCCTTGTTTTACCGATGTATTTTGCCAATAAACCCTTAAAGAAGATAATTTATACATTGCAAAATCGCTGTAACCTACTTGCCCGCCTCCTATGGCATTTATATCTCCGGAAAGCAAAATATTTTTTGTAGTTCCCTGCACCCACATGTCCACAACAAATGTAAATTCCGCAAAATTAGTATTGACAACTGCCGCCTCTCTTCCTGTTTGAATTTTTATTCTAAGATCCGTTGGGCGGCTGGTTAAAGCAGCTCTTTCTGTTGCGCTTCCTCTTGTTTCTTTTAATAAAGGGGCGAGAAACTTGTTCAGGCTTTTCCAGGTTTTATCAATATGCAAAGGATCCGGCACAAGATCCAGAATTTTATGGTAAGAGGCTTTGCTTATTTCAAAATCTCCTGTTATACGAGAATTTGCCTGAGTTTGCCCGATTTGAAACGGAAGCCTATACACGGCTTGCCCTTTTAGAGTCACATCTGCTTTTCCATAGTCTGGGCTTTCCAAGCGGTAAAGTATTGAGGGCAGGTCTGCGGCTATTGTAACTCCGGCAGAATCCAGCATTGTTTTTCCCGAGCCGTTTTTTATCTGAAGCAGTTGACCGTTTCCCAGCGATAATGTGAACTGTTTTGTGTTGAAAGACAAATCTTTTATATTAGCTTCGTTTAAATCGAATTGCAATTTCCCTGTTATTTTTTCATCGTTTTGCCCATAAGCAAAAATTGAATCTGCAAAAAGTGTTCCTCTTCGAATTCTTCCGCTGAACGAGAACGGAATATTCAACATTCCCATTTTATAAGTATTTTGTCCGGTGCTAAAAGTTGCCGTTAGAGAATCCAATGCATTTTTTCCAAGTGCTGTTCTCGCCGCTATGTTGATGTTTGCATTTTTTATCTCATCGGTTCCTGTTGGCAAAAACCAGTCGCCCAACACTTGCGCATTTCCGAATACGCTTTTAAAATCTTTGCCTAAAAAACCGTTGAATGTGAAACTTCCCTTATTGCCCATATTATTTGTCGAGTAAGAGACATAAAGCGGAAAGTCGTATTTTCCTTTTGGATTCTTTATCACAGCTTTTAACGAGCCGTCCCATAAACCATCATGACCCAAAAATACTCGATTTGCAATTCTTACGGAATCTCCTGTGGCGTTCAGGTATAAATTCGGAAATTTGATTTCAGTAGAAGCTAAGCCTCTCAGTGCTATTTTTGTAAAGATTATTTCTCCGAGTAATCCATTCTTTTCGCTCAGTTCCAGGTTTCCGTTTGCATAACCGCTTAAAAGCGTGGAATCTCCAAACATTGCGAAGAGCGCAGCTAAATCCATATCGGCAATATGAAGTTTCGCTCGCAGGATATCGAGTTCTTTTCTGGTTTCGTAAGGCAGCAGGGCTAATAAGGAACCTTCAATTTTTTTATTATTGTGCTCTATGTCAATTTTTTTTACTGCCAGAGAATCTCTGTGCATTTCAACATCAGCAATTGCATTTACCGCAAAGTCTTTAATAACCGTTGATAGGGAAACTGAAGCATGGCCTTTTTTTCTTTCAAAATCGTGATTCCAGTTTCCGCTGACAAGACCGTTGTAGCCTTTTAGCATGGCGGTATCTGCAAAAGGCAGTTCGGCGGTATTCACATTTTTCAAATTCAAGTCTATTTTAGGGCTAAAAGTTCCATAAATATCCGCTTCGCCGCCACTTGGCTGATGCAATTTGAAAGTAAAATATTCTTCCTTCCACATAACTTTTCCGGTAAACTTGCTCTCATGGCCTTTGCGTTTTATAGCACCCTCCGTAAAACGTATGCCCTCCGGATCCAGCCAGAGCGAAACTTCAAAATCCTCTGCGGCGGCATAGTAAGCATAGGGGACTTTTGTCTTTAAATTTGCCTTCAGCATGGTTTCCTTAAAATTGAATGAACCTGTTAAAACTGTTGGGCTTGCGAGTCTCAGTTTCTCATCTCCGCACCATTGCACGGCCCAAGGTTCTTTTGGCTCAAGGTTTGCGGAAAATACAATTACCGGATTATTTATGTCAGCTACATTTGCATTGAAATTTGAGCCGGCTTCGGTTGTGAAATTTGCAGAAACGGAATTCCCCCTTTTTGTTATTTTATGGATTTTAACATCTGCTGGCAAAGTTTCCGGACCCAAAGTGACTTTTATTCCTTTCACTTCGAGTTCTCCGCTGCCGTCCAGTTTTGTGTCGATATTGCCGTTGAATTTTATGCTTTCGCCGTTTTTTCCCTTCAAAAGAATTTCGCTCTGCGAAATGCCGGAGTTGCTTCCATGAGCGGTTATCGCCGCATCAAGGGGCGGTAATTGCCAAATCTCTCCTATTTTTGTTTTCAAAAACAAATCAAAATCCAGTTTGCCGGTTAAAATGTCTATATGAGTATTTGAGTGCAGAGAGATTTTCTCTATTTTCGGAGCTTCGCTTGGCCATTTGTCTTTTAGCCAAAACGGCAAGTTTGCGACTTCTGCCCTTATTTCCCCGGATAAATCTTCAAGATTTTGTCTGGGTGCATTTAGCATAAAAGTGATGGAGTCGCTGGTTTTGTCGGAAATAGATATGGAAGCATCGGCAAACGATTCATTCCATCTGTAATCAGCATTCAAGAATATTTTTTTTGCCAGATGTGTTCCTCTAATATCTTTTGCTCTTATGAAAAATCTTTTTTGCCGTCCGGATTTTACTACGGTAAGGGAATCCAAATTCCATGCTCCTATATCTTTAACTTCAACTTCTGCTTTATGCACATTTACCGAAACTCTGAACGGCAACCATAAATCCGGTTGGTTTATAGCCTTTATTTTCGGACTGCTTTTGGAGGTGTCTTCGGGGATTATTTTTGCATAGATGCTGTCTATTGATATGTTTAACAGTTCACGTCTGGTTGTGAGCTTTGGGTCTAAAATGATTTTTGGGTTTTCAAAAAATAAGTCCGTGCCCTGCTGAAATTTAATGTTTATAGATTCCCATTTGAATTTAAGTGGAAAATCCACATCAAAGCCCTGTGGAATTATTCTTACGGAACCAAAATCCGTTGTGGTGGAGAGAAGAGATATAACTTTGGTTTTTATGGTATTATATCCTGATATCAAAGAGATAGCCAGTGCTGCGAATATGATTAGCACCGCAATATTGAACTTTGTAAAGAACTTTTTGGGTTTATCTTCGCTCAAAATTTATCTCTCAATTAAGGAATATACTTTGGCATACATATAAATCTGCTTTAAAAGACTTGCGAATCCGTTTGCTCTAGTCGGTGTTAAGCCTATCTGCAAACCAATCTCCTGAAAAAATTCCGGTTTTGCGGCCAGAATATCCGCTGGTTTTTGCCGATTGTATATTTTTACGGCAAGCGCTCCCAGCCCTCTGCTCAAAAGCGGGGTGACTTCGCCGTCTTCTGTATCCATGTGAAAGTGCATAATGCCATCTTTGAATTCCGGGACCAAAAACATTTTCGCAGCGCAACCTTTAACTATAAACTTTTCGTCTTTCAAACTCGCATCCATCCCCTCGTGTTCTTTTGCCAGTTTCAGCAGAAATTTCCATTTATCGTCGGAATTTTCAAAGGCGGCAAAGATAGTTTTTATTTCGTTTTGCGATTCTTCTATGGTCATTTATCCCCCAGCGTTGCAAAGAACAATGCTTCGCTCACAATAGCTTTGCTTAAAACCGCAAGCGATACGCTTTCATTTTCGCCGTGAGCGTTGGATTTTGGGTCTTCTACGCCGGTCAGCAAAACCGGCATGCCTTTGAACGCTTTGCTTAAAGCCGCTACCATAGGAATGGAAGCTCCACAGCCCATGACTAGTGCTTTTTTGCCATAACCTTTTTGCAAAGCGGCGAGCATTTTTTTGAAGAACTTGTTATCGGTTTTTGTTTCCCATGGCTGGGAAGTTCCTTTTTCGGCTTTGATTGAGAGTTGCAGTCCCCAGGGGCACGAGGCTTCTATCTTTTTTTTGGTAGTGTTTAAAACCTTTTTTGTGTCCATTCCGGGTGGTATTCTGATGCTGATTCTAGCCCAGGCTCTGTTTTGCAAAACATTGCCCGCCTGTTTTCTGTTGCCCGCTTCTATTGCGGTTACGGTTATGCTGGGCTGTTTCCAGAGTGCTGTTAGAATTTCGCTTTCTTTCACCAGAATTTTCGTTTTGCCGAGCAATTCGCATTCTTTTCTCAATCTTTTAGCGCTATATTGCATTTGAACTTTAGCGGAGTGTTTAGGGAGCTCCAGCTTTGCCAGGATATGCGCAAGCCCTTGGGCAACATCTGGTATTGGTCCGCTCCAGAGTCCGCTGTGCAGAGGTTTTGCCATGGATTTCATTTCTATTTCCAATGATGCCACGCCTCTTAGCGAGTTTACGATTGCCGGAGTTGTTTCATCCCAGTTTGATGAGTCGCAGACAATAGCGACGTCGCTTTTAAGTTCTTTGCATTCTTTGAGCAATGCGCTTAAATTTGGGCTTCCGCATTCTTCTTCGCCTTCTACAAGGATTTTAATAGTGGGGCAGTCTTTGCCCAGTGCAGTTTGGGCGATCAAGGCTGCTGTTAAGTGGAGTATTATTGCGGCTTTATCGTCTGCGGAGCCTCTGCCATAAAGTCTGCCGTCTTTGATGTAAGGGTTAAAGGCATCGGGAGCTGCTGGTTGTACATCGTAGTGTGCATAGAGCAGCACGGATGGCAGTTTAGGGTTTCCGTTTAGTTGCGCAAAAACGGCAGGTTTTCCGGTTTTTGCGCCTAAAAACCGCACTTTATCAAACTTGTGTGCTTTGAACAGGTTAAAAACGGCATTTGCGCATCGTTTTACATTGTTGTTATCAAATCCTTCAAAGCTTATTGACGGGATTTTGATTAAATCCTTCAAAATTTTAACGTAGGAATGTTCAAGGCTACTATGCATAGAGGAAAATTTAGAAAAGTCATTGCCGATCTGACAGCGGACATTGCTTATTGTCAGAACCATGATTCACTTGATTAAAGGATTGATTTGATTTTCACAGCACTGTGCTTAACAGTCCTGTTAATCTTATGAATTCTGGCCAATTCTGATTCAGACAGTGAGTTAACGATGAAGTGTGAATGTGACGAATATCACACAAAAACGACATTTTTGACGAAAATTAATTTTTTTATGCATTTTTTTCAAAAAAAATCTTTTAAAATGCGTCTAAGTAGTATGAACAAAAATAGGAGGTTCATTTTATGGATGAAGAAAACGAAGAAGAAAAAGAGTCGCTGATTGCAACTCTGAACGCATGCCCTTTGTCTGAATCAGAATTGGCCAGAATTTGGAGAATTAATAGAATATGATTAGGAATGAATTGACTTATAAAGTGATTGGGTGCGCCATGAGGGTTCATAGCACGCTGGGGAATTGCCTTGCTATTGAGCTTGCTGAAGCTGGTTTGGAATTTGCAAGAGAAAAGGAGCAAACTTTGTACTACAAGACTTT
>Ga0209755_10005824_pt1 | contig 13848 bp, 15 predicted proteins | sample TergutCo191P1_FD_187301 | JGI IMG/M metagenome (GOLD analysis project Ga0209755, IMG submission 187301) | Cornitermes sp. P1 segment gut microbial communities from Petit-Saut dam, French Guiana - Co191P1 (SPAdes) (version 2) | ecosystem: Host-associated > Arthropoda: Insects > Digestive system... | reverse complement strand
CACCTCGATGTCGGCTCGTCACATCCTGGGGCTGTAGCAGGTCCCAAGGGTTCGGCTGTTCGCCGATTAAAGTGGCACGCGAGCTGGGTTCAGAACGTCGTGAGACAGTTCGGTCCCTATCCGTCGTGGGCGTAAGATATTTGAGAGGAGCTGACCTTAGTACGAAAGGACCGGGTTGGACGTACCTATGGTGTACCAGTTGTCGCGCCAGCGGCACGGCTGGGTAGCTACGTACGGAAGGGATAAATGCTGAAAGCATCTAAGCGTGAAACCCGCCTCAAGATTAGATATCTCACCCGAAAGGGGTAAGAATCGTTGTAGACAACAACGTTGATAGGTCGGAGGTGTAAGCATAGCAATATGTTCAGCTGACCGATACTAATAATTCGAGCGTCTTGATTTTTAATCACACATGTATAGAGTATTTTTTGACATGTTCACAGTATGCAGTTTATCAGGTTTGTTCACCGAAAAAGTAGTTGATACAGAAGTAAGGTACTTGGTGCACCTGCAGAGCACCGAACTAGCGAAGCGATGTATTATGACTAGTTTTGGTATTTACGGATACCAATGAAAATCCGTAATCACTGTGGTGTCTTTTGAGAGTAGGTCCACCCGTTCCCATTCCGAACACGGAAGTTAAGCTACTCATCGCCGATGATACTTGTCTGGAGACGGGCCGGGAAAGTAGGACGATGCCACTCCATTCAAAAAAGGGTCGAAAGGCTCTTTTTTATGTACTAGGAAAAATCGTCTTGCGATTTTGACGACGCCTTTTTTATATCAACTATAAACTTTTTACTATTGTATATTGAAAAGTCGTGTGATATATATACAATATGAAAAATAGAATTTGTTGCATCGACAAAATAACAAAAGCGTTCGAGTTGGACGGGCGGGTCAACGGCGTGGAAAAAAAGGTCGACGTCTATGAATGTTGTGCGGTGAAATGCACTTCGTTCGGCGGTAAATACTTTGGCGTTGGGAACTTGAAAAAGTGCGAAGTCGATAAAAAAATGCAAGAGATAAAAGACGGCAGAACCAATGAACAATGAAACTTGCCCAAGGGAAGCCCGGTGGGAGCAAAGTTCTCCAAAAGAAAAAGCGGTCTTGCTTTTAAAGCATGCTATTTATGGTCGAGGTCTTGGCTATTTGCTGTGCGAAGAAGCCGGCTGTAATAAAAAGAAAAGTCTGCTATCTCGGGCGGCGTGCTTGGGCGGATGCGACCGGGCGGCTGAAACACCTGAAATCGAAATCCCAGAACATCTGGCATAATATTTCCATATCCTAATTTAGGGGAGCGTTTGCCCGCTCTCTACTCACAAAAGAGGAGGAACTTTATTATGTGTGGAGCACTTATTGGCGGTCTTCTTGTCGGTGCTGTTATCGGCAGAGAAATCTGCTGCGACAGATGCGGTCATAGACATTGCCGTTGCCACGAATTCAGATGTGAAAGACGCTTTGAAAACAGATGTCGCTGTGAAAGAAATCGTTGCGACAGATGTGACAGATTCTAATTAGTCTAGAATTTTTATAGATAATTGACAAAACCCCTTGGCATGGCTTGTCCGCGTCAAAGGGGTTTTGTGTATTAAAATTCCTGTGCCCAACTGTGGTTGCAATAATTGCATTGCCATTTGGTCTGCTTGTGATATCGTTCGCGACGTCCAAATAGCAGTCGCCAAATCCCCCTTATCAAAAAGAAAGGGAAGAACAATATCGTGGTCAAAATTCCTCGTCGCTCTCTCACCCTTGTTCGTGCCTGGGTCGTCACAAGCATCGTCGTGTCTTTTTTACATCTCGGACAAGTCATATCGGTTTCTCCTTTTATTACAGTTGCCCGCCGCACTTTCCGCAAAAGCGTGCCCCGGGTTTAGCCGGTGTGTTACATTGCCGGCAAGAATTTCCGCCTTGAGGCATCTTTTTGTTCCCACAGCCCGAGCAAAACTTTGCCCCCTGGGGATTTTGCGTTCCGCACTGCCCACAGAACACGCCGCCGACTTGCTGCTGTTGAGGTTGCTGCGGCTGCTGCGGTTGCTGCTGTCCGCCCATCATGCCCATGCCTGCCATCATATTGTTGCCAAGTCCGCCCATGACACCCATGCCGAACATCGCCCCCCCCATGCCAGGATTCCTCGCCGCGTCGCGTAATGCATCGGCTTGTGCCATGGCGGTGTAGGCGTGCATTTGGTTGCCGAGGATTCCGAGTTTGGAACTCTTGTCGATTGCTTGTTCGACGGCTTCGGGGAATGACAGATTTGTGATTACGAACGAGGCAAGGCTTAAACCGATTGCACCAAAGTCGGGGTCGAGGGCGGTGCGGGCGATTTCGTTGAACTGGGTTAATTTTGATGACAGGTCGATTGCACTGTAGCCGCTGTCTGCGATTATGTCTGTCATTTTCGAGAGGATTATTCCGCGGAGGTGTTCGTTAATCATGTCGGTTGTGAACTCGCGGCGGCTGCCTGCCATTGTTTGCATAAAGAGTTTTGCGTCGATTACGCGGAAACTGTAATTTCCGTGACCGCGGACTCGGATTACGCCAAAGTCTTTGTCACGCATTGTGAACGGGTTGGTTGTGCCCCAGCGTTGGGCGTTGAATTGTGTGGTTGAAACGTAGTAGACGTCGCATTTGAAAGGGCTGTTAAAGCCTTTGTGCCAATTCATGAGGGTTGTAAGAACCGGCAAGTTGGCGGTGGCGAGGCGGTGGCGTCCGGAACCGAACACGTCGGCGATTCTGCCTTCTTTCATAAAGAGGGCGACTTGGCCTTCGCGGACGATGAGGGTAGAGCCGTTCATGATTTCGGCACGGCTGTCCATTGGGAATTTGTGAATGATTGTTTCATTCCGTGAATCGTGGTATTCGATTACTTTGAGAAGTTGTCTTCGTATTGGCATTTTTAAAATCTCCTTAAGTTTTATTGTATATTCTATTATATAGCATGTGGGGCAGATTTTGCAAGTGTTTTGTTTGGATGTTGGCGTTTGGTTAATCTTCCAAGCCGATAAGCCAGCCGGCAGGAACATTGAAATATTTTGCGATTCGATAAAGGCTTTCGACACATGGCACACGGCTGCCGTTTTCCCAGCGGAAAATTGTTGCGTCGCTGAATCCCAATGCTTTGCCAAGTTGCAGAGCCGACATATCTTTTTCAAGTCTTGTTTCTTTTAATCGTTCGCCAAAAATTTTCGTATCAAACATTAAAACAATAATATACCTAACAGGTAAGAAAAGTATTGACACACACCCAATGGGTGGGTTATATTGGTTTCATGTTCAACACAGAATTAGTAGATGAGTACATGATGCAGCACAGATTGACCTGGGCGGATTTTTGCAAAAAAGCGAATATCCGTATGGTAGATTTAAAGAAATTCATGTCAAACGACGGCGGCATAAGGCTAGACCAGTTCTTGAGTATTGCGGAAACTTTGGGGGTTAGTGCGGGGTTGTTAATTTTGTAAAATCCCCCGTCGGCTTCGCCGCCACCCCCTTTACAAGGCGAAGCCGCCCAACGTTCTTGCTTAGCAAGGTTGTTAAGAAAGGGGGAATTTTTGGTTGCGTTCATTGGCAAACCACGCAAAGCGTGGGAGCATATTTGGTAAAGGCGGGGAGTATATTTGCTCACCCCTGCTTTTGGATAAAGGTTTTTATTTGGTCGCGGATTGTTTCTTCTTGTTTGGTGAAAGGCGAGCCGATTGGTTCGGGGACGTAACGCACGGTAAAGTCTTGGGCGATTTGCAGGTTGTTCAATTTTATTTGGTGTTCAAGCCCGATTACACGCAGAGCAGGGGCGACGAACGTGCGTTGGCGTTCCGTCATGGCGTGGATATACTCGGGTGTGAATTTGAACATCTTTACGTTGTTTTCAAGGTCGGTCGCGGTGTGCAGTGTGGTCTTGTAAAATGTTTCGGTTATCTCCATGAAGATTGCTTCGCAGATTTGCATGAACTTGGCACGTTCACGCTGGTCAACCATTAAAGCCATGTGTTTGCTTGTTTGCGAGAGATATTCTTTGATGATACAGTCAAGCCCGTCGTCGCCAATAATTCGGTGAGCCCGGGTGGAAACTTCGAGTAGCAGTCGGGGCGGGTCGTTTTTACACATGGCAAGTTCTTTGATAACCTCGCTGTGTAACTTTTCAACAAGTGCGGTAAGTTTTTCGACTTCTTTTTGAACCTCGTCGTAAAAGTAAAGGTTGGCATAGACATAGCCTTTCGCCATCGAGTCTTCTAAAACGGCGTCCCCCAACTTTATATCAAAGTTCTTGTTAAGGGTAAACGTTTCGTGCAAAGTGGTTGCCGTTTTATAGTTCATAATATACAGTATATATGATACAATGTAATATGAGCAAGTACAAAATTGGAGAAAATGATATTCGCCCTTGGGGAAGTTGGAAAATAATAGATATGGGAAAATGCTTTGTCGTAAAGCAGATTACTGTCACCCCCGGTGGCTGTTTGTCTTTGCAAAGGCACAAGCACAGAGCCGAACATTGGGCGGTGGTTCAAGGCGTTGCGACGGTTACTCTTGACGGCACGATTGTTACACTTGAAAAAGACCGGCATGTCTATATCCCCAAAAAAAGTTGGCACAGAGTGGAAAACCAATCCGACCAACTTTTAATGTTTATTGAAATTCAAACCGGGGACATCTTGGACGAAAATGACATCGAGAGGAAAGAAGACAAATACGGCAGAATTTAAAACGACAGGGGCTTAAAAAAACTGAACGCCGTTTTGATTTTGGCTTCCGTCATTTGGTCTTGTCGGGCGATTTGATTCTCGACAGATTGACGCGATGATTCGGTCTGCGTGGGCGTCGCCAAAGTTATCACGAATCCAACGAATGTTTTGCATGACAAGTTCTCTTAACACGTCAACCGGTGGCAAGCATGCAATCGGCGGTGTTACAGGTGGCATCGGTGGGAAAGTTGGCATTTCTACCGGCGGAACTTGGGTCACGCCCGGGCAAATCAAGAGTCCTGCTCCGATTTGAAGGTTGTAGATTTCTGTACCCGGATTCATTTCGAGTATGCTTTCTACTGTTGTGTTGTTTCTTTGTGCCAATGACCAAAGTGTGTCGCCGGCGACGATTGTATGTACAATCGGGTTTGTGCAATGTGGGTGTTGCATTTTTAATTTCTCCTTTTACTTTATGTAGTATTTCATGTTATTATAAAAGCATGATTATTGACACACCAATCGGAAAATTGACTCTTGCCGCAAAGGACGGGTTTTTAACACGCATCTATTTTGAAGACGAACCGCACGACCACGACCGGAATGACGTGCAGGAAGACACACAAAAAAATACCAGCGTTTTAAATCAAGCCGCGAAAGAGTTAAATGAATACTTCGCCGGAAAGCGTAAGATTTTTACCGTGCCCATAAATCCGCCGGGAGCACCGTTTTGCAAAAAGGTTTGGGACGTGATGGTAAAAGAACTTACGTTTGGCAAAACGATTTCATACGGCGAATTGGCAAGTCTTTGCGGTCACCCGCGTGCCGCACGTGCCGTGGGCATGGCGAATAACCGGAACCCTATTCCTGTGATAATTCCTTGTCATCGGGTTGTGGGCAAGAACGGGAAACTTGTGGGCTTTCGGTGGGGGCTTGGGGTGAAGGAGAAATTTCTTGCGTTGGAGTCCCCTTTGTCGCCATTATAAAAAATATAACGAATATAAAGAATAAAATCCTTGGGAATAATGATTGGGTCATACCAATTACTAAAAAAACAAAGAGGGAAAAGAATGCAGGAAGATTGGGCTTTAGTTTTTGTATTTTGAAAAGTGTATAGAAAAGCGAACCGACAAATGCTATGAAAAATAACAATCCGAAAAACCCTGTGTTTGCAAGGATAAGGACGTAGAAATTATGTGGTTGCATGCCACCCAATGCTGGAGCAGATAAACCGCGTCCGAAAAAGAAAGTATAAGGACTTGAAACCCATGCATTAAGATATCTTATCCATATACCAAGTCGTCCTGGGTCGACTACGTCTTCTTGCCAATTGTCAAATTCGTGCAAGCCACCTTCAAGTCTTGAAAAGATTGCCACGGTGTATGGAAACATTGCGGCAACGACGATAAGCGTCGAAACGAAAATACACCCAAGTGTGACAAGGCTTTTTTTTCTTTCTTTGATAATTTTTAATATTGCATATACAGTAATTATTACTGCAAACGCGAACACAAAGGTTCGAGAAATGGTCGAATATCCAACAGTAAAAAGCAAAGTGAAAAGCAAGATAAATTCCCAAAGTTTTTGTTTTCTTTGCAAGTTTAAAACAAGCAATCCGGCAAATCCACAGAACACAAGCCAATCAAAGAAATTTGTATTTTCCGTCAAGCCTGCAAATCGGCGATGCCCAAAAAGATAATGTGTAGAGAAATTTCTTCCGAAAAATTCAGACACGTCGGCATTTGAAATTACACCGGGAATAAAAATCATCATTATTCCTATAATTGAAGAAGTCAAAAGTCCCGCGATAAGCCAATATACAATTGATTTTAAATTAAGTTTATCTTTATTCATCAAACAAGCAAATAGAAAGCAAGTTCCAAGAAAGAAATTTGAAATTCTATGCCCAAAGTGCGGAATTGTAAATACAACGAGGTAAATAAAGTAAAGAGTACTTACCACAAAGAAAAGTAGGTACTGCTTTTTTTCTGCTTTGGTGCTATTGACAAGAAATAAAATTATGCCAATCGCCGAAACAATTCCAAGTGCGATTAGAAAAAAACCGACCATGCTATCTCTGAAAGGATAAAAGAACAAAACATAATAGATTGATTTAATATTGAATTCTGCAAGGATAAACAATGCAAGCAAAACCCCGCTTATATATGCCGCCGGCAGCCACCACAAAGAAATAATAAAGAACAAAACAACAATGCCGCATTTAATCGCCATATTCAAGAGGGCAGTAGAACGAATATGCCTGACGATGTTATTGTTCAATATTTTTTGTGTCAGTTGTTTCAATTTCAATCTCCTCCTTTTGTTCTGTTGACAATATAAAGAAAGCGATGAATATAAAGAACATTACTCGCGGGTAGATTGATTCTGTCATTGCAAGACATGCAAGCGTCAAAAATATAATTAATAGCGAAGTGTCGAATTTGAATTTTTTGACTTTGTACATGGTATAGAACAAAGAGAAGAAGAAAGCGATGAACAAAATCAAGCCGACAAGACCCGTTTTCACAAGGATAAAGACTAGCGTATTGTGTTGCGTGACGTTACCAATGTTTGGCGAGTCAATGCCGCGACCGAAAAAAACTGTGTACGCCGATGAACTCCAATCGCGTAAGTTTCTTCGCCAGATTCCACCCCGCCCCGGGTCGTCAATATCTGGGCGGTATTCAATTTCAAATGTTTCTTGGCGAAGAGGTCGGTTATTTTGAATAATCTGGCGTTCGGGGATAATATTTAACCGCATCATATTGGCAAGAGTATAATGATACATCGCACCACACACGACAATTAATGCAAGCCCGAGGAATGCAAATGTTTTAAGGCTTTGTCTTTTGTGGCGGATAATCTTAAGTACCAAATATGCCGTCATCATGACCGCGAAAGTAATCATAAATGTCCGTGCGATTGTGGCAAAAGATATTGCAAACATAATTGCAAAAAGCGGTATGAATTCACGGAGTCGGATTTTCTTTTGTAAATCAAGGACAAGCAATCCGGCAAGGGCGGCAGATGTCATCGCGTGCAGATGATTTGTGTTGTTTGACAAAGCGGCGAAACGTTGGAGTCCAAACGAGCGATGTTCCCATAATTCGCGTCCAAACGGAAGATAGGTGAACAAAATTGCTCCGGGGATAAAATTAATCAGCAAGCCTATGATTGACGCACCAAGGATACCGGCTATAAACCAATACAATGCGGCTTTGAAATTGATTTCTTTATTTGAAGTAAGACAAACCAACACAAGAAGTATCCCGGCGAAAAACATCGGTAACATGTACCCGAATCTTGGAATTGTAAAAGCAAGACAATACAAAACGAAGACCGCACTTGTGATTACAAAAAGGAGCGGCGTTTTGCGGAAAGACTTTGTTAAACTTATTACCGCAAAAAGTCCGAACGCTGTGAAATAAAAAACTAACATTACGTTCTCAAAAGCATGAAAGAACAGAATATAATAAATTGACCTTACGTCGAACTCGGCAAGGATAAACAATGCAAGCAAAACCCCGCTTATATATGCCGCCGGCAGCCACCACAATGAAATAATAAAGAACAAAACAACTACGCCGCATTTAATAGCCATATTCAAAAGGGCAGTAGAACGAATATGATTAAAAGCGGTTTTTAATTTTTCCATTAATGCTTTACCTTTGCACATGATTCGCACATGTCATCAATGCCAAGTTTCGCAACCCAGCCAAGTTCTTTTTTTGCCTTGGTACAATCCGCATAGCATACATCAATGTCGCCGGCACGTCGCGGCATTATCTTGTAGGGGATTTTTTTATTGAATGCCTTTTCAAACGCGGCATGAAGTTGCAACACGCTTACACCCGAACCTGTGCCAAGGTTGTAAATATGTGCTCCCTGGGTTTTAACTTTTTCAAGTGCCGTGATGTGACCCTGTGCCAAATCGACAACATGGATATAATCACGCACGCCCGTGCCGTCCAGAGTTTTATAATCACTGCCAAATACGCCAAGGCATTCAAGTTCGCCTCGGGCAACCTTTACAATGTACGGGGCAATATTGTTGGGAATACCTTTTGGGTTTTCAAAGATAAGACCGCTTTTATGTGCACCCACAGGATTAAAGTATCGCAATATTACGGCGGTGAAATCTTTGTCGGCGGCACAAACGTCGCGTAAGATTTCTTCAATCATGCGTTTTGTTGCCCCATATGGATTTGTGGTAGACATGGGCAGGTCCTCGGTAAGCGGTGGTTTTCCTTTTCCGTACACGGTTGCCGATGATGAAAAAACAAGTTTCTTTACGTTAAAGGCTTTCATACTTTCCAGCAAGTTAATCGTGCCGACAATGTTGTTGTGATAATACAAAAGCGGTTTTTCTATGCTTTCGCCCACGGCTTTTAATCCGGCAAAATGAATCACCGCATCGAATTTGTGCTTGGAGAAAACTTTGTCTAAAAAGCGGCGGTCAAGCAAATCGCCTTTGATGAATTTTATCTTTTTGCCGGTGATAGTTTGAATTTTGTCAATCGTGCTTGCCTCGGAGTTTATAAGGTTATCAATAACAACGACATCAAAGCCCTTTTCCAAAAGTTCCACGCACGTGTGCGAGCCAATATATCCCGTGCCGCCTGTTACCAAAATTGCCATGTATTAAACTATCATACAACTTCTTCGGATTCAACCCTGATTTTTTCAAGACCTTCACGCATGATTGTACCCGCAGTCAATGATTTAGAAGCATTGACAAGTTGGTCGTATTGTTCCTTGGTGATAACGCCTTGTTGCAACAAATAGTCATTATAATAAAAAGAAAGATGGTCGGTGCCTTGGACGCTAGAGTCGATGCTTTTTGGTCTGAACACAACAAGAATAGTTTTAAGGGCAATCTTTACATCGCCAAAAAAAGTTATCTTGTCGGCGTAGATATTGTCGAACTCGGCGACCTTGTCAAAGGTCATGGCATTGCGTCCGCTTACTTGGGCAAGACCGCTTAAGCCCGGTCTTACGCGGAACCTGCCGCATTGTTGTTCGTCAAAGAACACACATTCTTTTACGTCTTTGGGGCGAGGACCGATGAAACTCATGTCGCCTTTCAATATGTTCCAAAGTTGTGGCAATTCGTCAAGGCTTGTTTTACGTATGAACTTTCCAAACTTTGTGATGCGTTCGCTGTCGGGTAAAGGGTTACCATTTTCATCGCGTTTGTCCGTCATACTTTTGAATTTGTAAAACCAAAAAATTTTTTGATGTTTGCCAACGCGTCTATGTTTATAGACCCCGGCAAAAACCAAAAGCACCAACAATAGCGGCGACAAAAAAACAAACAACATGATTGCACAAAATATATCGATAATTCTTTTAAAGAACCTTGCGTACATGAAAATCATTATATCACATCATTTGTTGGATTTCAAGACCTCGTTGTAAATTTCTTCCATTTGATTTAAGACATTTTCTATATAGAACTTTTTTACAAGTTCGCGACCGTTCTCGCCCATTTGTTTTGTCAAATCTTTGTCCGAGTATAATTTCATGATTGCGGTTTTAAAATCGCTTGTAAGTATCCCGTTCTCGCCGTCTTTTACAAGGTCGCGGTTGCCACGGATATCGCTTGCAATAACGGGGATACCTTGGAACATTGATTCCATGATACTCATGGGCAATCCTTCTTGCAGGGACGGAAATACAAAAACGTCCGCCAACTTTAAAATGTTGCGTGCGTCTTTTCGATAGCCAAGCAATTTCACTTTGCCCTCAAGCCCAAGTTCTTTAATCGTCTTTTTATATTGGTCAAAAAGTTTCCCTCCGCCACAGATAACAAGTTTGATATTCGGTTCATTAATTTCTTTGAAGGCTTGGAAAAGAACTTTGTGATTTTTGCGTTTAATGCATTCGCCAATATTAACGACAACAAAGTCATCATCAGAGACTCCGATTTCTTGCCGCAACAAGTTGACATCAAAAGGGTAGTCCTTGTTTTTAGTCGGGTCATATCCAATGCCGTTGATAAGATACTTGTGCTTGGCTTTCATTCCAAGGGCGGCTTGGTAATCTTCGTTATTCATCGTAACCAAAGCATTTGTCTTTTTTGCATAATGCGTTTCAATAAATTTGTAGATATTGCTCTTTAAAGACGAGCCTTTAAAGAAATGAAACCCATGAGCCGTATAAATTACAGGTACGCCGCAAACCGCCCCGACCCTGCGACCCATGACGCCTCCGACGGGCTGGTGGCAATGAATCAAGTCATAACCGCCCTCTTTCACAATGCGTTTAAGTTCTTTAAAAGCCCTTGCGTTTTGGCGGAACTTTTTTACATTTAACGAAAAAGGATTTCGCTTGAATTCAACGTCATGCACAACAAGCCCATGAGTTTTAACAAGGTCGTCAAACCAAAACCCCGTCCGCGTACAAGCACACTCGACGATATTTCCGGCGTTCTGTAGGTGCTTTATATGTGCCAACAAGAATTGCCAAATCATGTTATCCGTTGTTGTCAGGAACAATACTTTTTTGCCTGTTATCATTTTTCCTCCTTAATATCTTTTTCGCATCGTCAAGCCATGATTTAAATTCCTTGGTTCTTGAATAAATAATCAAGAATATTACATTTGGCAAAACCGCACAAATTGCAACCCGTAAAACAAAAAACCAAATGCCATCGGGTAAAAAATAAACGGCAAACCAAGTCGCAACCGCCGCCGCCGCGACGACCGAGGTATACAAAAGTATTGTTAGATATTGTTTGATTTTACTTTTCTTGAAGTAGTGTTTGAACAAAACGAAACTTTCCGTGACCCATGGACCGGTTATTTTGCTTATTATTGCTCCGATAAGGATTCCGTTAAAACCTAGAAAATATCCAAGCAAAATCCCAAGTCCAATATGCAAGATTGTTTCATATAATATACGGTATTTATCTTGGTGCATATTGCCAGAGCCATTTTTGAATTGGTATATCATGTTCCCGGCAGCCTCGGTAAAAAAGAGTACAGCAATAAGTATCAATGTCGACGTAGGTAAAAGCCAATTCGACCCAATCCATAATGTTATAAAATCTTGCGACAGACAAAGAATTGCAATGGCACAAAAACCGACTATCCAAAAGAATGCGAAATTTAATTTTCGGAAAATTGTATGAACTGTTTCGGTGTCTTTTGTGGCTATAAGATTTCCGACGCTTCCGCCAAGTGCATTCGGAAGGATTCCAATCATCATAGAAATACTTGCAATAATAAGCAAATAGTTAGCATAAAGTCCAAGTATTGCAAGACCGGTTGCACCTAGAACACCAATGACAAGAATACCGATTATTGAATAAGAAACTCTATGACCTGCGGCATGAAAAGAAAAAGCAAATATATTTCTCTTGATTTCTTTTTTTGTTTCGGGGTCGAGGTTTTGTACTTTGCCTTTAAGCCATGGAAATCGCCTGTGTACGACGATGTGCAAGATTATAACTTCGATTGCGGACAAGATTGGCAACACCACAAGGAATATTAAAAAATTTTGCAAGAGTACAATTATTAAAATCTGCAAGACATGAATTAAAACGGTTTTGACCATAAGAATTCTTGTCGCGATATCTTGGCGTTGAGTCGCGGCAAGCAACCCCTTGTATCGGGCACCAGAGTAGGTGATTGTAATGTCCAAAAGAAAAATCGCAAAGACGAAGTATAGGCTTACATCTACTTGGGGGCTTTCAACGATGTCGTATAAAAAAGGCATCAAGATACCGCCCATGACAAGCATCGTCGCGATTATTATAAAATAAAGATTTCTGTAAATTCTGTTTAAGGCTTTAAGTTTTTCATAGTCTTTTTCTGCGGTTGGTTTATGCATACTGAAAAAGATTGCCGAGCCAACACCAAGTTCGACGATTGTTAACAGTCCAAGAATATTTGAAAACAGTCCTTGAACGCCAAGATATTGCTCGTTAAAGAATCTTATGAATATTGTTCGTGTTGCAAACTTTAATAAAAGAAACAAGACATAATAAATGACAAGGAACTTTACATTCCTTATCGAGTTCTTTTTCCTCGACGCTTCTTCTTTCACAAAATACAATACAATACTTTTAAGACTATTGCAATCACGCAATTTTTGGTATATAGTTATTAAATGTCAATCCACATTGTGCGAAAGGAAGCAAAATACAAGATATCCCGCGATGTCTTTAATGTCATATGCGAAAAGTTCAAGGGTTACATGGACGAAACCGAATATCACTTTGAAAGGATTCACAGTATTTACTTTGACAATAACCATGACGGAGTCGCAAGGCACTCGGTTTCAAAACCAACCGAGTACAAAGAGAAACTCCGATTGCGTGCTTACGAGATTGATGGCAAAGTTTCAAAAGACGTGTTCCTTGAATTGAAAAAGAAATATAAAGGAATTGTGTACAAGCGAAGATTAAAAATTACACTTGGTTCTGCGGAAAAGATTGTACGGGGGGGGGGGCATTTCAACGACCTCTTGGGGAAAAGCCAAATCGCACGCGAGATTTTGTTCTTTATCCAAAAAACCGATTGCCGCCCTAAAACTTTAATCTCGTACGACAGATATTCGTTTATATCAAAGGACGGAAATGGCTTGCGTGTTACTTTTGACACAAATTGCAAGAGTCGTACAACCGACCTTGGCTTTAAACAAGGTAAAACCGACCAAGTGATTTTAAGCGATAACGAATTCATAATGGAAATCAAAACCGAAGCAATGTTGCCACTATGGTTAACGCATGCTATGGCAGAAAACAAAATCTTCCCACAATCGTTTTCTAAATATGGGCAGGTATACAAAAGGAGATATGCATAATGTTTGAAAGTCTATTTTGGGCAGGAATGAATGTCAATAACTTGTTAATAAGTATGGCGATTTCACTTGTTTGTGGAATTGTGGTTTCTGCATCGTACCTTTTTAAAAACGAAAGATATTCACGTAACCTTTCAATCTCGCTTGTAATATTTCCGATTATTACCCAAGCGGTAATTATGATGGTTGGAAACAACGCAATGATTGGGGTCGGCGTCGCGATTGCAGGTGCGTTCAGTCTTGTAAGATTCCGGTCAATCACAGGCAACAGTCGCGACATAAGTTGCATCTTCCTTGCAATGGCAATCGGCGTGGCGACGGGTCTTGGTTATATCTATGTCGCGATGCTTTTCACCGCTG
>Ga0209755_10005823_pt1 | contig 13849 bp, 19 predicted proteins | sample TergutCo191P1_FD_187301 | JGI IMG/M metagenome (GOLD analysis project Ga0209755, IMG submission 187301) | Cornitermes sp. P1 segment gut microbial communities from Petit-Saut dam, French Guiana - Co191P1 (SPAdes) (version 2) | ecosystem: Host-associated > Arthropoda: Insects > Digestive system... | reverse complement strand
GGTCATGCCAAGAATACGCATAAAGGTTTTCTTTGTCATGCTCCATACTGCGCCGTTTTCATATTCAAGCGGCAATGCTGCTTCGGCTTCGGTCAATGTTTCGTAAGATATGTCTATCACGTTCAAAGATTGCCCGTCGGCGGGCGTTTCGGTCAAAACGCCTTTCGGCTTTCCGCTCCCGTCGCCGCTGATGATTGCTTGTTCAAGGGCTTTTGTCATTGCCTTTACAATGCTATTTACAAGCATTGTTTCAAACGCCGACAAAGCCATTGTGTCAACTTCAAGCGTGACGGCAACTTTGCAGCGAAGTTTGTAATACTGGAATGTAATCATGCCAGTAGCGAATTTTTGCTTGTCGCTTCCTTCACCTTCGCCAACCCAAGTCGCTTCGGGCTTTACGGTCGAATAGGGTATGCCCAAGCCGCCTTTATAGGCTGTCTTTGTTACAAGCGGCAAAATCATTCCGACGGCTTCCATTTTCTCGACAATGCGGTTAAGAACGGGCGCGGGAATAACCGAACCAACGTCCGTCGTGTGTGTTATCTGGTCGGCTCTCAATTCTGCGGGTATTTGAACGCCCCGCAAAACCCTGTTCATAAACGCCCGGCGGTATTCAATGCTTGCGGTCGGGTCGTCGTCTTCGGCGGCTGCTGCGCTGCGGGCGGTGCTGCCCGGCGTGGGTGTCGGCAATGCCGGGGTAACGGTCGCGCCCGCTGCCCTACCTTCGGCAATAGATGAAAGCAACGCGGCGCGCTGTTCGTTTGCGGTCACAATTCCCGCCCGCTCTTTCTTCAATCCGTCAATCTCTGTGTTAAATGCCGTTAATTGGTCGGCGGTAAGCTCTGCGCCGCGCGTTTCGATTTCACCCGCGATTGCGGCAAGGCGGGCTTCAATTTCTTGTAATCTGTTCATTGTTCAAACCTCCATTAAATTTTAGTTTTTAGCAATAATAATTGCCGTTGCCGCGCTAACGCCTCCCGCTTCTCAACTTCAATCACTCCGTCGAAGTAAGAACGCGCGGTTATATCGGTATCGCCGTTCGCGGGGTATGATACCGCGCTAACGTCGTAAACCTTTTTAATCCTCAAAATGGCTCGGGTTCGGGTTTCTTTGTTGTATGCGTCTTCCAATACCCGGAACGCCCACGACATTTTATTGACAAGCCCCGCTTCAATGGACTTGTAAAGCTGCCTTGCTTCTTCAATAACGCCTAAATCGGCGGCAACAAATAAGCCGCGTTCCTGCGGCTCTATCAAAAGGCAAGGCTTCTTCCCTGCGGGCATTTTGTTTCTTGCGAAGACTGTTCCCGAATGGTCGTACTGCATAATCACGTCGGACATATCCGCGCCGACAAGCGCGCCCCGGTCTATGACTTCGTAATACTTCACGCCGTCCCATTCATACATCAAATAGGGCGTGTCGAATGTCGTTGCGAAGCCCTCGACATAATGGTCGCTTTCAAACCGCTTTTCGTTCGTCGAAGCAAAAAGCGGCTGCGTCATTATCCTGTATTCGCGTTCATGTACTTTTGGCATAATTTCACCCCTTTATATTTGCGTATGCGCCCCGCCCGTCCCTGCGTCCGGGTCGTCCGGCGCGGGCTGCGGATTGTCAATGTCAATTCCTTCTTTTGCTGCTTCAACTTGCAAAGCCTTTCCCAAATCTTCAAGCCGGGTATATTCCGAACGTATAAAAAATGTTTCGCTGTCGTCGTCGTCCACGGCGGGCAATCCCAAAATGACGCGAATTTCCTTGCGGTTAAGCAAGCCCCGGTCAAAAAATGCCGTTGACAAGTCGGTGCGCGTCTTTACGCTTGCAAACTCCAAGCGCGACATTGAAAACATAATCATATTTTCATGCGCGATTTGCCGTTCGGAAAATGTCATGCGGCTAATTACAAGCGACAACTGAATTGCGAAGGGTTCAATTTTCCCTTGAAAGTATGCGTTAAACCCTTCTTCATTGTATGAATTTTGCAAAATAGCTTCGTTTGTCCCGAAGTATGAAAAGACGTTTTGCGCTATCTGCTTCATTTGCGCGGCGTTTACTGTGTATTGGTCGCTTTTTACTTGCGTTACGTCCGAAAATTTATTGTCGTATATCATAAACCCGCTTTTATTTTCTTCGGACAAATTTTCTTCGGCGAAGCGGTCACGCTCCTTCTTTATGTCTTCGGGGTCAAGCATATTTGCAATTTTCGCTATGAAGCGGATTTGCGCCGAAGATTTCACGCCCGCGATAATGCCTTGATTGTTCGTGTGGATTAACTGCATTGTCGGTTTCAAGGCTGCGTTGCTTTCGCCGAAAAAGTCATTTTCATATTGGTGTTGGTTCATAACCCCCACGCGGTCAAATTCGATTGCTGCCCGCTTCCCGTTTGAAAATGTATACCGAAGGTATGTGACGTTCTCATATTCCACTAATTCGCAATTTTGCGGCAATAACGGATAGAACCCCAACAACCGCCCGTCGCCGTCTTCAAGCGGTATTATGAAAGCGGTGTTGTTCACTTCAAGGATTGTTGCGACGCGGGCGATAAATTGCGAAGTCGTCATAAATGGATTGATTGAGATTTGCCAATGCCTTTCCATATGCGCCAACCCGCGCCCCCGAACTTCGGGAACTAATTTACTGCAAAACCGCGCAAAAGAACCTATTGCCGCCCGTATAAGCTCCATTTCGTAAAGGGCTTCGGGCATAGTAGTGAAAGCGGGTGTATACCCTTCCAAAAGCTCGAAGAACTCTTTTACACCCAACCGCGAAGCGGCGCGGGGCTTGCGTGAACGCATGAACCCCCCTAATTTTTCAAGTAATCCCATGTTATCACCTACCCTTATTTTTTAGCATTTCGCCCACTTCGCCCAAATACTTATGACGGACTGTTAGCGCGTCAACTATCGAAACAAAGCCGTCAATGCGTTTGCGGCGTTCAATCTTTACGGGTCGGAAAGTGCGCTTTTCATTGTTGTGCTTTAATGCCACGTTGAAAAAGTGCGCTTTCAACAAATGATTGTCGCCGCATATTATGAACTTGCCGTCTTTGATTGTTCCTTCAAATTCCCGGATTATCGGGGTCAAATTGTCGCCTTGAAAAACGTCGTCCATGTGGAATCCAAACGCTTTCAAATCTGCGATAAGGTATTGCGCGCTGTATCGGTCGTAACCGATTTTGAGCAAATATATTTTGTATTCCGTTTGCAACTTCACAAACCAATCGTACACGTCGCGATAATCAACATGATTGTCGCCGCTCAAAGTCAAAATGCCCTGCTGCATATAAATGTCATAGGGCAAATTATCTTCTTCAATGGCTTTTGCGTACCGCTCCGTCGGCATGAAGAATTGACAAAAGCCATACATAACCCCTTCGCGCTCAATGACTGCGCTTGCGGCTGTAAGGTCTGTTGTCTGTGAAAGGTCAATCCCGCCCACACCGTAACAACCTTTGAAGTCGGCAAGCGTTAATGTCTTGACGGAATTTTCAAGCAAGCGATTGTCAAGCCAAGCCGTTTCCGCTGTCTGCTTGACATTGCAATGCTTCATAAGAAATTCGCGGCGGGTGCTGCGGTCTTCCTTCGCTGTGGCAATGCGCTGTTCAAAAAAACTTTCGTAAACGCTCACGCCCAAGTTTGGATTTGCCTTGTATAGCTCCTGTACGCTGTCCCACTTCCTATCGTCGTCTACCATGTATATAACGGGAAGCAAACGCTTTTCGCGGCTGTCCCGGTTAAGAAGTGCCGTTGAACGCTTCATCAAACTATCGTATATACCTTCGTTCTTGTCCCCGGCGGTGCTGATATTGAACGTCAACGGCTGCTTGCGCGCTCCTAGCCCGGACTGCATGACGTTGTAAAGCGTCAAGCCCTTGTCGCCCTCCCATGCGTGAACCTCGTCATTTATGGTTAAAAGCTGATTGAAGCCGTCGGACTTGTCGGGGCTGAATACAAGCGGCATTGCCGTTGTGTTGGTCTTCGGGATATATACTTCACCTTTGCGAACTTCGGCGCGCTTCAATAAAAGCGGCTCATTGACAATTATTTGCGTGAACGCTTGCCACACTTCCCGCGTTTGGTCTAGCTTCGTCGCAAGCATATATATATCCGCGCCGTATTCGCCGTCGGCGAAAGCCATATAATTTCCAATCGCCCCGGCAAGCAATGACTTCCCGTTCTTCCTTGCGACAACGACAAATACTTCCCTGTACCAACGCAATCCCCGGTCGTCCACAATTCCGAAGGTCGCGGCAAGCAACGCTTTCTGCCACAACTCCAACTTCAAAAGGTCGTTGCGCCCTTTGTTGTGTCGGCAAGTCGTTTCTATAAACTTGATAACCTTGTGCGCTTTCTTCGCGTCGTAAAAATAAACGCCCGCTTTCAAATCCTCAATGATAATGCTGTAAATGGCGTGTACCTTTTGCCCCGCTATGGCTTCGCCATTTTTTAACGCGGTGTGATAGTCAAGAATATAATTCCGCATTACATATCCAAGATGTCGTCCAATGCGTCGCGCTTCAACGGGGCGGGCGGGGCAAGCTCAATCAATATCCGCATTATGGCAATGTGATGTTTTGTCATTTCGTTAATTGCCTTGCGCGCTTCGGACGGCTTCTTGCCGCGCTGCCCGCCCCCGTTGTCGTATTCCTCGACGTACCCGATTTCGGCGGTCAAGTAGTCGTCCCAAATGTCGTCAATGGCGACGGTCAACCGGGCGGCGTTCCTAATGAGCGGGGCGGCGGTTTCAAGTTTATTTTTGTCAAGCCCCTTCATGCGGGCTTTAAGGCGGCGGGCTTCCTTCGCAATCCGCTGTTCCTTCGTCGGCTGCGCGGGCGGCTGCTTCTTACCCGGCGGGGCGGCTGCGGTCGGTGTGCCGGGCGCGTTGGTTGCTGCGGTCGCTTCGGTTTCCGGCGGCTGCGGCGCGGGCTTCGCTGCGGGCGGCTTCGGTTTCCGGCGCGCGGGCGGCTTTTTGGCTGCGCCGGGCGCGGTCTGCTTCGCTGCGGGCTTCGTGTTGCCCGCTCCGTCGTTTTTCGGCTTCATGGTCGCCCCTCCTTTCAACTAATCGGGCATGGTCGGCGCATAACTTCCCATATCTCATATACCACCCCCCCTTGTGGGGTTCGTCGCGGTATTTTTGGCGGGGCGCGCTCGGTGTGGCGTTGCGCCCAAACGGTCGGCGAATGGGGGGGTTGCCCGGTCATATGGGGATAACCCGCCCCCGCTCGTCGAAGTAATATCTGTCCGGCGTTTTGTCCCCGTGGTGTTCCCTGTTGTGGCAATCTTGACATACTGCTTCAAGGTTCGCCCACGCTAGGGAAATAGCGGGATTATTGATATTGTCCCGCGTCAAATATATCTTGTGATGTGCGATTTTCGCCGCAACTGGATTGTCTTTCGTTGAACATCTTTCGCACAAATAATCCTTGCTTGACAAGAACGCTTCGCGCGTACTTTTCCACGCTTCGGAAGCGTAAAATTTTTCTGCCCAAAGTTTCACCGAAGAAAATTCACCCCCAACCAAACGCATAAAAAAAGCCCCGCTTCGCCCCTAAAAAGGGTCAAAACAGGGTCAAAAGCCTATTTTTTCACTATGGGTATTGTATCATGGGCGTTGTGCGCGCCACAAGTGCAACATATGGGCGCGCGGTATGTGCAAGCAGCATTTCGCCCGCTTATGCCCTCAAAACGCTGCAATAACAGGCTTTTCACCGTCTGCAAGGGCGGCGGGCATAGGGCGGGCGGGGTTGCAAAAGGGGTCTTTTATATGGGGCGGGGCGGGGTCTTTTTGGGGCGCGTTGTCAAGGGGTCATTATATGGCTTGCGCTCCGTAAAGCATGACTGCAAGGCGGTGTATAAGCCGCCCACGATTGCGCCGGACTGTGGAAGGGTCGCAAGGTATGTCGGCGGCTATTTCTTCGTCGGCGCGCCGCTCAATGAATTTACCCGCTATTGCTGCGTAATATGCGTCGTCTTTTATCCGGGCAAGGGCGGCGGCTATTGTGTCGGCTTCGTGTTGGTCGGCTGCTATGGTGGCGTTAAGGTCTTGCAAAATGCCGTCAAGTATTTCTTCGGGCGATAACCGAACCCCCGAACGCTGAAAACGGACAATGCTTGCGCTTCGGGTCGGCGCGCCATGCGTCATAAGCTCCGACAACTTTTCTTTGTCCCCTTCGATTTTCTCTAGTAAATCGGGGTAAGCATAAAGCCGCCGTTCGGTGTCCTTATATGCGCCCTTCGCCGTCATGCCCTTGTGCAAGCTCCCCGCGCCGTAAGCAAGGCGGGCGGCTTCGGTCGCCGCCGCCTGTGCTATGGCGTTAATATCAACACTCTTTTTTGATTTCGGCATTGTTCCCGCCCTCCATATCGTTAATAATTACCCCCCCCACGCCGTTAAACAACGCCGCAAGGTTCTGTTGAAGCGCGGCGCGGCTTTCACCGTCGCCCAACCTCTGCAAACATTCGCCCACAATGGCGGTCGCAAGCATGATGTAATCAACCGCGCCCGCTTCACCCGTTGAAAAATGCCCGGTCATTTCTTCGCCGTCCACGGCTGCAATAACGGCAAGGCTTCCCGCTGCTTCGTATGTCTTGCCGTTCACGTCGTCAAGCCATGCAAAGACTTTTTCGCCGCTTTCTGCGTCCCGCTCCGGCGCGGGCTGCTTCGGTGCTTTTTTCGCGTCTTCCCGCTTCATTTCTTCAATTCTGCGGCGCATTGCTTCTTCGTCGTCCGGCGGCTTTTCCGGCTTCGGTGCGGCTTTTGTCTTCTTCGTGTCAAGCTGCCCCGTTTCCTCGAATTTTTCAAGGGCTGCGGCTTGTTCTTCGGGATTGAGCAAAGAAGCGTTGTACGCTTCGGTTATCCCGATTTCTTCCCGCTCAAATGCCGCTTTTAATTCCGGCGACAAATTCTTGTTAATGCTTTCCATGCGCCCAACTTGCGAAGACGATACTTTCAAGATTTCGGCGACGATTTCACGCATACGCCCTTTGAACTTGTGTCCGTCGGCTTTCATCTGCTGCATAAGCTCTTTAATGCGTCCCGCTTGTACGGTCTTTTCGCTGTCGGTAAGTATGCGGGCGGTGGAATTGGCAAAAATCAACTTTAATTCGTCAATGGCGGTATTTGCGCGCCCCTCAATCTTGCAAGGAACGGTCGCCCATTTTAGAAGCCCCAACGCCCGGTATCTGCGTTCGCCGCTTATAAGCTCATAAAAGCCCGCTTCGTCGGGTTCGGCGACGACAATGTTGTGTAAAAGCCCCACTTCGTCAATCGTGGCTGCTAATTCCTCAATGTCGCGTATTCCGTACTTGTTCCGCTCCGACGGTTTTATTTTGTCGTATGGTATGTCGTGAACCACGAAGCCCGAAGGGTCGGCGGTCGCGGGCGGCGCGGCTTCGGCTTTCGACGCTTCGTTCAAAAAGCCCTTCATGCTGAATCCGCTTTTAACCATTACCCCCGCCCCCTTCGCTTGTGACAGTTTCGGTCACAACTTCAAATCGCCCGACGGCTCGAACCCCGGCATATATCGTCCCGTTGCCGTGTTCGTTTCTGAAAGCAATATCGCTTGACATAAGCGCGCCCTTTGCCTTGACTTGCTTATATAGCCAATCAAAACCCACTTCGGCGGTCTGCGCCGTCCATGAAAGTTTATTTCTCCCCACGTCGATAAATTTTACCGTCTTCATACCGCTTCCCCCGCTTTCTGCAAGTATTCGTCAACTAATGCGTCATAATCCCGCGCCGCCGTCGATTTCGGCGCGTATATGGCAAGCGGCAAGCCCGCGTATGTGGTTTCGCTCACTTTGACAGTATTTCGGATTGCCGTTGTAAACATGGGAAGCCCGGCTTTTTCGCTCAATACTTCCACGCCCTGCAAATTGACGTTGTTTCGGCTGTACATAGTCACGAAGCCGCCCAAAACCCGCAAGCCGGGGTTGAAGTCGCGCATTTCTTCGATTTGCTGCAAAAGCGTGTCTATGCCGTCAAAAGCGAACTTGTCAATTTTAATCGGTATTAACACATGATGAGCGGCGACAATGGCGTTAATAACGGACATATTCAAATCGGGCGCGCAATCTATGACGGCGAAGTCGTAAGAATACCCCGCCCGCTCCATTGTTCCCAACGCCTTATGAAGTCGCGTTTGCTGCGGCTTGCTTGCGTCAATCAAAATGCTGCGGTCGGCGTGAAGCAAATTCATATTCGCGGGTAAAACGTGCAAATTGTCGTACTTCGTGCATTGCAGCGTATTGAATAGCGTGTCGCCCTGCGGCAACTGCCCCGTCAACACTTCGGCAAGCGACGGCTTTTCATAATCGTGTACGCCGAAGAATTTTGATGTATTGCCCTGCTTGTCGTTGTCTATGAGCAACACGCGCTTTCCGCGCTTTTCGGCTAATGTGTACGCGATATTGATTGCGGAAATGGTCTTTGCAACCCCGCCTTTCAAGTTAATAATGCAAATAACTTTCATGTCTTTTCCCCTTTCAAATAATTTGTGATAACTTCGGCGGCTTCGCTCCAACCCTTGCACACGACGGCAAAATATCCTTGCGCCCGAAGCCCTGCAATCCATTCTTTTTGCGCTTCGCTTGTGCTGCTGCCCTTTTGCCGCTTCATTTCGATATAAAGCCCATAAAAGCCGCCGCGCGCAACTGGCAAGCATACGTCGGGAACGCCACTTTTTACCCCTTCGGCTTTGAATCGCCCGGCTTCGGCTTTACTGCGTCGCCCGCCGTTGGGTATGTGGTAAAGCAAGTCTATTTCGGGATATGCGCCGCGCTGATACTGCGCCCATTGAAAAAGTGCTTGCTGCTCCTCGCTTTCGGTCGGCGTGTTCATTCTCAAAATATCCTTACCCCCTCGTTAAGCGTTGCGGCTGCGCGCTCTGCTTGTTTTTTCTTGCGGAATAGTCGTTGCGGGTCGCTGCGGTAATACTCGTATAATCCGTCGCCCAAGTGCCATTTTAAGCAGCCCCGTTTATGTCTTGTTACTGGTATCGTGTAAAACTTTTCCCAAAAGTCTGTGACGAACCAATAAACCCGCCCTTTTTTCGGTTTTATCATGCGTCACCCCCTCTTGTGGTCGTATTCCGCGAAGCTGCTTATTGAGCGGAATATAATTCGATTATTTACCCACCGTTGAAGCAATCGCGTTTCGCGCGGGGCGTTTTCCTTGTCGTAAATCATTACATACGGCGAATATCCCATGTCGCGCAATGTTTCGACGCGGTAAAGGTCTTCGGCGTGTGTGCTGTTGTAATTTGTAAGCACATAAACGCCCATTTTTCTATAATCCGCAATGCCCGACAACCGCTTGAATCTCTCAAATAACCCCGTCAAATCCTCTTTCGGGTCGTCCCACGAAAAATGTATCAACTTGACTTTAAGGCGTTTCAAAAGCTCCGTATTTTCCGGCGTTGTCAATCGAATGTCTAACCCTTGCGTAAAGTCAACCCATGCGCCGGATTTGATAAGCTGCTGCAATAATGCTTCGTGTTCGTCGCAAGCAAGCAAATTCGGGTCAAGCAGCTTTATAAGCCTTTGCCCGCTCCAAAATTGCGAAAGGTCGGCGACGCGCTCCGATTTGCAACCTTCTTTCGTGCTGACTATGCAAAAAGGGCATTGACGCGGGCAACCGCGCGTCAAGAATCCATATGCCGCCTTGAACTGCGGGTATAAGCTGTAATCGGGCGCGGCGCGCTCTACTTCGGGCGGCAATTTTGGGGCGTAATGTTCGTTTGCGGGTATTCTGTGACGCTCTCTTTCTAAAATGCCGTATATTGGCGCGTACCCTGTACCCCCGAAGAAAACTTTGTCGGCTGCGATTGCGTATTCCACGTCGGGCGAAGCGGGAAAAATCTTGCTTTTGTAAACAATGTCGTAATGGTGAAAAGCAATCCACCATTCCACAACGTCGCCTTGCGCCTTGTGATATGCCGATAACTTCATCAACGGCAAATTCGGGAACGCAATTTTTGATTTTTTCATGTTGTCAACGTCAATCAACCCTATTTTCAAGTATTGCGCCCCCTTCCTGTCTTGTCGGCTTGCGCCCTGTACAACGTGGCGTATATATAAGCCCCTGCCACAAATTCGCTTGTTCTGACTTCGGGTTCGCCGTCTAGCGTCAAGTCGGGATATGCCTTGCCGAAAATGTCGGGCGCAACCTCTTTCACGTCGGCGGCTAGTGCTTCAATCTGCCTTTTGCTGATTTTGTGGTTATTTTCCGTTATCCGGGTATGTGGCTTCAAATTGCGGGACGCTTGCCAACGCTTCGTGACTTTCGTTTCCGACGGCTGCTTCGTGATGTATAGCGCAAGCCCCTTCAAGCTGCCCTTTTCCGGCTCTAATTCGTCAACCCCGGCGCGCCCATGCGTCCATAGTGCCTTGATAACTTCGCGCGGGGCGCGGGCGTTCATAATGATGTGATGATGTATGCGCTTTCGCCGCCCGTCCCCGTCTGTGAACTCAATCACATAAAAATATTTCAAGTCGGCGCGCCCGCGTTTGTCCTTCATGCCGTTTTTATTGAGATAATACCGAACCTTGCGAATGAAGTTTTGCATATCCTTTTGCGCCTGTTTTTCGTCCGGCAAGGGCGCGTCCCCTCTGTATGTCAAGGTTATGTGGTAGTCGTCTTTTGTGAAGTTAGTGTTGATTATCCGAACAATGGCTTTTTTCGCGTTGCGCTTGTTCACGTTCGCTTGCGCTTCCCCGGTCGGGTTCGCTTTTTCGGCTCTTTTGCTTTCGGCGCGGTAATCCCGATATATCGGGAACATTTCAACTTCGGTCACGTCCCCGCAAGTGATTGTTTTCACCCTGTACCGAAAAACATTCCCATGCCGTAACTGCTCAAAAGCTGCGTCTTTCAAATCGCCCGAAGGGGTTTCAAAAAGCCATTCCCACTTGTTGCCGCCAAACTTTGCCACGCTCCCACCCCCTTACTTGCCGATAAGCCCGCAAGCGCGAAGGTCGTTTGTTGTCCCGGCTTCAAATTCAAATACCACGTTGTACAGGGCTGTTTGCAAGTATGCCTTTTTGTTGTGTATCGCGTGTCCCTGTTCGCGGAATTTATCAACAACCCTTTCTAAATGCTCGTTTCGCAATTCCCGGTATACCTCTTGTATGATGTAAATTTCTGTCATTGCCCCCGCAATCCGCAATTCCCCTTCGGGCTGCTTTATGAATATTTCTGCGATAATAAGGCAACATTCTTTGTATAACGGGTCGTACTCCACAACTTGCCTTTCCCGGTCGCCCCTGCCCCTTGTTACCATGCGCCCGAAGTATTCAAATTCAACTTGCGCTTGTACGTCCTTTAAGGTCTGAAAAAGCGACGGACGGACGGGACTAGACTTGACATTGACTTCGTTATCACATAATGAATTATTATTTTTTTCTAACATGGCTATTAAGCTCCTCCTTCGTCGTTCACTTAATACCCATTACAAGCCCGTATTGCGTCATTTTCGACGCAAAAAATCAAATTTTATATTGATTTCGCGCCGTTCCTGTGGTAAAATGGTTCTTGATGATGTACCACAAAAAACGGCTTTTACAGGCTCGAACGGGCGCGGCGGCTTGACTGACATTCAAGCCGCTTTTGCTTGTTTATACATAATTTCCGCTTGCTGCCTTGACATACCCTTCGCAAACCTCGTCAACGCATATATAGCGCATACCGTCGCCGCAATCGACACACGGGTAAGGCTTCCCGCCTATGACTTCGCGCCCCTCGTCTGCATTGCGGCATTTTTCAATGTTGGCGCAAGTGTTACACAAACACGCTTCGCAATCGTCAAGCTGCGTCTTTTCGCCCGCTTCGCTGTCGTCGGCGAAGTCGCTGTCTAAATCGTCGTCGTCTTCGCCTGTGACATTTTCGGTCACATTTGTATAGCCCGCTTCAAATCCCCGGCGAAAGGCTGCGGCAATAGCCCCAAAAGCCCGCCCCAAATTCTCGAAGTCTTCAAGCGTAAGTTTTGGCGCGTCGGTCTGCGGCGCGCTGTTTTCTTTGTTTTCTGCGTCCATGTGTCCCGCTCCCTTCGTCTAATATTTTCCCTTGTAATTGTGCAGCTTTTCGCCGTAAACGCTCCGATTTTGGCGAATATGATTGCGTATGCCCACTATAACGCCGTAAACAATCACGGCGGCGACGGCAAGGCATATCACGCCAAGCAAAATCCACCCGGCGGCGGTGAAAAATTCAAAAGGTGTCATGTGTCCCGCTCCATTCTCTTATTTTTTAGCTGCACCCGGTCGTCGTCCCGCATGACGGGCATACATGACAAGTGCCGCTTCGTTGCAAGTGTGGGTTGCCGCAATTCCCGCAAGCGGCGGTATATGCGGTCGCGTCTTTGCCCTGCGCCAAGTCAATACCAATCAATACAAGCGGGCGCGGGCTTTCCGGCGTTTTCATAACCGCTTCGTCGGCAAGCTCCATGTAATGAGCAAACGCCACTTCATGCGCTGCGGCTTTTATGTTGGCTTCGACGCTGATTTCGTGTTGCTGCGTCCCGTCGCCGTCGTCAACCTTGATTATGCAATGCCACGTCTTCACGCTTCCCCGCCCCCTTCGTCAAGTGTCATTTGCCCGCTGTCGGCTTCGCGCTGCGCTTTCCGCTCCCCTTTGTTGATGAAAGCGGTTCGGGCGTTGCGGGCGATTGTTTCCACGGCTTCGACAAATTCTTCTTCAATAAGGTTCAACGGCATAATCACGCCGACAAGCAGCAGCCCCATTTTTGCCGCAAAATAAATCTGCCCGCTTTCCATGCGCCGCTCGTAAAGCTCCAAATTGTCGGCAACGTCGGCTAATACTGCCATATGCTCATTGTCGATAAGCTCCAAGCCGTCGCTTGTCATAATCGGGCGTACAATGTACTTGCCATATGCAAGGGTCATTTCTTCCCGGTCAAGCAGCTTTTCGCCGGGGCAAGCGTCTTCAATGCTGATTGCGGGCGGCAATTCGTCGTGGTGATAAATGCTGATTTTTTCAAGCTGCTTTTCGGTAAGCTCAAAAAGCGCGATTATGTGGCTTTCGTCTAGCAGCGGCAACCCATGAAGCGGATATGCCGCCGCGCCCGTCCCTAGCCATTGCTCGTAAATGTTGCCGTCTTCGCCCCGGCGGTCGTAAAGTCTGAAAACGCCGTCCCGCTTGCATTTCGCCGCAAGTGTCTTTAATTTCATACCTTCACCCCCGCCGCTTCCACGCCGTCAACGTACTGTTTGAACTTCCCGCCAAAGACGGCGGCTATGTCGTCATAAAGCCCGCTTTCGCCCGTTGTCAAAACCGCCCGGCGGTCATATTCGCCCGCTTCGCCCACGTCCACGATTTTATAAAGCGGGACTGCGGGAAGCGGCGCGCCGTCCGGGGCGCGAAGGGCTGTTTGCCCGACGCATACCAATCTTTCATGTGGTTTTAGTATTTCAGCCATTCCCCGCGCCCCCTTCCAATTTTTCGCCGACATAAAGCCTATATCGCAATTTATCCCACGCGGTATACTTGCCGCCGTCCTGTTCGACGCTTTCCACCTTGCCGCGCAACCCGTAAGGGAAGCCGACAAGAAACAAATCAAACCTATACTTGATTTTTTGCCACAACGCGCCCATAATCCCGCCCCCCTAATATGCCCGCGCGATTTGCGCGGCTGCGGGTGATGTCGGGCGCGGCGGTTCGGGCGCAATGCCCCGCGCCGCTTCAAATCCCATTGCTTGCCCTAAAAATATCAACCGAAGGTCACGCGGCAAGCCGCTGACAAGCTCGACAAGCTCCCGCGTGTCGTCGGTCAAAATTGCGCCCTTCACGATTTCAATATCTTTTTGCTTGTTCATGGTTTTAACCCCTTTCGTAATGCGGCGGG
>Ga0209755_10005822_pt1 | contig 13849 bp, 11 predicted proteins | sample TergutCo191P1_FD_187301 | JGI IMG/M metagenome (GOLD analysis project Ga0209755, IMG submission 187301) | Cornitermes sp. P1 segment gut microbial communities from Petit-Saut dam, French Guiana - Co191P1 (SPAdes) (version 2) | ecosystem: Host-associated > Arthropoda: Insects > Digestive system... | reverse complement strand
GCGTGGCATTGCACGGGCGTTAATGGAAAGGGCGTTTGCGCTCGCAAAGGATTTAGGATACACGGCGGTATTCCTTTGTGGCGATCCGCAGTTCTATCATAAAGTCGGGTTTGCGCCCACTTACAAGTATGGCATTTATCACGCCACCGACACGGAAAAAAATGCCGAGTGGTGCATGGTACGGGAATTAGTCTGTGGGGCATTGAAGGGTATCGGCGGAGTTGTAGATATTGTATAATGATGCGATGAAAACAAACATAAATCTCAATTTACGGTACGGGTTCCATAGGAACGGCTTTGGGTATCGCTAATCGTCGCCACCATGTTTTCGGCGGCATATCAACAAAACCTCGGATAGCGTAAAAACCTGATCATTGTTATTCACCAAGCTTTTTTAGAACGGCACCGTATTTTGCGTTTATCCTTTCCAGTGACTGCATCTGTCACCAATTTTGCAGGTGCCAACATTGCCGGTGACGCACTGGGAACTGGAACGGCTGCGCGTTTCAATTCCCCTCAGGGGATAGCCGTTTGTCCCGGTGGGTGAGAAACCAACCTTTCGACTATACCGAATGGTGCAAAGCGAACCTGTTGAAGGATGTTTAGGCGTAGAAAAAGCCGAGGGGATTTTACCCCATAGAAAAAACCGCCTTCTTTATGTCCTCCTTCCTGGAGTCCAGCATCTCGAACGCGCCGACGGCATCTGCAAAGGGGATAACGTGCGAAACCGAACCTTCAAGCTTTATCTTTCCGGCCTTGTACGCGCAAATCACCTCCTCAAACTTCTTGTTTTGGAGTCTCGATCCCCTTATGTCCAGCTCCTTCGCGGTTATCCTAAGCTGTTGCACCTCCGATGGCCTGTCGAGAAAACCGGTCGTGACGATGCGGCCGGCGTTGCTTGAGACCTCGGTAAGCAGGGAAAGGGATTCGGCGAAACCCGCCGCGTCTATGGAAACCGACGGCCCCCATTTCGTGTACTCGCGCAGTTTTTCCGCCAAGTTTTCTTCACAGGAATTAATGCAATGGTTTACGCCAAGCTCGGCGGCCTCTTCCAGACGCTTGGCCACCGTGTCCGCCACAATTATCGTTGCGCCCGTTAAAAGTATTGCGCGAATTAGGCTTTTGCCCAAAGCACCGGCACCAAGTATAAACACCGTGTCGTCTTTCGTTATTTCCCCACGGGAGGAAACCTGAAACGCGATGCTCATTGGTTCTATCATGACGGCATCGGTAAAGGGCAGATCTTTGGGAAGCACATAAAGCGAGTCCTCCCCCACCGTCATGTATTCCCTGTAGCCACCATCGATGTGAACACCACGAACTTTCAGGTTCGAGCAGACGTTCGGCCGTTTTATGCCACAGGGGTAACATTCGCCGCAGGCCAAAATCTGATCGACGATAACATGATCGCCGGTTTTTACCCGGCTAACATCCTTACCCGTCTCCGCGACGATCCCGACAATCTCGTGCCCCATAACCCGTGGGTAGGTCGCGACGGGGGAAGTGCCACGGTAAATGTGCATGTCGGAACCGCAGATACCGGCGGCTTTTACCTTTACCAGAACCTCCCCGGGGTCTGTTATGGCGGGATCCTTTTCCTGCGTCATCACAAGGGACTTGGGTTCTTTTGTCAGCAGTTGCAGCATTTTCGTCCTCCCGTGGGTTTATCTCCCAAAAAGAATTTGGATAATGTTTTGCTGTGGTAGTGCCGTGTAGCCCGCTATCCATTGCAGCGGCACCGTGATTAATTCCGGGAACAGCACGAACGCCAGCACCAAAAGACACTGGAATATATAGTACGGGACAATGGTTGGCAGCAGTTCCTCCATCTTTACCTTCCCGGTCGCACAAGCCACGTTAAGGACTGGCCCGACGGGGGGGGAGGTAAGGCCAAGGCAGTTCGAAAGCGTAAACACTATGCCGAAATACACAAGGTCGATGCCCGCCGCCTGTAGCAGTGGCAACATAATCGGTGTCATGATTAGGATTGTTGGCACAACGTCGATAACAAGCCCCATCACGATAATGATTGTCTGCAAGACAAAATTCAGAAGCATAGGGTTTTCGACAAGCGGGGCGAGTGATTCGGTTATAACCTGCGGAACGCGGGATATCGTGAGCATGTATGCACATACCTGGGCCGTCGCCGCAAGGAACATAACCACCGCCGACATTTTCGCGCCGGACACAAAGGCCTTGAAAAAATCCTGCGGTTTCAGTTCCCTATAGATAAAAAGCCCCGCGATAATCGCGTAAACCACGGCCACGACACCGGCTTCCGTCGCCGTAAATATGCCGCCACGCAAACCCACAAGTATTATTACTGGAAGAAGCAAGGCCCAAAGCCCGTCAACAAATATCTTGGCCCCCTGTTTAAAGGTCGGGCGCGCGACGGTCGATCTTATCCCGTCTTTTTTGGAAACGAAAAACCAAACCGCGCACATGACAAGCGTGTGGTAGATGCCGGGCGCAATCCCGCCAAGAAACAATGTCCTTACAGAAACGCCGGCCACCGCGCCGTAAAGTATCAGCGGAACCGAGGGCGGGGTAATAGGCGTGACAAGATTCGCGCTTGCCACCAAACCGGCGGCTTTCGGGCGGTTGTAGCCGGATTTCACCATCATCGGGATTAGAATCGCCCCCAGCGCGGCGGTGCTGGCAACGGCCGATCCGACAAGGCTGGCGAAAAGAAGACAGGCGAAGATAACGACATAGCCCTGCCCGCCCCTTATGCGCCCCACGAAAATATCGCAAAAGGCTATTATACGTTTCGTAAGCCCGCCGCGATTCATGAACTCGCCGGCAAGGATAAAAAACGGCAACGCCATAAGGGCAACGCTGTCCGATCCCTGCATTAGCTGCATCGCGATTATCTGCGGGTTAGTGGCGCTGCCACCCATGCTAAGGGCGGTGACAACCGACGAGAAAAGCATCGCGAACGCTATGGGAACGCCAAGCATTATCGCGGCCACAAGCGAGGCCAGAAATATTATGGCCAGAATAGTCACATCCATATGCCCGCCCTCATGTTTCAGAATGCCGCTCGCCGCCTTCGTTCTCGTCCCGGATTCTTATCAGCTCGCTTACCGGTATCTTAAAGACGAAAAGGCGAACAAGGTTAAACACCGCGATAAGAGCGACGGACGCACCCAAAAGGCATCCGAAAAGATGCACGATATAGGACGGAAAGCCCGTCGCAATCCAGACATTGTACCTGTTCTGAACCACAAGCCCCCACGCGCCGCTCGTCAGCACGATCATCAGCCAGACGATAACCCCTTGCGTAAGGGCGTACAGCGCCACCTGTAGGGGTTTTGGCACCTTTCGCATTAAGGTGTCAATCATCAGGTGCCGATTGTCGCGCATGGCCTCGATGGAACCAAGGTAGACAATAAAGATAAAACACAACCGCGCGATTTCCTCCGACCAGACGAAGCCCACGTTAAAGACGTACCGGGCGACGACGTTCATAAAGACCAACGAGATCATGACGGCCAGAAAAACGGCTATCATAATTTCGATCACCTTAAATATTCGGTTGGAAAGGCGGTTTAGGTTCACTTTACGCCTCTGGCCCTGGCCGTCAGATCCGCCGCCCAGGGGTTTTCCGAGTACAGCCTGTTAAGGGTGGGCTGGATCGCGTCCATGATGGCGGCCCTGTCCCCGTCGCTCAAAGGCGTAACGGTCACTCCCCGGCTTATAAGCGTCGCGCGATCCTCGTCAATGGATCTGATATATTCGCTCCATGCCCACAGTGCCGCGTCCCTGGCCGCGCCGCGGACTATTGCCTGATGCTCGTCGGAAAGCCTGTCAAAAAACCGCGCGTTCGCGATGATCTGCATGGTGGCCACGATATGGTTAGTCTCCAGAAGGAAGCTCTGCACCTCGTTAAGATTTTCGCTTAACACCGTTACCATTCCGTTGTCCTGCCCGTCCACAACCCCGGTCTGCAGGGCGCTGAACAGATCGTTAAGGGGCACGACCTGCGCGCTGGCTCCAAGATCCGTCACGAGTCCGGTGTGTATCGGGTTTGCGGGTACCCGGAATCTCTGCCCCCTGAAATCCTCGACGTTTCTGAGCGGTCTGTTGGATGTAAACGTGCGCGCGCTGTTGGGCCCCACCGAAAGCAGGTTCACGGTCGGAAAATGCGCGTTAAAGCCAGCGATAAAATCATTGGCAAAATCGCCCGTCCACACTTTTTTGGCGTGTTCTATGTCCCTATACAGAAAGGGCCAGTCGGATATGAGCATGGGACGATATTCGCTGTTCATGACGGAACCAACGATAACCATCTCGATTGCGCCATTGCGCACGCTGTCCCAAAGCGTCTGTTCGTTGCCGAGCATCCCGGAATGGTAAATCTCGACCCTGATGGCACCCTCGCTTTGCGCTTCCACCTGTGGCTTGAATACCTCGTCCATAGCCCGCGCTATCGGATGGGTCGGACTCCAGGTGTCGCCAACCTTGATAATGATCCTGTCATCCCTTTCGCATGACACCACAAGAAAGCCAAGTGCAATGACTGCTGTCAACACCGTTTTCATGATCCGCATTTTTCTGTCCTCGCTTGTTGTGTTTTTTCATGGGGAATCCCACGGCTGGATAAAATATAACCATGCTCCTGGGTATTTTCCATGTGTGGATTTTATTTTTGTGTGATTTTGTTTCAAAATTCCCGCTCTAACGTGGGTTGCGTGGCCTACCGCGCTGCGACTATCCAAGTATTTTGGGAACAGCGTGGAATTTTGGGTAGGAATCCTAGCCGATTTTGAAATCAGAATGGCGAAAAAAAGATCTGGTGGCACAGATACGGGAATTGGAAGCGATGAGCGCATAGCGTTCCCGCGTCGGAATTTTTCTCCCATGAATACTTTCCGTTCAAAACCTCTTGACATTTCCACCAAAAACATGAAAAATAACACCATGAGGTTGAGCGTCGCCTTTTTACATGTAAACTCCCCGCGACAAGCAGACAAGCAGACAAGCAGACAAGCAGACAAGCAGACAAGCAGACAAGCAGACAAGCAGACAAGCAGACAAGCAGATTATGGGGCGATGCACGGTTTTGTCAACTACCTGATAGCTTAAATTCGCGTTTTTTTCAGTTTTTTCTCGCTTCGCAAAACGGCCCATCCGTTGCCTGAATCCAGGCATCGGGTGGGCCTTTGCATATCCCCGTCCGTTGGGCGGGTCATGGATGTAAATCCAGTATTTTTGTGATTGCCCGCCCAACAGGGGGGCGTCACAAGCAAAGGAGGTTTTCTCATGAAGAAAACCATGGTTTTGGCGGTTTCCGCCTTGGTTCTTGGCCTGATTTTGGCGGGATGCCCGCAACCAGGCAATGACAACAACGGCAACCTTGTCGACGACAATGGCGTGGTTATGCCCGTACCATCCGTGCCACCAATAAGTATCACGGTTGAGATTTCCGGGCACGATGGCAACTTTGGCTCTTCTGTCTTGCTGGATGCACAAGGCAACGTTGTCGCGTCCTCCGCGCCCGTCGAGATAACGGGCGGCTCGGTTACGATGGAGCTGCTGAACGCGCAGACCGATGCACCGTTTGCCGCAACGGGAGATTTCACGCTCATGTTCGTTATTTCCGAAGACGAGGACGGCGAGGAGGTGGTTTGGTTTGGCTCCGCGGAAAAAAGCCTTGACGGTGGCGAAATCGCCATGGATCTTGACGAGGACTTTGACGGGCCAGAAGAAAGCGTTGCTGGACCTTCCGACGATTACCGTACGCTGCCGGACAGCGCCCTTGAAGGCAGCCTTGAAGACAGGTTCAATTGGCTAAGGCGCAACGCGCAAGGCGGGAACACGTATCTAATAACGGTAGGTACAGACGCGACTCTTGCACCCCAGGCGCTGAACTTTTTCGGCAGGAACGATATTACCGTTATTGCCAGGGGAAATGCCAGGCCGACCATCAGCCTTTCCCAAAGGGGGCATCTGTTTAGCATGGGTTCTGGTGTTACTCTTATATTGGAAAACGTTACTCTGCAGGGCAGAGGCGATAACGGATCGTCCCTGGTCTACGTGGGGACAGGCGGAACCTTGATCATGAATGCAGGGACAAGGATAACTGGCAATACAAGCCCTGACGGCGGCGGTGTTCGTGTTTCTGGAACCTTTATCATGTATGGTGGGGAAATTTTCGGCAATACTGCAACTGGTCATGCTTGGAGCCAAGGTGGTGGAGTGTTCATTTACAATGACGGTATCTTTGTCATGCGTGGTGGAAAAATCCATGACAATACCTCAACACGAAGAAGTGGCGGTGTGCATATTCACCATACGGGGAGCTTCACCATGTATGATGGTGAAATTTCTGGTAACAACGCTATTTCCGAGACAACTTGGGCCTGTGGCGGTGGTGTACTTGTATTTGGGACGTTTACCATGTTTGGAGGGACAGTTCATGACAATACGGCTTCGGGTTATACCTGGGCCCAAGGTGGTGGGGTGACTGTCGAAAGTGGTCAGACAGCAGGAGGCACGTTTAACATGCGTGGTGGAACAATTTCAGGCAATGCTGCTATCAGTAATACTTCCAGTTGGGGTCACCCTGGTGGGGTATTAGCTCATGGTTGGTCTCCTGTCGGCGGAATTTTCCGTATAGAGGACGGTGTTATTTACTGTGATAACGTGACTGAAATAGTTCGATATCAACGGAGTTACAGCAGGCCATTAGGCATCTATAGCACTGGCAGAGCCATGCGTGGCACGTTCAATGAGGCCGGTGGATTTACCAGCTTAGGCTATTTGGCCAGCACCAGTTCCACCCTACGCGTGGCAGGTGGCAATTTGGTTGTCTTGCCTACAAAGCCGCTCTTTGACCTGGCTACGGACGACTGGTTCCAGTCCCTGCCAGAAGGCGACATCGATTATTTAGACCTCAATGCTTCCGAGATCCCAATACGAGGCAGGCACACAGACCTGGCAGTGGTTTCGATCGAGGGCAGAAATGCGCTTAAGGTTCCTTCTTATTATGACTGGATGGGTATTCTTATCATTCCAGGCGCAATAGATGGTGGACTCATGTCAGACGATATCATACGGGTAGAGGGAACAGCCCAGGGAGACACCAGGATATACATGTACTTTTTTGATTATTATGCCGGCGTATGGTACGAACTTGGTTACAAAGATGTTCTTGCTGAACAGCCTTTCGAACTTGAAGGTGTCCTCACCCGATTTCTTGCGGAAGCCCTGCGGGGTATCCCATACGATTATGTCAATGGTATCGTTTTTAGGGGAGGCGAGGACGATGTAAACATGATCATTACGGAGCTTAGCGTAAGAAGGCCCTACCAACCGTAGGCATCTCGAAGGGGCGGGCTATCCAGCTTAACCGTCGGATAGCCATCCCCCAAGCCGAAACTCCCAGTGCAAGATTCCCGCCCGGGGACTCTCCCCTAATTGGCATCCACCGTCTCCACCTTCCTAAACTGCCCCCGCGTATAAACCGCAATCACGAAAGACGCGAGGGCAACCGCGAAGACAATAATCCACGGCAAACCGGCAAGCCAATCGAAAAGCACTCCGAAAAAAAGCATCCCCAATGCGCTTGCCAGAAATGGAAGTATCATCATTATTGACATAACCTTCCCGATAAGCTCCGTCGGCGTTTCCTTCTGGATAAAGGCGATCAGCGGAATGGAAGCCATCTGCGCCGCGACAAGGACTAAAGCGCTCATGGCCGTTATGATCACGTAGATCATGAATGCTGGTATGTCAAACATAAAAACCAGGCCCATCGGCAAAAGAAACAGACCTACGGCCAGCAAAGGCAAGTGGAGTTTTCGCACGGTCAGGCGCGTTCCCAGCGCACCGGCCGTAATCCCGCCCAAAAGTCCGCCGACCATCATAACGCTCTGGTTAATCCCCACCATCGCCATGCTCATTCCCAGGTGCTGGGTAATCAGCACTGGAAGCCCCACAAGCAGTAGGGAAAGCAGCGAAAGCTGGACGAAAAACATGATGCCGGTGCTTCTGGCAAGAATTGGTTTTTCTTTAACGATAAACCTGAATGACAGGGACATATCGCCTATCACCATTTTCGCGATGCTTCCGGGACTGCTCTGTTTTTTGAACGGGATGCGGATAAGCAAGTCCATGATCGCCGTTATGCCGAAACATATCGCGCTTATCAACAAAATAGGCGTCAGCCCGAACCTGCCGAACAGGATTCCGGCGACGGCGGGCGCGGTCATGTTCGCCAGCATGTTTACGACCGATACGGCGGAATTGGCGGGGATGAGCTTGTCGGACGGGACAAGCACCGGCACGCTGGCCTGCACCGCCGGCATGTACATACCCTGAATGGCGTTAAGGGCCATAAGTTTTACTATCACGATTGGCACCGCCGAAACGAACAGCCCCCGCGTCGCCATGTACAGCACGATTATAATCGTGGTAGTCAAGTCCAGCCAGAACATGATGCGCTGTTTTTTCAGCCTGTCCGCCATGATTCCGCCGATGGGCGACATCACCAGAAGCGAGATATAGGGAAGCCCCAAAACCAGCCCGAACAGGGCCGGGGACTCGCTGATGCTCAATACATAAAGGGGAAGGGCAAAGCTAAGCACCATGTTGCCGAATATCGAAATAACCTGCCCGATTATTACCAGGGAAAAATCCCTGTTCCAGAGTTTCGTGGGCGTCGCTACCAGCTTAAGCCGTTCTTCCACCTGTTCCATCTCGCGCTCCTCTTGCGGTTTATATACATGTTGAATGTATGTATCTTCGCGAAAAGAGTCAAGTGGCTTGTGTGGCCACCTTTAAAAGTCACGGTATGACGACTTTACCGCGAGGTATTGTTGATAAGCTGGGAAGCAGTGGCAAACGTAAACCCTTGGTCCACAAGATCCTGGTAAAGCTCTTTTAGCAGCGGGGCCAGTTCGGGCGACCAGATATGGCCTATCATCACCGCATCGCCCCTTCGCGACGCTATCCTAAGGCCCTCTTCGATTGAATGGCGCATCGAGGCGCGATCCTGTTCGTTGTCGATGAAAACATTGCGCTCGCCTATCGTTATCCCCATGCGCCGTGCGATGGCAGGGGCTGCCGACACCGCAGTCGTCTTGGAATCCAGAAAAGATATATCGTGTTCCCTGCTAAAGGCAAGCACGGTTTCCATGATCCTCTCGTCCGCGGTGATTTTTGAACCCTGGTGGTTGTTCATGCCTGCAACAGGGCTTATTTCCGCAAGGTTCCGTTCCAGTACCTCCAGCACCTCATCGTTACTCATCCATAAGTAAATCGCGCCGGGGCCTGGATCCTCCCCGCCAACGGCTTCCATCGGCTGGTGGAGGAATACTTCCTTTCCTGCCTCGCGTATGCGCCTGGCGGCCTCCACGGAGTGTGACAAACCGGGCAGGACGGCAATGGTCAAGGGGCCGGGGAAGCGCAGGAATGGTTCCAGTTCGTGCAGGTTGTGGCCCGCGTCGTCAATCACAAAAACAAGGGTTCCACGGTCTGGTCTTGGGGGCGGCTCCGGCGGAAGCGTGGCAGGTTGGGCTGCCGTTTCGATAGTCGGCCCTGGTTCCATAGGAAGCGCCGGCCCCGCGTATTCAGGGTCGGTTGCATACGGCGTGTCCAAGTCATGTGTCGCAAAATCTATGCCCTGTAAAGGCTGCGACCTTGCGTTGAGGACGTTAACCACCACCAGTGAAACGGCGGTTGTGGCTATTATGATGGAAGCGACAAGCAGCAGCGCCTTCCAAATGTCGGGGATGGCGTTTTTTGGCTTCGCGGTATTCTGCGATCCCTTTCGTCGGCCACGCTTTGGGGTTTTGGTGTTCTTTTCTTTCGGCCTTTGCACGCCTTTATTTTATCGGTAAAATAGGGGAGGAATTCAAGGGAACGGAACTTAGCCTGTTCGGATGATCCCTGGAAATGGAGCAGCAAATGATAGAATACGTGGTTCCCCATAACATCGACGATCGCATTTTGGCAAGGGCAGTTCGGGTTTTGGAGGGAGGAGGGCTGATTGCCCTGCCTACCGACACAAGTTGGAGCCTGGTTTGCTCGCTTAGATCCCAGGCTGGCATAAAAAAGCTGCGGAAGCTTTCCGGTGAACGGGACGAAAGGCATTTTACCCTGCTTTGCTCGGACATTTCCCAGTTCGGGGAGCTGTGCAGCCTGGACAATTCCCGTTTCCGCCTTATAAAGCGCCTTTCCCCTGGGCCTTACGTGTTCATTCTGAAAACGCTCCTTGGAACGGAAAAGGCCCTGGACATACGCCGTCGCGAAGCCGGGGTCAGAATTCCCGGGCATCCCGTTCCGCTCGCCCTTATCGAAACCCTGGGGCATTCCCTGTATTCGATAACCGCAAAGAAATCGATGCAGGAAGATTTCGAGCTTGATGCCGAGGCGGACGGCGAGGAAGGCGATCTGCCCCCCATTCCAGAAGAGGACCTTTTCGAGGGTGGCTGGGAGCTTGAGGGAATTGATGGCGTGAACATGGTTCTGGATGACGGCGAGGATCGCGAGCGCATTTTTTCCACGATTTTGGATTTGTCCGGCGAGGACACTCGACTGGTTCGCCTGGGTGCGGGGGCGTGGCCTGTGTAGCCCTTAATTTCGGGAACTTTCCTTCGATGACATTGCGAAGGTTTTCTCGTTAAGGCCGAAGCCCTCGTTTTCCATGTTCTCCACACTACCCGCGGGTTCGACGTGAACCACAATGTCGTAGACGTTTTCCACCCGCTCCTTGATGGCGGACTCCACCCTACAGGCGATCCCGTGCGCCTCTAAAACCGTTTTGTCCGGCGAGACCTCTATATCAATGTCGATGTCCCAAAACCCGGCTATGCGTCGCATTCGCACGCGGTGCGGACGTTCCGCCCCGTCAACCGACTTTACCGCGTCGAACACCGCTTTGTAAAAAACCCTGTTCGACCCCCCGTCCATAAGCTCCGCATTCACTTCCATGAAGATGCCCAGCGCGGACTTGATAACCCACAGGCCCACCAGAAGCGCCGCCCAGGAATCGATGACACCAATGCCAAGGAACATAGAAAGCCCAAGCCCCGCCAACACGCCCGCCGAAAGCAGAACGTCGGCGGACATGTTTTTCGCGTTGGCCTTTAGCATAAGGGAATCGACCTTTTTCCCAAGCGCGTACTGCGACCAGGCCAAAAGAATCTTTCCGGCAATGACGGCAAGCGTTACGATAAGCGCGGGCATTTCCGGCACCTCCCGTTCCGCGCCGAAAATAATGCCCCTGCCCGAATTGATTACAAGCTGCGCCCCCGCAAAGAAAAGTATGAAGGAAAGCATTGCCGTCGCCACCGTTTCCGCCCTGCCGTGCCCCCATGGGTGATCCTCGTCCGCCGGGCGGGAAATGATTCGCGCCACCGCCAGGGTCATAATCGCGATGATCACGTCCGTGGACGAATCGATGCCGTTGCCAACCACCGCGAGGCTTCCCGCATAAATGCCCGTCAGGATTTGGGCAGTCGCCAGTACCGCATTGCCAATTAGGGCGATGAGCGACGCGGCTTTTATAAGGCGGGTTTTTCTGCCAAGGTCGGTTTGGGCGAGGGGATCCATCTATTCAATATGGCGGTAAAGACAGTTTTAGTCAACGGGCGAAACTTCCCGCACAACAATGACAATATTCCTTAAAACATAGTGTCTGTGGGAGAAAAGACCGTTGGCAAGAAATACATCGTAGGGATGCTTCTGCGCCCTGACTGTAACAACCTGTTGCTGCAAGCCCATAAGTTTTTCCCGCTCCCCATCGTCGATAAGCCAGTCCCGCTCCTCATTGGTAATTACCAGCGAGGGAAAACGGCTGGTTCCAACAAGGCGTACCCTTCCCGTCACCTCAACTTCCATCGGCTGCTCGACATCTTGCCTACCACCCCCAAAGGCAAAATATGCGGGTAACAATACCAATAGCAACAAAATTCCCACGGGGTTTTTTGACAACATTTATCGCCTGTCCCTTTCGCCGTCCCTTCCAAGTATATCCCATAAACTAACAACGAAGGGACCTAAAGGCAAGTGGTTGGCCCGCATTGCAAAAGGCGGGGAAATGCCGGTTAGGAAGCCAGTTTCGGCCGATCCGTCGATATCGGTATTGACGTTAAAAGTCAGCAGGGTATTCCCGGCAATCGGGCCGACGTCAAAAGATATGTCGCCAGCACCGGGGGCCAGCCCCACATAGCGAATGTTTGGTCCGGATCCAGATGCGGGCGGGGTAAACGGGGTGTCAAGGATACTGAACACACCTTCACCTGGATACAACCTAAGGGATGTGGCCTCAATATGACTTATCCTTAGCCCGTTGCGAAGCTCATTGTCGCCGATGTACCCAAAGACAGGGTTGGCGGGATCAAAATTGGCGGCAAACCATGTTTTAAGTAGTGCATCCCAGTTCGCCCAGGCGGGATTTATTTCCCTTGCAACGCTGGTAACAATCCTGTGATCGAAATACGCCGAAGTTACCATGTCTCGCAGAAAGCTGGTATGATCCACCCCCGAAGTGGCCTGTGCTTGCAAGAACAGCCACCGGACAAACAGGTAGGCTGTGGCATAATCATCGAGTATGGTTTTGGTGTTTATATCCCCGTGATTACCCCAGACAAAGAAATTATTGCCCCTTGAAATGGTTCCCACGGGATCGGCGACAAACCAATCAATTCGCTCTGCGGGGTTTCTGCCGAAGACGACGTAATACGATTTTTCCGCAAGCCCTTCGTTAATCCAAAGATCCATCGGGGCCCACCGCCCCTGTTCCTGCAAAACGATTATGGCTTCGGTATGGTTGATAAGATGCACAACTTCGTGGGCCAAAACGCCAAGGGCGCTTTCCCAATCCGTCGCCAGGAAGGACGAATTGATGTATACCATATCCCTGCGGTTGGAGTGTGGGACGTCAAAAAAATCCCTGCCATGAAAATATCCCGCTATAATGAGACCTGGGGGAGCCCTAAGATCCAGCAAAAGAATGGTGAGCCTTCCGCCTCCGGCATCCCCGCGGGTAAGCCAGTTGGCATAATCCAGAATGTTGGCAAACTGCCTTTCGAGGGCCGTGAAATTTTTCCTGCTGTACGCAGAAAGAAGCTTCCTGCGCATAACAGCGTATTCTCTGGCAAGTACCCGCGCTTGCGTTTGTGTAATCCAGGAACCAGCTTCCACCCAGATTTCGCTGTAGTCGTTATATGCAAGAAGTTCCGCAGTTAAGCGGAAGGTGACATTATTATAGTCTACGGCCCAGAAATCTTGTCGCACGGTATCGTCTTCGTCCTGCGAGCCCATTCGGCAACCAGCAAACATGAACCCTGTTATCGTCACCGCGATGATAATCCGAAAAAAACTGGAAATCGTTTTCATGGCGGAAACTCCTCTAAGCATGGATAATTCACTGCTCATCATATACAAGCATGAAAGGCTTGACAAGTCATTCCGAATTGGTAATTTAACAGCCAGAGGGATGGGCATGGAAATAGCTGGAGAGCAGCGTAGATTATCCGAAGAAGATTAAAGGTGCTTTACTGCTCTAGCATTGCTTATAGAACAGCCCCCAGCAGCATGGTCAAAATAAAAACCAGCATGATTAACATAAAGTTTTTTACCGCAAGGGAAAAGGTTTCCCGCTTGACCTGTCTTTTGAAAAACACTCGGATGTTTTTCTGCACAGGCAGGATCGTAACCAAGGTAATCAGGCACCACAGGGGCAGGATTCCCAGAATGCTTGCGGCCACAATTGCAAGGTAGGCGACGCAGTTCAGCGTGGCGAACAGGGCTAGGGCATTGGGAACGCCGATGTGCCGGGCCATTGTGTAGCGGGTGGCTTTGTCGGCTTCCAGATCGCAAATATTGTTGGCAAGCATGA